>Ga0222697_1000139_pt1 | contig 37009 bp, 38 predicted proteins | sample AntAcemetage1402_FD_179835 | JGI IMG/M metagenome (GOLD analysis project Ga0222697, IMG submission 179835) | Saline water microbial communities from Ace Lake, Antarctica - #1402 | ecosystem: Environmental > Aquatic > Non-marine Saline and Alkaline > Saline | place: Antarctica: Ace Lake... | reverse complement strand
TCATTAAAGCAGTTCAAGGAACGACTAGTATTGAAGAAATATTAAGAGTTGCAAAAGAATAATGTCTAATTTTATATATACAGCCAAAACAAAAGAGGGAGAGACCAAAACTGGACACATGATAGCAACAAATCAACATGATCTATTTGCTATTTTACGATCTCAAAATTTGGTTTTAATTTCAGCCGAAATGGCTGGAAGAGATGATAATAAAAACGATAAGAATAAATTACTTATCTTTTTTAAGGACTTATCAAAAAAATGGGGAGGAGTTTCTTTAGTAGAAAAAATGATTTTTAGTCGACACTTAGCAGTAATGATTGACGCTGGTCTTTCTATTAATAAGTCTCTTAAAATCTTAGCTGAACAAAACAAAAATCCCAGATTTAAGAAAATAATAAATCAAGTTGAAAAGAACGTAAGGCAAGGCAAGTCATTCAGCGATTCTCTAGCCATGCACCCAAAGGTTTTTAATGGCATCTATGTAAATATGGTTAAAGTAGGAGAAACAGGAGGAAACCTTAACGAAGTTCTTAAATTATTAGCAGAACAAATGAAAAAAGATCATGATTTAATCAGCAGAGTTAGAGGAGCAATGATTTATCCTTCTGTTATTATTACTGCCATGTTAGGCATTGGAATATTAATGATGATTATGGTCGTGCCAAAATTAACTGATATTTTTACTGAAATTGAAATGGATTTACCATTAAGTACTAGAGCAATTATTGGTTTAAGTAATTTTCTTGAAACCAACTATATCTGGAGTATAATTATTCTTATAATTTTTATTGTATTAATAAGATTAATTGTAAGAGTAAAAGAAGTTCGAAAAACGTTACACAAAATATATCTTTATTTACCAATTTTTGGTTCTTTGATTAGGAAAATAAACTCGGCTCGCTTTTCTAGAATTATTAGTTCATTGATAAAAAGCGGAGTTCCAATTGTTGAATCTTTAGGAATAGTAGCAGGTACATTAAACAATGTTCAGTTTAAACAAGCGTTAATCAATTCTGCTAAAGAAGTTCAAAAAGGAAAAGAATTAAGCAAGGCATTGGGTGAATATGAATCCCTTTATACTCCAATGGTTATTCAAATGATTGGAGTGGGGGAAAAAACAGGTAATTTATCTGAAATTATGGAAACTTTAGCTGATTTTTATGAAGAGGAAATTGACAATGCAACCAAAAATTTATCATCAATTATTGAGCCCGTTATTATGCTTGTTATTGGTGGAGCAGTTGGATTTTTTGCTGTTTCAATGATCCAACCAATGTATTCAATGATGGAAGGGATATAAACATGACAAAACAAAATGGATTTACTTTAATAGAAATATTAATTATTATTTCTATCATTATTTTAATAGTAGCCATAACAAATATTAGTTATAGATATTTTGAGAGAAATACTGAATTAACAATAACTGCTCAAAAAATAGTTTCCATTATTAAATTAGCTCAAAACAAGACAATGTCATCTGAAGGAGATTCTCAATATGGAGTACATTTTGAAAATGACAAGTATATTCTATTCAAAGGCGATACATATCAAGAAGGAACAGCTGATAATATAGAGAATACAGTGCCTAGTCGTTTAGAAATTAATAATATTGATTTAGAAGGAGAAGAAAGTGATATTATTTTTCAACGAATCAATGGAAGAACCGAACAAGATGGAACAATTGATTTAATTATTTCTTCTGAAGCAAGCAATCCAGAGACTATTAATATCCATCCTTCTGGTCAAATTGAATTAGCATCATTATTAAGCGAATGCTGTAATACTAATTATTTAACTGACAATAGACATGTACATTTTGATCTTGGCTGGAGTATGCAGAATGCCATTACATTAACTTTCTATTCCTCTGAAATTCCTGAAGCAACTGTCAATGTCAATATGTTTGAATATTTTAATATTGATAAAACAGAATTTGATTGGAATGGAGTAATTGATATTAATGGACAAAGCCAAACAATAAAAATTCATACTCATTTTTTAGACGAGTTTAATACGGTCCTTTGTATTCATAGAGATGGAAGCTTAAATAATAAACCACTTCAAATATTAATAGACAACAAAGATATCGCATCCTATACTGCAGAAGGAGAAGTGTCTATTGGATTTTTAGGAGGGACAATGGAAATACAATGAAAAAAAACCATAAATCACAGAAAGGAATTAGTGTTATTGAAGTAATTGTTGCTCTCAGTATTATTTTTGTTTCCTTTTTTAGTTTTTTAGCATTAGCTCAATATAGTTTGAAATTTCAAGATCAAAGCGAGTCAAAATTAGAGGCCATTAATATAGCAGCAGAAACAATTGAAGCAACACGCTCTGTTAGAAACGAAGATTGGAATAATTTTTCTTCTTTGTCTTTAGATATTCCATACTATCCAGTAATTTCAAGCAATAAATGGACCCTATCATCAACTGACCCTGGTTCTATTAACGGAGTATATGATAGGTGGGTTATTATAGAGAAAGTTTATCGTGATGCCAATGATAATATTAGCTCTTCTGGAACAGAAGACAACCAAACCAAAAAAATAACTGCTTTTGTTGAATGGAACGACAGAGGCAAAATAAAACAAATTGATTTAATCACTTATTTAACAAACTGGAATGAATAATAAAAATAAAGGATTTACTTTAATTGAATTATTAATTTATATCGCCACTTTTTCTTTTGTGTTGGTTTTCCTTATTTCATTTGTCTTAAATTTAATAGGTGTTCAAGCAAAGATAAAAATCAATAAAGAAGTTTTAGAAAACAATCAAAGAGCAATGGAAACAATGCTTTCATATATTAAAGAAAGCCAAGATATTTACACATCAACAAGCTACTTTGACAACCATCCTGGACAGCTAAGCTTAGAAACAAGAAGAAATACACCAGAGGGAGAAGAAGTAACTTATCTTGATTTTTATTTAGACGAAAATGAAAGAATTTGTTTTAAAGAAGAAGGATCAGATGCAATTGCTTTAACTTCAGAAAAAGTAAGAATAAATAATATGATTTTTAATTATTTAATTGATAGTAATAATAATAAATCTATTAGAATTGAATTATCAGCTGTTTATAGAAATTCTAGTAATAAAATTGATTACCAAGCAACGTCTACTCTAATTTCTACAGCTAATTTACGCAATGATTAAAACTATAAAAAACAATCAAGAAAAAGGTGCTGCCTTAATGATAGGTATAATTATTATACTAACATCAAGCCTGTTTATTGGGTCTGGATTAAGTTTTTTAACATTGAGTAGCATAGCTAATACTCAATCTAAAATAAAATCCATTAAAAGCCAATACATATCCGAAGCAGGAATTGAAGATGTTCTATTGCGTCTTAAAAATGGAATGCAAGTTTCAAGTCCTGTAACATTAACATCTGGAGATGATTCAGCTACCATAGAAATATCAGATTCAATCGGAGGATCACAAACAATTACATCTTCGGGCAATAGTGATAATAGAATCAGAAAATTAGCCGTTACCTATAGCATTACAGCTGATGAAGTAGATTTCTTTTATGGCGCTCAAGTTGGAGAAGGAGGAGTTCTTATGGGGAATAATAGCAGAATCGAAGGAAATGTATTTTCTAATGGAAATATTAGCGGAGGTGGAGAGATAACGGATACAGTCACAGTGGCAACAAATGGAAATAGAATTGAAGACATAGAAGTAGGCGGAGATGCCTATGCTTATTCTTATAGCAATGCCGATATTGAAGGAACGCTTCATTATGTTTCTGGAGGAACTGTTGAAAATTGTGACTATAATAATATAGAAATTTTAGATGAAGAGATTCAAACAGAACCCATGCCAATTTCTGAAGAACAAATAAATGAATGGAAAAACGATGCAACAATTGGAGGAATTATTTCTGGAGATTATACAATTAATGAATCAGAATCTCTTGGACCAATAAAAATAACTGGTAATTTAAATATTGGGGATAAAGCATCTTTGAATATGACAGGCATTGTTTATGTGCAAGGAAATATAACTATGGACAATAGTACAAAAATTCAATTAGATAGCGAATTTGGTTCATTAAGTGGGATAATTATTAGTGATGGCAAAATTCAGATTAATAATAATGCTAATACCGAAGGATCTGGTGAACAAGGAAGTTTTTTAATGATGCTTTCTACTAATAGCTCTATAGATTTAAGCGATCCAGCTATTGATTTATATAACAATGCTGAAGGAGCTATTTTTTACGCATCAAATGGAGTAATTTATTTACATAATAATATGAATATACGCGAAGCAACAGGATATAAACTAGTTCTAGCTAATAATGCAATAATAAGCTATGATATTGGTTTAGAAAATATTAATTTTAGTAGCGGGCCTGGAGGGGGTTGGAGCGTAAGCGACTGGAGAGAAATAGAATAATGGATATACTTTTATCTCTTAACCCAAAACAAAAAGAATCGGTCACCGTTATGAGGGGGCCTGTTTTAGTTATTGCTGGTCCTGGAAGCGGAAAAACACGCTGCTTAACACATAGAATAGCTTATTTAATCAGTCAAAATATTCTTCCTAATAATATTCTAGCAGTTACTTTTACAAACAAGGCAGCACAAGAGATGAGAGAGAGAGTTAATGAATTAATAAAATTTAAACCATATGACTCATTACCGAATATTGGAACATTCCATTCTATTTGCTTACAAATTCTTCGTCATCATATAGACAAACTTGGTTATAAAAGAAATTTTGTTATTTACGATAGTAATGATCAAATTTCTTTAATTAAACAAACGTTTAAAAATCTTCAAATTAATCTTGAACAATTTAAACCAGAAATTGTACAAAAAACCATCTCACAAGCTAAAGACGAGATGATTACTTGGCAAAATTATCAAGAACAAGCCAAAGAATATTTTCCTAAAACCGTTTCTAAAATTTATCAAGCATATCAAGAGTCTCTTAAAAAAGCTAATGCATTGGATTTTGATGATTTAATTATGCTAACGGTTCAGCTTTTTGAAAATAATCCAAATATTTTAGAAAAATATCAAAATCAATGGCAATATATATTAATTGACGAAGCTCATGATACTAATTCAAGTCAATATGCTTTAACTAATCTTTTAGCTAAAAAAAATCAAAATATTTGGCTTATAGCAGACCCCGATCAAAATATATATTCATGGAGAGGAGCTGACTTTAGAAACGTTCTTAATTTTGAAAAAGACTATCCTAAAACAAAAGTAATCTTATTAGAACAAAATTATCGTTCTACTAAAAATATCATAGAAGCAAGCCATAGTATTATCACTAAAAATATTGAAAGAAAAGATAAAACGCTTTGGACTAATAATTCAGATGGCTCTTTAATCAATGTTATAGAAACAAGCAATCAAGAAAGCGAAGGAAACTTTATAATAGAAGAAATCCAAGAATTAGTTCGTCAAGGATATAATTTAAATGACTTTACGGTTCTTTATAGAGCTAATGCTCAATCGAGGGCAATAGAAGAAGCATTTATTAAGGCAAATTTTCCATACAAAATTATTGGCACAGTTAGATTTTACGATCGTAAAGAAATTAAAGATATTCTTGCTTATTTAAAATTAATTATTAGTCCCAATGATTTGGTCAGCATGCAAAGAATTATTAACACCCCACCCCGACGCCTTCCTAAGTTTGCTAAAAATATTCAAGAGATTTCTTTCTTAAATGAATATCCCCCACATCTTAAGTTCTTTAATGATTTAATTAATAACTTTCGTGAAGTTAATAAAAAAAAGAAATTAACTGAATTAATTAATTTCGTTATTAAAAAAACTGATTATGAAAATTATACTAGAGACGGAAGCGAACAAGGGGAATATCGCTGGGAAAACATTAAAGAACTTTTTACGGTAGCTATAAAATACGATGAATTAGATCCTTCTGTGGGATTAGAAAAATTCTTAGAAGAAATATCCCTATTAAGCAGTCCTGATGAAATAGAAACTAAAAAAAATTTAGTTAATTTAATGACCATGCACTGCGCCAAAGGATTAGAATTCCCAGTTGTTTTTATAGTCGGATGCGAAGAAGGAATATTCCCTCACTCTAGAAGTTCTTTTAATCCAGATCAAATGGAAGAAGAACGTCGTCTCTGTTATGTTGGGATTACACGAGCTAAAGAAAAAGCATATTTAACATTTACTCGTCAACGAAAACTCTGGGGTCAGACTATGGTCAATCCGCCATCTCGTTTTATAAGCGATATCCCAGACCATTTAATTGAATACCGTGAATATTACTAATCTCAAAAAACTACTCAAAGAACACAACATTGAACCTAATAAACGATTAGGGCAGAATTTTTTAATTGATAATAATATTGTAGAAAAACTTATTAAAAATGCTGATATTTCCAAAGACGATACCATCTTAGAAATTGGTTCTGGACTAGGAACGCTAACAAAAGAAATAGCTAAGCAAGCTAAAAAAGTCATTACGATTGAAAAAGATAAAAAATTAATTGAAATTTTAAAAGAAGTATTAAGGGATTATGAAAATATAGAGATTATTAATGAAGATATTTTAAAATATAAATTAGATTTAAAAAATTATAAAATTATTGCTAATATTCCATATTATCTCACTTCTCATTTAATAAGAATGTTTTTAGAATCAAATAATCCACCACAAGAAATGATTCTTTTAATGCAAAAAGAAGTTGCCCAAAGAATATGCACCAAGCCTCCAAGAATGAATCTCTTGTCTGTCTCGGTTAATTTTTACGCTAATCCAAAAATCATTTCATATATTTCTAAAAATTGTTTCTGGCCTCTGCCAAAAGTTGATTCAGCTATTATTAAAATTAATAATATAAAAAAACCAGAAAAAATAGATGAAAAAAAATTCTTTCAAATAGTTAAAGCTGGTTTTTCTTCGCCACGCAAACAGCTAGCTAATAATCTCCAAAATATAAACATTCCAAGAGAACAAACGAAAAAAGCTCTGACTCAATGTGGATTACCACACCAAGCCAGAGCTCAAGAGCTTTCAGTCGACGATTGGATATTACTTTTTCATCTTATAAAATGAAGTAATATGCCAGACATCTTCGTCAACTTGATTGTACCATCCTTTTTTGCCTGAGATTACAATTGACTCGACGATAGTGCCGATCAATTGCTGGCCATTGTACACCTGCCCAGTAATTATAACTTTCCGGGCTAAATGTTCTCGCCTAAAGCGAAATTGTTTTGATTCTCCTGACACAAGAATGATTGGACTATCTTGATCAGTAATTCTGATCGTTACCTTATAAGATAGCCCATTTATTATCTTCAAAACAAACAAATGACTCGGCAAGGGTTGGTTAGGGTTAAGAGTTTTTTCTCCTGCACTTGCGGATGACAAATCAATAACCAGTGGTTGCTGAGTTGCACATCCGAACACAAGGAAAAGGAAAAGAAAAAGAAATAATATTTTTTTCACTTGGCGCCTCCTTATAACCCCAATGCGTCTTTTAGCGCATTTCCAGGATAATAGGTTCTGTGAATTTTAAATCGTCGTTCTTGATACGGTTTTGTTCTCTTTAGCTTAATGACCTGATCAGCATATATCCTTCTACCAGAAGAAACATAATACTCATTCAAGCCGTTCCCGGTCGTGGAAAAATGTTTCGTTTCTACCTCAACAATCCAACCGCGAAAATTACCATGAATCGCGAGTAATGTGTAGTCTCCCGGAGAAGATAGTATCATTGGAGCTACAATCGCTGTTGACATCACTCCGTTCCTATACGGCCGAGATACTGGCGGGTTTATACAAAACTCCTTTAGCGGTTTAGAGCTAAACGCTATAGCCCCTTTTGGACCTGCTATTATCAAATCGTCTTGAGAATAGGACCCTTCAAAGAGCCAACATTTAACCCACACTCCCGGGCTTCTGTTGATTGGGAGAACAAGACCAGCTTGAGGAGAGGGAATAGATACAAATGTATTACCCTCTGGATTCCCCCAAATAGTGATATTAGCTATCCGTTTTATATTCACCACACATCCAGATGCCAAAATTAATACCAACAATACTATTAAAATACGTCCCATGATTTTCATGTCTACCCCTCCATATATTTCTTTTTTTATTTTATTTTTAAGTTACTTTAATGCTATAACAATACATCATATTTACATATTTGTCAATGAATCATTTTCTTTCAAGTCTGTGGAAAAGAATACTTGGGGAATAAGTAAAAATATTGTATAATATCTATATAAAACTATTAAAAATGAAACTACAAAAATCTTCCAAAAAAATAAGTATTGTTGTAGTAATTTTGATATTGTCAGCCGGTGTAATTATCGGTGGATATTTAGTTTTGCAAAGTAAAATTACCAAAGCTAATCTTCTTGAACAAATAACCCAAAACTTAAAAGATCAAGAAATAATTGATGACCTAGATCATGATGGCTTAACTGGTTGGGAAGAAAATATTCATGGAACTGATCCAGAAAATTCCGATACTGATGGCGATGGTTATTTAGATGGAGAAGAAGTAGCAGCTGGATATGATCCAACGAAACCAGCCCCTAATGATAAATTAAATATAGATTCAACTAATTCTCAATTATTAAGACCGGAACCAGGCAATTTAACTCAATTACTTGGATATATTTTAAGTGGACAATTAAAAAATAATGAAATGCCATTTTTATCTAATGTACAAGATGTTGACTCTTTAGAGCCAGCTATGACTGAAGCTATAGATGAAAAAGTTATGGAAGCTATTCAAAAAGCATCAACTAGTTTTTTATATGAATTTATTCCCGACTTTGATGAAAGTGAATTTAAAATTATTAATGACAATAGCTATCAAGCTGTTCAAAATTATAGAGAACAAATTTATAAAACAATTGGTCCAATTAATTCATGTCAAGATATTAACAATCTTAAAGATGATACAAAAATTGTTACTGATGCTATTGCAAGTAAAAATTTTGAGCAAATTAACTGTTTATCTTCTTCTTATTTGCAAGGATATAAAGCCATTAAAGAATTGACTTTACCTTTAAATTGTTTAGAAATTCATAAAAAACTTTTAACAATTCTTTGGACGCTTTCTAAAAGCTATGAAGTACTTCCATCCTTTGAGCAAGACCCCCTTAAGGGGATGATTGCTTTAGAGAAATTTAAAGAAGCCAATGAAACTCTTTTTGATTTCTTAGAAGAAATGATAATTTTATTAGAAAGTTATTCTAAAAATTATTAATGAATATTTTTCAAAACAATTATTCTCAAAAATCAATCTCCTCTATTTTAATTATAGCCATAATCTGTTTAACTATTGGTCCTATTTTAGTTTTACCAAAAAAAATACAAGCAGCTCCTGTACCAGGATGCCCAGTTTCTGATTTGACATTAACATCAGTTGAAGAACTCGCTGCAGCAGAACGGGGACTAAGTGGAGTATGGGACAAAATAAAAGACGCGGTAACAGACGTACCAGCGATGATATCGGCAGGGATAAGTGCTTTTAAAGATGTATGGGAACAAGGTTGGGAATTGTTAGAATGGGCAGCTGGAGTTATGCTTAACATTTTGCTCCATCAACTCCTAGCCATGATTACAAATGACATTGTTAATTGGATTGAGAATGGAAAGACGCCAAGATTTATGTCAGAAGGAATAGGAAGCTATCTTAAAGATGCAGCTGACAATGCAACTGGTAATTTTATTGACCAATATTTAGGAGCAGGATGGCTTTGTGAAGAATTTGATTTAGACATTAAATTAGCATTACTTGATGTCCCAACATTTGAAACTCAAGCAAAATGTTCGCTTTCTGATATCGTTGATAATGTTAGTGATTTTTATGATGATTTTTCTAAAGGTGGTTGGGTTGGATGGATTGAACTTACTAAACCACAAAATAATTTTTATGGAGCATTATTATTAGCTCAAGATGAAAAAAATAGAGTTGAAGAAGAAGCAAAAATAGAAGCTGAGACAGATGCTCAAATGGGCGAAGGATTTTTAGGCATGAAAGATTGTACATGGACTGATGCATCAGGTACAACCATTGCCAAACAAGAAGATGTTAGGGGCACACCAAAATTACCAGCTGCATGCAAACCAAATGCAGAAGGAAAAACTCCTGGAGTTGTTCGTCCTTGTTCTCCAAAATGTGAAGCACTTACTCCAAGCACGGTTGTAAACAAAATGGCAAATAAATCAGTAACTAATTTCTATGACCAAATGAATTCTAAGATTGGCGCAGCTACTGCTAAAGCCGGACCATTCCAAATCTATGTTCAAGCAATTGCAAATGCCTTAATCAACAAAACAATGCAAGAAGGAATGGGTTTTTTGAAATCAACATTTGTAGATAAGCCAGAGTATGGAGATATTGGTGCTTCGTCTAGTATACCAGAAATAGCTGACTCTCAATCAATTATACAAGGAAGAGACGATTCAATTTCATTATCAGTACAACTAAGTTCTACTAAAGAACATTTAAACGATTCTTTGCTTAAAGAACAAATGAATAATTTAGCTGTTTTAAAATTAATTCCACCAGCATATTTAGATGTCATTCCTGATCTAGAGAATGTTATTGGAACATGTAGCGTCACTCCTTACAACACTTACGTTGACTGGGCTAATGCTAAAATTATTGATATCAATAACAATACAATCCCTTTATATGAACAAAAAATAAACCAAATGGAAACAGTTGATATCCCTAAAACGATTAATACAATAAATGAAATTGATATAGCCATTCTTTCAATTCAAGAATATATTAATAAATCTAATTTATGGTTAACGGTTTATGAAGAGGTTGACGGCATGGTGAATGATCCTAAGCTACAAACCGCCAATGAAGAATTAAATATAGCGAGAGACAAAGTCATTAATGATGTTCAGAAACCATTAGAAAAAATTAATATGATAACTTCTGCTACTGAAATAAGTGGATTTATTAAAGAAACACAAGATACTGTTAGTGTTATCCTCTTAACAGCGAATGATTTAGTAGAACAAAAAGGAAATCCAACCTGGCCAAATGCAGGAACCTTATATGCTGAATTAGAAGACGCCAACATTATTAGAGAAGATGCTGATGAAAAAACAGACACTTGTCAAGTATGGATCGCTCAACAATTTACTGGATTATAAATTATAAAAATGCTTCTTTCTAAAGAAAAAATTACTATAATTCTTGTTTTAATTAGCTGTTTAGTAATAGCCATATTCTCGCCTGAGTTAATAAATAAAAAAGAAATAGAAAATAATAATAAAAAAGTTGAACAAACCAAAAACGAAAATATAGATTTATTTAAAAATATTTGGAGTTTTAATCCTCAAGAAACAAACGAACAGATTCAAAACGATAATCCATTTGTTCCTAATTCTCTTGAAGAAAACAATATTACTCAAAATATAGAAAACCCTAATTCGCAAAATGCTATTATAAGCATATTGTCTATCGAAAGTGTTTTGTCTGGAATTGAAAGTTTATCATCAGATTTAAAATTAGAATTTGAAAATATACAAGAAGAACAAGTAAATTGTCCAACTTGTGCAAAAACAGAGAAACCATCAGAAATCCTTATCACACCTGATTCTACATGCGCAACAATTATTACAGTAGCAGCCGGAGGAGGAGAATGTAATTGTGGTAATCTTGGTTGCACACCGCCACCCCCTGCACCACAGTGTGTTAATCCTTGTTGTTGTGTATGTTGTGCTGCTTGTTGTAGATAAATAAATAAAAATGTCTAAATTTTTCTTAAAACATAAAAAGTTTATTCTTACTGCCTGTATGGTTGTGTTCGTCAGCTCTTTAGGTATTTTTATTTTTGAAATAAAAGAAGCTAATGCATTTTCATGGTTATTTGGCTATGACAGTATTAAAGATATGTTTATAGGGATGTTTAGCACCATACTCTATTATATTGTTTTTCGACCACTTAGCTTGGTATTAAGTATTGCAGGGTATCTTCTTGATTGGGCCTTTGGATTACAAACCTTTACTGATGTTCCCATAGTGCAAGAAGGATGGACTATTACACGCGACTTGGCTAATATGTTTTTTGTTTTAATTCTTTTAGTTATTGCTATGGCTACTATTTTAAAAGTAGAAACATATGGGATGAAGTCTCTTTTGCCCAAACTAATTGCTGTCGCGCTTTTAATAAATTTTAGTTTAGTATTTTGTGGAGTTGTTATTGATTCGTCTCAAATTTTAACTAGTTTTTTTCTTGATCCACTTACTAATAGCGGAGCGAGTATCTCTGAAAATGTAGCTAATGGACTGAATATAATGCAAATATTTGAGAAAGGAGAAGCAGAAGGGATTGATGCATTAAATGTATTAATTGGCATAATGGGTGGCATAGTTGTAATACTATTTGCTGGTTTTATTATGGCTGCTGCAGCTTTTTTCCTAATTGTTAGAGTAGTCGCTATTTGGATATTATTAGTTCTGGTCCCAATTGCGTTATTAGCAATAGTTTTACCAGCAACAAAACATTTATGGAATCAATGGGCGCAGAGTTTTATTAAATGGGTATTTTTTGCACCAGCTTTTGCCTTTTTCTTCTATTTAGCAATTCTTACAATTACAGGAGCAGATGGACAAGGTGGTTTTCTTTCGAGAATGGGAAATTCTATTGAATTAGGAGAAAATGAAGCATGGTCAAGTGCTTTCTTTTCTAGTCAAGAATTAATTCTAGAATACATATTTTTAATTTTACTATTAGCAGGTGGTCTTGTTGTAGCTCAAAAAATGAGCATTACTTTTGCAGGAGGAACAATGGACTTAGCTAAAAAAGCTAGCAAAGGTAGCGCTCGATGGATGGGTAGAAGAGCCCAAATGGCAACAGCTCCAATAGCAGGAAAACTTGGTGAAAAACTACAAAAAACACGATTTGGCAAAATGCCAGGGATAAGACAAACAATTAGACCTCTCCGAGCAATCTCTGAAAATCAACGCACCCAACTATCTGATGCAAAGAAAAAATATTCCTCATGGACCAATGAAAACATAGACGCAGAAATGAGAGCTGCTAATCCACGGAATAAAGCTGCTATGCTTGCGATTAAGGCAGAAAGAGGGCAAATTAAGGGTGGATACGCAGAAAATGAAGGAAATCTTAAAACATTTGAAAGAATGGGAGGAAATCTTGATGATGTTTTTGAAAAAAGACCTGATTTATTAGGCAAATATGAAGTAAATGCTAAAGGTACAGATCCAGTAAAAGCGGCCGACAAGCTTCGAGAAATGATTTATGGACTTACACCAACTAAAGCAGGCAAAGTTCAAGCAGAGTCTTATAGCGATCCAGGCGTTCAAAAAGTATTCAGAGATGCGATGGGAGAGAGTGGACCATTGGGAGCAACACATGTTAGCTCTATTGCCATGAACAATCCAAAAGCAAAAAAAGCAATGGATGAAAAAATTTTTAATCCATCAGGTCCACATATTAAACATATTAAAAAAGGAATCGTAGATTGGCTTAAAAATTCTCCTGGAAGTGTTCAGTTTTATGGCACAACAGAAACTCAAGCAGCTCCAAGCCCTCCACCAGCTCCGCCTAATCCTAAATAAATCATGACCCAACAAATACAAAAAAAATATGAATTATTTTCTAAATTACCTCAAGATTTACGCGAGACAATGTTTAGCGTAGAAACAGCTGATAAGATAGGGGAGGTTGCTAAAAAGAATAATTTAAATGATGATCAAACTTGGTGGTTTTCTCATACCGTAGGAATGATTCTTCTAGGAGAAACTAAAATTACTAATTTTGTTGAAACACTTCAAAAAAGATGCAAATTAGAAGAGACAAAGGCCAGACAATTGGCTCGAGACATAAATGAAATTATATTCCTGCCAGTTAAGGAAAGTTTAAAAAAAATTCACCAAATACCTGAGTGGCCAAGAGAGAACAAAGAAGAGACAGACCACCAAACAAATGAGCCGCGCCTTGAAGGCAATATTGTTGATTTGAAAGGAGAATAAACTATGCAATTTAAAGTTCCACAATTTATTGATATAGAAGATAAAATAATTGGACCATTAACATTAAAGCAGTTCATTTATTTACTTGGCGGACTTGGAATTATTGCTATATCTTGGTTCTATTTTAAATTAGGTCTTTTTATTATAATAAGCATACCTATTGCAATTTTTACTCTTGGATTAGCTTTTTATAAAATTAATGGCAGACCACTAGTCAGTATCTTGGGTTCATTGATAAAATACATAACTAAACCAAGACTATATCTATGGAAAAAATAAACGCAGCATCAATCCAAAAACATATAGAGATTAGCGAAATAAAAAACGATGTAGTAATTCTTAAAAATAAAGGACTACGCGCTATTTTAATGGCCACGAGTGTAAATTTTGCGTTAAAATCAACCGAAGAACAAGATGCTGTTATTTATCGTTATCAAGATTTTCTTAATTCAATTGATTTTCCTCTTCAAATAGTAGCTTCCTCAAGAAAGTTTGATATTCTGCCATATATTAAAACACTAAAACAAAAACAAGCAGAACAAGAAAATGAACTTTTAAAAATACAAACTTCTGAATATATTGATTTTATAAAAGGATTAACAGAAATGACAAATATCATGACTGAATCTTTTTATCTTGTTATTCCATATAATCCAATGACTGCTAAAAAGAAAGGAATTTTTAATCAAATTTTTGGAAAAAAAGAAGAAAAAGCGACAAAGGAAGAAACGTTCCAAGAATTAAAAATTAATCTTTGGCAAAGAGTTGAATTTATTGCAACTGGATTACGAAGTATGGGAATTAAGACAGCTCCATTAAATACCGAAGAATTAATTGAACTTTTTTATAAAACATATAATCCAAGCGCTAAAGAAGAACCAGAACTTCAAAAAGCTAAAGAAATGAGAAATCAATAAAATGTTAAATTTATTTAAAAAAACAAAAACAGAAACAGAAACCATTAAAAGCCCAATAAATGATTTAATTAATTTAATTGCTCCTGCTGGTTTAAAAATTAATTCAAATTATATCCAAATTGGTGAAAAATATGCACGAACTATTTTTGTATTTACTTATCCACAAAATTTAACAACTGGTTGGCTTTCTTCAATTATTACTCTTGATCAAGAAACCAATGTCGGTATGTTTATACACCCAGCTGAAACTAATACCGCTCTAAAAGATTTAACGAAAAAAACAGCTCAAGTTCAATCACAAATGTCAATGCAGGCAGAAAAAGGTAAGGTGCGAGATCCAAAATTAGAATCTGCTTTACAAAATATAGAAGATTTAAGAACCACTCTTCAGCAAGGATCAGAAAAACTTTTTAAATTAGGTCTTTATATCACTTTTTTTGCAGAAGAACCCAAACAATTAGATGAAATAGAGAATAAGGTTAGAGCCCTTTTAGAAAATCAAATGATTTATGCCAAGCCAGCTGTTTTCCAACAAGAACAAGGATTTATTTCTACAATTCCACTAGGATTGGACAGAATACTCGTTCATAACAATTTTAATACTGCGCCATTATCAACAGCATTTCCTTTTATCTCATCTGATTTAAGCGAAAACAAAGGAACTCTTTATGGTATCAATAGACATAATAATTCATTAATTCTTTTTGATCGTTTTGGATTAGAGAATGCAAATATGTGTGTATTTGCCAAGTCAGGTAGTGGGAAATCTTATGCAATTAAATTAGAAATTCTTCGTGCTTTAATGCAAGGCACAGAAGTTATTGTTATAGACCCAGAAAAAGAATATAAATATTTAGCTGAAACAGTAGGAGGAACCTTTATTGATATTTCTATTTCTTCACCGCATCATCTTAATCCTTTTGACTTACCAATACCTGCCCCAGATGAAAAACCAGCAGATGTTTTAAGAAATAATATTATTAATTTAGTTGGCTTATTAAGAATAATGCTTGGTGGACTATCCCCAGAAGAAGACGCAATAATTGATAAAGCGTTAACTGAAACTTATGCATCTAAAGATATAACACCTCAATCAGATTTTAGTAAAATAGATCCTCCTTTAATGCAAGATCTATATAATATTTTAAAAGGAATAACAGGAACTGAATCATTGGTTATAAGATTAGAAAAATTCATCTCTGGAAGCTATTCTAATTTCTTTAACCAAACAACCAATGTAGAACTAGGCAAGAAATTAGTTGTTTTTAGCATTAGAGATATGGAAAAAGAATTGAGACCTTTAGCTATGTACATTATTCTTCGATATATTTGGAATATTATTCGTGCTGAAAAAAAGAGAAGAATGATGGTAGTTGATGAAGCTTGGGTAATGATGCAAAATGAAGACGCAGCATCATTCCTTTTTGGAATTGCTAAAAGATGTCGTAAATATTATCTTGGATTAACGACTATTACACAAGACGTAGCTGATTTTATGAAATCTAAATATGGCAGACCAATTATTACTAATTCATCAATACAGCTTTTATTAAAACAATCACCAGCTGCTATTGATGTAATACAAGAAACATTTAATTTAACTGATCAAGAAAAATATATGCTTTTAGAAAGCTCTGTTGGAGAAGGAATATTTTTTGCAGGTTCTAAACATGTAGCTATTAAGATTGTTGCTTCTTATACAGAAGATCAAGTGATCACTTCTGACCCAGCTCAATTAATGGAAATTGAACAAGCTAAAAAAGACCTAGCCGAAGAAGAAGCAGAAGGAAAAACAAAAGAAGAAGGCACTGCCTATTAAAAATATGCCAGATTATTCAGCACAATTAAATCAAGAGAGAACTAAAGATAAAGAAAATAAAAAGAATAAGAAAAAAATAAAAAAAAGAAAGAAAATAACCGAACAAGCAAGTAAAATTACAGATATTGAGCTTTCCTTGGTTCTGTGTTTATGTCTTTTAAAGGATGTCTTAGACTGGTTGTTATTATTTGCCGCTGGAATTGGATTAATTCTTTCTCGTATTACTAATCTTTTTATCGCTGGTATTCTATGGCTTTGGTGCATTACCCGTCTTCATAAATTTCCCACTAAAAGGTTTGTTGGAGGATTTATTATAGAAATGATTCCCGTTATAGGCACTATTGCACCAAGCTGGACTACATTTGTCATATCTATTTGGGTAGAACAAAAAGGATATATGCCAAAATTTTTAAAAAAAATAAAAAAATAAAAAAATAAAATGAAATACTATCTATTACTATTTATAGTTTGTTCCTTATTGCTTATTAATCCAAGCTTAAATCAAGCCGCAGAACAAAGCGTAACTTTAACGTGGACAACTGATACTTATGTGCCACTAAGCTATCAAGGCAAGGCATTACCAAGCAGAGGAAGCAACATAGAAGTAGTTGCTCAATTAGATTCTCTACAACTCAATCCTGAAGAATTAAATTTTAACTGGTTTATTAATAATCATATTGAAAAAGAAGGTTCTGGAATAAATAAACAAATTTTTAAATTTACCATCAGTGAAAGTATTTCTAAAAATCATATAATAAGGGTAGAAGTAACTGATTTGGGAAATACTATGAATATCTCATCTTCTTTTGCCTTAAAAGCATATGAACCAGAAATTGTTTTATTAGCTAAAAATTCTTTATCTGAATTTTCTAATCAATATCAATTTTCAGACGATCAAGAAATAGAATTTACAGCTCAACCATATTTCTTTAATATTAAAGATATAAACGAATTAGATTATGAATGGAGTTTTGGTAAACAAATTGCAAAACAAACTGATAATAAAAATCTTAATAATTTTATCTTGAGAATAGGAGACCTAGTCAGTTCTATTAATCAAAATTTACAAGTTTTTGTGAAAAATATAAAGAATCCAATTCAAAGAACTCAAACTACAGCTAATATAATATTAATTCCATAAATCAATGAAAATAAAATTTAAAAAAATATTTATCATTTTATTATTCCTATTAATAATAGGATTTAATATCCAAATAATTGAAGCAGCATACAGCATAGAAGTATCTCTCCCCGATGGTCCTGCTTCAGGAAGTCCGGTTAATTTAGCTCAATATATTGAATATCTATATATGTTTGGATTAGGACTGGTTGGAGTATCTGCTTTATTAGCTTTAGTTATTGGTGGCTTTATGTATATGGGAGCCGAAACAGTTACAACAAAAGACCAAGCCAAAGGATATATAAATGGAGCTATTTCTGGTTTAATTTTAGGATTAGCTGCTTATTTGATCCTTTATACAATTAATCCTGATTTAATTAACTTTAGAATAACAGCTCCTCCGGTGCCAGGGACAGAAAAGACACAAAAACAAATAATTCCAACGACTCCAACGACTCCAAAATGTACTCCTGGTGATTGCCCTGCATCTTGTCAAGTTCCATGTCATAGTTCTGAATATTGGGATAGTGATATATGTACATGCATAATGCTATGATTACCTGGTCCATAAATTATCAATATAAATTTTAAAAAACAAAAAATATGCCATTAAAAAAAATACTCATAATTTTAATAGTTCTCTTAGTTGTTATTATCGGCGCATTAATTGCCTATAATATGTTGTCTAACAAAGAACCCGCAGAACCTTCTTCGTCTAATGGAACAGGTCAAATACCAAGCGCTGGACAAGCATCTGACCAAGCATCTGATTCTTCTATTCAGGGACGACTTTTAGCTATTTCTGAAGAACCTATTTTAAGCCCATCTACTGATGGTAAAAAGATTAAATATTATTCAGCTAATAATGGAAATGTCTTTGAATCTAATCTTGATGGCTCTGAATTAATTAGAGTGTCTTCAATTGTTCTTAATAATCTGATTAAAGCCATTTGGTCTCCTCAAAATGACAAAGTTATTACTATTTTTAATGAAAATGGATTAGCTAAAAAATATTTTTATGATTATAACACTAAAATTTCAACCTCATTAAGTGGAGATATGCGTTGGATTACATGGTCACCAAATCAAAATAAAATAGCTTATCAATACTATAATTCCCAAACTGGAGATAACAATATTAGTATTTCTAATCCAGATGGTTCTGATTGGACCACTGTTTTTCAAACAAGAATGAAGGACTTAATCGTTGAATGGCCTGATCCAAGTAAAATATCTATTAGAACTAAGCCAAGCGGATTAACTCAAAGCGTTGTCTATACAATCGATTTAGCAACTAATGATTTTCAAAAAATTATTGATGAAACTTATGGATTAAGTATTCTTTGGTCACCGTTAGGAAATAAAATACTTTATTCAGAAACAAATAACGAAGGTAAAGACCTTAAATTAAAAATAGCCGACTTAGAAAAGAAGACTATTAGTGAATTAAATATTATTACACTCGCAGAAAAATGTATCTGGAGTCAAGACAATAGAACAATCTTCTGTGCTGTACCTAAATCTATATCAACATCAGCAGTACTACCAGATGATTATTATAAAAGAAAAATTTCGTTTGATGATAATTTTTGGCGGATTAACTTAGAAACAGAAGAAATGACCAAAGTATTTGAAACTCAAGGATTTGGAACAGAATTCTATAACGCGAAAGAACTACTTTTAACACCTTTAGAAAATTATCTTTTATTTATTAATCAAAGAGATGGACTACTCTATAGTTTAAAGCTATAATTAGCAACGAAAGAGAAAAAGAAAAATTTATTTTTCTTTTTCAATTGAGTAAGAATTAGAAGCTATGCTTATAATCAACCAGAAAATAATAGACAGATCATTTTTCCAATATGTAGTATCAACCATACCGTGAATTAATATATATATCATCGTGCCTATTAAAATAGAACTCAAAATTTGTTTGGGTTCTATTTTTTTGAAAAAAGAAATTAATAACCAAAAAAAACCTACTAATCCAAGCAATCCAGCTTGAAGCCAAAAAGCTAGAAAAATATTATGTGGTTGTGGCACAGACCACTCGGGATAAGGGGCAAAATTAACTTGATAATCTAAATAATATTTTTGAAACATACCAGGACCAATTCCAATTAAAGCATTGTCCTTTATTATCTCCCAAGAACTTTGCCAAATGATTATACGCGATTCTAGAGAAGGATAAGAAAAATCTATAAATCCTTGAAATTTTTGAGTAGGAATTTGTAAAATAAGAATTAAAATAAACAAAGATAAGAAAATTAAAATCATTTTCTTGTCTTTCTTTTGAATTAAAAGAAAAATTAAAGCAAATAAAAATCCAACCCATGCTCCATAGGAATATGTTAAATATATGATAGAAATAAGCAATAAATAATTAATAATAAGCAATGTTTTCAATATTTTATTCTTTACAAAAGAGAATAAATATAAAGACAAAATTAAAATAGGGGACAAATACATAGCTAAATAATTAGGTGAGAGATAAAATCCTTGCAACCTCCCATCATAAGTTAAAACACCATTAAACCAGTAATAAAGAGCTATTAAAGAAACAAACAACCCTGAGAATGTTAAACTAATAATAATATTTTTAACATGCTCTTTAGTTTTAATACTATTTAAAAGAACAATAAAGAAAAGCAATGGGATAACAAACCATCCCTTCCAAATACCAGCACTAATTTCAATATCATTTGAAAACCAAGTAGAAATAGTTACTCCAAAAAAAATCATTAATACTGGAATCCAAATCCTATTATTAAAAAACAAACGATCTTTAATTCCAAAAAATAACCAAAAAATAAATAAACCACAGATCAATAATTCTAAGATATTAAACGGAACCCAACCAATCTTAAAATTGACCAAATAAAGTGGCAAAGAAAAAACTATAATATATATAATCCAGTTAATTATCTTTTGAGACATATAATATTGATGAAAGTCCTAAAATTATTACCAAGAGAGCTAAAACGCTTGGTTGATAAATTGCTGTTTCAAAAGAACTATGAATTGAGAAATAAACCAAAGAACCAATTAAAGAGATTGAAAGATATTTTATATTATTGTCTTTAGTATCTCTAATTAACTGAAACAAATAACCAATAGTACCTAAAATTAAAATTAACCAAATAAATAAAACAAATATACCCATCTCAGAAAAAATATCCAAATAAAGATTATGGGCAGTTATTGGATTCCGATAATCAAGATCTGAATCAATTTCTAATGAATAATTTCCTAGTCCCATACCAGACCAAAAATTATTTAAACCAATTTCCCCAGCTTGTTGCCACATCTCCAATCTCCCAACATTTGATCCTTCATTTAAATCAAATGAAGAATAAAATCTATCTGAAATAGGAGTAATTGGAATTATGAAAATCAAAAGAGATAAACAAAATAAAATAGCTAATTTTCTTCCCCTTAGACCACTCTCTCTCCAAAGTAAAATAGATAATATTAAAAAAGTAATAATAATTGCAAAATAAGCGCCACGAGAAAAAGACAATAACAAACCAATGAATAATAAAAAATAAATAGAAAATAATAAAATTCTATTAAAATTTTTAAAGTAAAGAATAACTACTAATGGGATAATTAATCCCAAATAAAAAGAAAACATATGAGGATCAGAAAACAAAGAAAAAGACCTCATAATCGTTTCTCCGCCAACATTAACCAGCCAACTAGGATAAGCTAAAATCATTTCTCCTAAATTAAAACCAGAAAAAATAGGTAAAACATTTACAGCCCAAAAACCATAAACTTTTTCTAGTTTAAAAATAAACTGAAATAAAAACTGAAATAAACCAATTAAAGCGAATAATCCGCTAGCTATAAATAGAATTTTTATTACTTTCTCAATTTTTATCCAATTATCAATCAAAGTAATAACTAAAAAATATATTAAAAAAATTGAAATAAAAAAAACTATTTTTCTTAATCCCCAAGAAATATTTTCTGCATTAATTAAAGAAATCCCAGATAAAATTAAAAATAAAAACAGGCTCATTGCCTGAAGATTATAAAACTTAAAACATTTTTGATAAATTTTTATCAAACACACAAGAAATAATAATATTATAAAAACACGCAAAGAGGATAAATCAAAACCATATCCTGGATTTAAGGCAATCTGGAAGGGGATATAGGCAATCAAAATAAGAAACCATTTAAACATATTAATTTCGTTTTCTAAACACAAGATTTAATCCTTTAAATTCACCGATTAAATATAAAAAACCAAAATAAATTAAAGTAGATAAAATAATCAAAACAAACAAAGGCCAATTAGATAAGAAATAAAATACCATAACCATCATCAATCCAGCTAATAAATATCTAAAAACCAATTTAAAAGAAGGTAATTTATCAAGAATTTTAGAAAGAGCAACCAACATTAAAGCAGTAACCACTAATTCAGTTAGAAGAGTTGTCCAGGCAGCGCCATAATACGAATATTTAGGAATCAAAATAAAATTAGCTATTAAATTAATAATTACTCCCAACCCATAAATATAAGTCAAACTTTTTTGTTTTTTTAAAGAAATAATCATATTAGAAAAAAGAACTCCCAAAAATATAATTCCTGCTGCAATAATTAAAATATTTAAAACTCCCGCCGAAAGAATAAAGTCTTGACCAGCAACTAAAACAACTGCTTCTTTAGAAACAAAAATAACTCCAATAATCATTGGAATAATAAAGATTAATAAGATATCTAAAGTTTTTTGAGTAATTTGTTTAAATTTTTCTCTAGCAGAGAAAGCATATTCAGACATTAAAGGCATTATTAATCCAACAAACATTGCCGGGAAAAAAAGTAAACTCTCTAAAAATTTATAAGCCAAATTATAAATTCCTACATCCATAGCCGGCTTCATTAAAGAAAGCATAATCGTATCTATTTTAAAATAGACCATAGTAAAAATAATTGCCAAAGCCAATGGTAACGATTCTTTCAATAAAGAACGCCAAAAAACAAAATCAAATTCAAATGAAATATGAATATATTTCTGACTAAAAAAGAAAACTAAAATAAAATTCATAAAAGAACCAAAAACCAAAGCACTAACAATAAACAAAAATCCAAAATCTTGTTTAATAAAAAATACTACTAATCCTAACTGAACCAATCTCCCAACTAATTCTCCAATAGCAACCTTGTCCATTCTTAAATGTTTTTGAAAGATACCTATTAGAACCTGTTGATTAGACATAATCCAAAAACCAACAGCCCCAATTAAAACACCAAACTTAACCTCAATAGGATATGGAAAAAGATAAATAATTAGTGGAGATAAAATAAAAATAAATAAACCAGCAAAAAATCTTAAAGTAAAAGCATTGCTAGCTATTTTTCTTTCATCTGCTTGTGGTCGAGATATTTCACACAAACAAATAGAATAGAGACCTAAATCAGCTAAAACAGTAAAGAAAAATAAAAAAGCCAAGATGGTAGAATAATAACCAAACCCATCTTGACCTAAATAACGAGTAATAAAACCAATTACAACTAAAGAAAGGACTAGCCCAATAATCCTAGCCCCTGCTGAAATAATAGTGTTATAAGCTATTTTCCTGCTTAACATATCCTATTTTGCGTATTCTACATCAAAAACAACAGCGTCTTTAATAATTAATTTATCTTTTTTAATTTCAATTACTTGATCAGCATTAATAATTAATGGTTTTTTTAAAAAACCTATTAAATCTCCTTGAATATAATATTTAACAACTCTCTGATTAATAGTGTCTATCTCAAAATCAATTACCCTGCCAAGTAATTGACCACTCTGAGTAACGGCTTTATTATTGATAATATTTTTAGCCTCAATAAACATTAATTAGTTGGTTTAATGATTATTCTTCTTTCTAAATTATACCCAATACTTTCGGTGCTTACTTCTGGTCTATTAACTAATGCTAAATGAATAATCCTTCTTTCATAAGAAGACATTGGCTGAAGGGTAAGGGTTACTTTTTCTAACAACACTTTTTCAGCTACATTTTCAGCTAAATCTTTTAACAAATCAATCCTCTGTTTACGATAACTATTAACATCTAAAACAAATGGAGTTGACTCTTCGTTTTTTTTATTAACTAAAATCCGAGCAATATGTTGTAATGCATCTAAATTCGCTCCAGCTTGACCAATTAAAAATCCGGCATGTTCGGTTTGGATGTTAACTAAAATATCATCTGATTGTAAATCATCAATACTTACATCACCTTTAAAATGTATAGTATTTAATAATTCCTCAACTGTTTTTTTAATAATATTTATTTTATCCATATGTTTTAATTTAAATCTTTAATAATTCCATTTTTAGTAAAATATTGTTGAACTATACCAAAAATAGTTATTACTATCCAATAAAGAGGAAGAGCTGACGGTAAATTCCATGCGATAAAAATAGTAATTATAGGCATGAAATACAACATTTGTTGACTCATTATTGAAGAAAAATCTAAACCACCTGACTTGCTTTTATCCTTAGTAATATTTTGGGGTAAAATCATTTTAGACTGAATAAATTGAAAAAATCCAGCCAGAATAGCTAAAAAAATATTTTTTTGAGAAAGATTAATTAATCCTAAAAACATTAAATTTAATGAATCTGGTCTTTGAATAAAACCATAAAGAATATTTAATGTTTCCATATTTAAACCACTAAAGAAAACTCGGTAAAGCGCTATTAAAATTGGCAATTGAATTAGGATAGGCAGACAACCAGCCATAGGATTCACCTTGTGCTTCTTATATAGTTCCATCATCACCTTGGCCTGTTCTTCTTTATTCTTGTATTTTTTTTGTATCTCTTTGATTTTGGGCTGTAAGAAGCTAATTGCTTTTTGTGACTGAATAGCTTTTTTAGAAAGAGGATAAAGAATAAATCGAATTAAAATTGTTAAAAGAATGATAGCAATACCTAAATCGTTTCCAGGAACAATATTGTAAATCCATATAAGAGCATTAAATAGTGGGCGATAAAGAACTTCATTAAAAATGGTAATTATAAAATCCATAATTCTATTTAATCAATTTTATTTTTTTAAATAAATTAATTATTTCCTTTTTTATCTCTTGATAATTTTTATTAATTATTTCTTTTTCAACCAAGATAACAACATCAAAGCCAATTTCCATTTGATCAAAACTTAATCTAACAATCTCTTCTAATTGTCGCCTAATTTTATTCCTCAAGACTGCCTTTTTAGATATTTTTAATCCAATCACAAACGCAAAACGATTAAATTTTAAATCATTTTTTAAAAACTTAATTCCAATAAAACCATTTCTACTATATCTTCCTTGCTTAAATATTTTTTTAAAATCGTTATCTCTTTTTAATTTATATTCACGAGATAGCATATATAAACTAAACGGTTAGTTTTTTCCGTTTTTTTATTCTCCTTTTAGATAAAACACGACGACCATATTCAGTAGACATTCTTGCTTTAAACCCGTGTGTTTTTTTTCTTTTTTTCTTTTTTGGATTATAGGTTAATGACATTTTATGATATATTTTATTAAGTATTTAATACTAAGCTTATCATTTAATAAGTGGATAGTCAAATTAGATTATTTATAAACACTTCATGCACAGCTTGTTAACAAAACCAAGTTGTTCTAATATCTTTATTATTATGATATAATATTTTTAAGTATTACTTATTATTTTTATGGACATAAAAGACCTTTGGCAAATCGTTTTGGGAGAAGTTGAACTAACTATTTCTAAAGCTAATTTTATTACTTGGTTTAAAAGTACTAGAATCCACTCTAAAAAAGATGGAGTGATTACAATAAGTGCACCAAATGGATTTACTAAAGAATGGTTAGAAAATAAATATAATAAATTAATTTTAAAAATTCTACGAAACAATTCTCCAGATATTAAAGAACTGCAATTTGTTATTGGGGAAAGCAAACCAATAATAAATATTAAAAACTTAAAAAACCCATCGGCTACTCTAGCAAATAATCAATTAAATTTTCAAGAATTTAATCTCAATAAAGAAACAAACCTTAATCCTAAATATACTTTTAATAATTTTGTTATTGGCTCTTTTAACGAATTAGCTCAAGCAGCTAGTATGGGAGTAGTGAAGCACTCAGGTACTCTTTACAATCCACTTTTTATTTATGGCGGTGTTGGATTGGGAAAAACTCATCTACTTCAAGCAATTGGCAATAAATTGTATAAAAAATATCCTAATAGAAAAATAAAATATTTAAGTTCTGAAAAATATACAAGAGAATTGGTTGATGCTATCTCCAAGAAGGGAATGGATACATTTAAAAAGAATTTTTATAAAACAGATGTTTTAATTATTGATGATATACAGTTTATTGCAGGCAAAGAAAAAACACAGGAAGAATTTTTTAATACATTTAATGCTCTTTATCAAAAAAACAAACAAATTATTATCAGCTCAGACAGACCTCCAAAAGCAATACCAACCTTAGAAGATAGACTTCGTTCTCGTTTTGAAGGTGGTATGATCGCAGACATTGGTCAACCAGACCTAGAGACAAGAACGGCAATTCTTAAAAATAAAGCTGAAGAAAAAAAAGTTAAGATACCAGATGATGTTCTTAATCATCTTTCAGTTAATGTACAAAGTAATATTAGAGAATTAGAAGGAGCACTTAATAGGGTAATTGCTTTTTCTCAAATAAACAACACTATTCCAACTATTAAAAATATTGATGAAATTTTATCTCAAATTATCAATACCCCTAAAAAAATGACTAATTGTAAAAAAATATTCCAAACAGTCTCTGAATTTTATGATATTAACATTAATGACCTATTCGATCGTTCTAGAAAAAAACAATTAGTTCAACCAAGACAAATAAGTATGTATTTAATTAGAAAAGAGTTAAATGGATCTTATCCATATATTGGAGAAAAACTCGGTGGACGTGATCACACAACAGTTATGTACGCTTATAAAAAAATAAAAAGAGAAATAGAGGAGAATAATTCCTTACAATACGAAATAAATTTAATTAAAGAAAAATTATATAATTAAATAAATTGTGTATAATTAAATTATTAAATAATACAATAAATTAATTAAGTGCTTATCAACAATTTATTAATATATTTATCAATAAATTATTAATCAAAAATTATCAATTATAAATTCAAAAAAATAACTTTTCCACATATTTTAACAACATAATAATAATAATAACTTAATAATATATATTATTTAATAATTATTAAATAAAATTCATGAATATTATTTGCCTTCAAAAAAATTTAAAACAAGCATTAAATATTACCGAAAAAATTATTGGTCGTAATTTAACGCTACCTATTTTAAACAACCTTCTTTTGTTTGTAGATAAAAATAAATTAAAAATATCATCTACTAATTTAGAAATTGGTATTAATTCTTCTATTATAGGAAAAGTTAAAAGTACTGGAAGTATCACTATCCCTGCTCGCTTATTAACAGATTTTATTAGTAATCTTCCAAATGAAAAAATTGAATTAAAAACTAAAGACAATCAATTGGAAATTAAATGTAAAAAACTTAAATCATTAATTAAGGGGTTATCAGCTGATGATTTTCCAATTATTCCAAAAATTACAGAGAAACCATTTATTAAAATTAAAGGAAGTGTTTTAAAAAATAGTTTATCTCAAGTTGTAGAATTTGCTTCTTTGTCTGGATCTAGACCAGAAATTTCTGGTATTTATATTAATTTTAATAAAAATTTAATTAAATTAGCAGCTACAGATAGTTTTCGTTTAGCAGAAAAGAATATAGAAATTAATAATAATTCTAAGGAATTAAAAAATCAGTCAATTATTATTCCTCAAAGAACGATTCAAGAGGTAAGTAGAATCTTAGGAGACGAAGAAATAGATGTAGAAATTGCTTTATCTAATAATCAAATTTTATTTAATTTAGGTTCTACTCAAGTTATTTCTAGACTTATTGAAGGACAATACCCAGATTATCAACAGATTATCCCAGATAGTTTTCAAACACAATTAATAGTTGATAGAAACGAATTGATTAGTAATATTAAAATTGCTAGTTTGTTTAGTGGGAAAATTAATGATATTAAAGTTTATATTGATCCTAAGAAGTCTATATTAGAGATATTGGCGAAAGATGCAGATATTGGAGAAAATAAATCTAAGATTGATGCTAAAATTGAAGGCAAAGAAGTAGAAATAATTTTTAATTATAAATATCTTTTAGATGGTTTAAATAATATTTTTAGTGACAAAGTTATTATTGGATTAAATACTTCAGCTAAACCCGTTGTGTTGCGTCCAGTTGGTGATGCGAGTTATACTTACGTGGTTATGCCTATTAAAATATAGAAATATAATATTTATAAAATAATTAAAAAAACGAGAGAAATCTCGTTTTTTTATTGACATAATTTAAATTTATATTATTTATTTATAATAATTTTGTCTTCTTTGTTGTTTAATACTTTATCATAAACGCGAACTTTAATAGTTTGTTTTATTTGGGAAACAAAATAAGTAGAAGGATTAAATGTAATAGAATATGGTGAGGTTCTATCTGTGCCAATTAATTGATCATTCATAAAAAAATCAACTTGTTTAATGCTTAGATTTGCGCTGGCTTGAGCTTGAATTGTTAAACTATAATCATTAATAGAACTATTATTTAGTGGTGAAATTATTTTAACACTAGGTTGGTTTTCTATTGTGTGTATATCATCATATTCTGTTGGTGGATTTTCTTGATTAGTTTCCCATTTTTCAACAGAAGATTCCCAGTTTTTAAACTGATCATCTTCTTTATTGATATAATAAAGAATAGAATGAATTTCTCGATATATTTTCTCATTGATTAATTCTGGTGGAGTTAATTCCGTTGCAATTTTATTAGAGATTCTATCAATTTTTATAATATTTTTATAAGCCAATTCACCATTTATCATTGGAGTTGTGCTTGTTGGTGTTTTTTCTGGTGACGTGAACAACTCTGTTTCCTTAGGAAGAAAAAATTCATTCTCTATTATATTTTCTTCATTACTAAAAATAGTGTTGTTATTATTACTTTTAATTTCATAGGCTTTTGTCATAAATTCATTCCAAATAGGCGATGCAACATAAAGTCCGGCTGCTCCTTTTTTCATTTTTTCTGTGAAATCATTATTCCCAGCCCATACGCCAACAGATAAGCTTGGCGTATATCCAATCGTCCATCCATCTGTATAATCTTGAGTTGTCCCAGTTTTAGCAGCAACTGGTATCTCTGGTAAATATAATTTTGAATTAGGACCGAACATTGGTATTCTTGCTGTTTCATCAGAAAGAATATCATTAATTTGACGAGCTATTTGCTTATCTAATACTTTAATTGGATCATCTTTATATTCTTCTAGTATATTTTTTTTACTATCCTCTATTTTCAATATTAAACTAACTGGATGTTTAATGCCTTCACTTGCAAAAACACCATAGGCGGCTGTTTCGTCAATAAGTTTTACTTCGCCACCACCCAAAACCAAAGATAAGCTATAGCGACTGCGGTCTTTTAATGTTGTAATTCCCATGTCTTGAGCTAAGGTTATTGTGTCATTAACACCTGCTAGATAAAGAGTTTTAACTGATGGTAGATTAATTGATTGAGCTAAAGAATCTCTCATGCTAATTGGTCCTCTAAATTTTAAATCATAATTATTTGGCTTATACTCTTTTTCTTCTCCGACTGGACCAAATTCTCCAAAGCTTGTTTCTAAATCGAATAAAATAGTTTCAGGACTGTATCCTTTACTGAATGCCGCTGCATAGGCAAATGGCTTAAAGGAAGAGCCAGGTTGTCGATTAGGACTAGTTGCTACATTAAATTGATCTTCACCATAGTCTTTAGAACCAATTAATGCTAATACTTGTCCTGTCTTAGGATCAATTGCTACTAACGCTGCATTAGTAGCATTATATGTTTTCTCATTTTTTTCTACACCAGTGGTGATAACTTCTTGCGCTAATTGTTGTAAATCCCAATCAAGTGTTGTATATACTTTTAGTCCAGCCATATTAATATCATTATAGTTTCTGCCATATTCTTCTTCTAAATATTCTTGAATCATAGTAACGAAGTGATGAGCCTTGAGGTCTCCCTTTAGGGCATATTTTAATTCTTCTTGTTTGCCTTCTTTTGCTTGTTCTTCTGTAATATAGCCAAATTTAACCATTCTATCTAAAATATATTCTTGTCTTTCTTTGAGCTCTTTTGGATGGGAACCATATGGAGAATAATAACTTGGTGCTTTTGGCAATGAAGACAATAAAGTTGCTTCTCCTAGTGTCAGGTCCTTAGAGGTTTTGTTAAAAAATGTTTGAGAAGCTGCTTCAATTCCATAAGCATTAGAACCATAGGGAACTTGGTTGAGATAAAAACCAAGAATTTTATCTTTAGAATATTTTCTTTCTAATAGTAATGACAAAATTGCTTCTTTGATTTTTCTAGTATATGTTCTCTCTGATTGTGGGCCACCAAGATAAGCATTCTTAATAAATTGTTGTGTGATTGTTGATCCTCCTTGGGCTATTTTTTTACCTCTAAAATTAGCTATAAAAGCTCTTGTGATTCCCTTCCAATCTAATCCAATATGATGATAAAAATTATCATCTTCAGCTATTATTGTTGAATTTTTAATAAATTGAGAAATTTCTTCAAATTGAATAATTGTTCTTTTTTCTTCACCATGAATATCATAAAGAATTATTTGTCCGGTTCTGTCATAAATTTTTGTTGATTCTATCACTTCTCGTTCATCTATTTTAGTTGGGTCTGGTAAATCTTTAGCAAAATATGCTAAAACACCAATGCTAAAAAGAGAACCAATGATAAAACAAAAAACAACAATTTTAATAATTGTCTTTATTATTTTTTTACTTTTTTTAATCATGTTTTTATTTTGACAGAATTGATTATTTTTATCAAGAGTGATATCATATTAATATGACTAAAGTAATAATAGACTCAAATAAAATAGATGAAGTATTAAACCGAGGTACTATTATTGAAATTTTTCCAACTAAAAAAGAATTTAGAGAAAAACTTCTTAGCGGTAGAAAGCTTAGATTTTATATTGGTTTTGACGCTACTGCTCCTACTCTTCATTTGAGTCATGCGAAAAACTTTATGTTGATGGAGAAGTTTCGTAAACTTGGACATGAGGTTATTATTTTATTTGGTGATTTTACTGCAAGGATAGGTGACCCGACAGGAGAAAGTTCGTCTCGTAATCAATTAACGCGTGAAGAGGTTCTTTACAATGTGAAAGAATGGGAAAGGCTTATTAAACCATTGATGGACTTTGATGATAAAAAAAATCCACCAAGGATAAGATATAATCATGATTGGCTATCAAAATTAACAATTGAAGATTTAATTAATTTGGCTAGTAATTTTACTGTTCAACAAATGATAGAGCGTGATATGTTTAGTAAAAGATTAAAAGAGAAAAAGCCAATATATTTACATGAATTTTTATATCCATTAATGCAAGGATATGATTCAGTGGCAATGGATGTTGACGTTGAGGTTTGTGGAACAGATCAAATTTTTAATGCATTATTAGGACGCAACCTTTTGAAAAAAATGAAAGGAAAAGATAAATTTGTTGTTGCTGTTACTTTAATGGAAAATCCAAAAACAGGAGAGTTGATGTCCAAAAGCAATGGAACTGGAGTTTTTTTAGATACAAATTCACAAGACATGTTTGGGCAAATAATGGCTCAGCCAGATGAAATGATAGAAACATTATTTATTAATTGTACCTTAATTTCATTAGAGGAAATAAGTAAAATAATGAAAAAAGATAATCCTCGTGACGCTAAGGCCAAATTAGCTTGTGAAATTGTAAGTATTTATTTTAGTGAAAAAGAAGCGAAAGAAGCAGAAAAAGAATTTGAAAAGATTTTTAAAGATAAAAAAAGCCCATCTGATATTCCTATAATTAAATTATCAAAGAAAAAATATAATATTTTAGATTTATTGTTAGAAATAAAATTAGCTTCCAGTAAAAGTGAAGCCAAAAGATTAGTTGAGCAAGGTGGAGTTAAAATAGATGATAAAAAAATTAAAGATTGGCAGAAAGAGTTAGAAATAAAGAATGAAATGATTATTCAGGTAGGGAAGAGAAAATTTATTAAAACAAAGATTTAGTTATTTATCCCTTAGCTAATATATTGGGATTAAATTTTCTTTTAAGCCTTAACCATCTAACTGGTTTTAAATCAAATGCTTTGTAAACAATTTCGGTAACCCTTTTTGCGAATGGAGTTAATTGTTTATATGAATCATCTAGAGTTTTATTAAGCGTTAAAATACGACATAATCTCCGATTTGGACTAAAAGGAGATTTTTTTATTTGGACACCGTCTACTAAAACAAATTCTTCTTTATTTTTGAGATGTTTTAAATCATAACCAGGTCTAAGATAATTTAATTTATTTTCTTCAATATTATAAACCCCTGCTTTAATTTGTTTATGGTTTCTTGTCCATCTGCCAGTAAGATTATGCGTTATCATTTGTGCGCCAACTTTTTTTTGACGCATTAAGCGATTTATTTCTTCTAAATCAATTTCATAATCAATATTAAGAAATTCTAATATATGAAAAGCTAAAATTAATGGTTCATTATTTAATAATTGGACCATATTTAAAGTAGGAAAAGATCCTAATAGGCGAGGGTTGCATTCAATGATATAAAGTTTATTAGTTTTTTCATCAAGAACAAAGTCTAATCCAAAGATTCCTTTATATCCCATTTCTTTAAAATATTGACCTATTTTTTCTACAGCATCGTATGCTTGTTTGGAAATATCTTCGTCAAAATTTGAAACAGTCCAATCATGACCACAAAAAAGACCAGACCCTCTTTCTGGATTAAAGAGTTCTGGTATGTCTAAAATTTGATGTTGAAGATTTGTTGAAAGAATTCCGTGTTTAGTAACGCATCCAGTAATACTAGGGGAGGATCCTTGAATAAATTTAGCTACAATTGCTTCTGGTGTAGGCGTAAATATTGTTTCTTCATCTTCTTCTTTCCATTTGCCTTTTAATTTTTTAACAGCTACATTAAAATCATCTTGGTTGTTAATAAAAAATGTTCCCTTACCTCCTCCTTTGGTTGGGTGTTGTATCACAAAAGGTATTCCATATTTATTAATTAAGTGTCCATAGTGTAATTTATCAACCGAAGCTATTTTGCCTGGAGGAACCGGTATATCAATTTCTTTAAGAATTCTTCTGAACTTTATTTTATTCTCAAATGTTTCTTTACCAAAAGAAGTGGGATTTGCTATTAATTGCCAATTATTTTTTTCACAAAACCGTTCCATTTTAGTAGACGTTTTAAGAACTAAAATAGCTGGTTTTTCATTTGGGATATTAAATTTTTCTATATATTTTTTTGTTTCTGGATGTCTAATAATGGTTGTTGAGTTGCGTGGTTTTTGAATGTGTTTTACGCCCATTCCTTTTTCTAAAGATAGCATTTCAATATCTTTTTCAATTAATTTTGTGTCTAAGCTATAGCGTAATGCAATAATCCTATAATTAGGAATAATATTTTCTAATCCTAATCTATCAAACGCATAAACTCCAGCGCCAAAAACTGGAGTTTTAATTTGTTTAAAAAATTGTTTAAGTGTTTCTAAATTATTAATAATCATTTAAGCAGAACGTGGTCGTCTCATAAAAACATTTTTAGCTGGATCAACTAAAAATCGTTTTAAATCACGACGACCTATGATTATATCGTATTTCATTTCGCTGCGGTCGGCCATAAACGCTTCGGTGGAAACTAGGCGCTTGTCCATATAGAAAGAAAAATTAATAATTGGTCTTTCTTCTACTCCTAGTGCACCACGAACTTTTTTTTGGTTAATTATTTTATCAAGATTTAATTCTTTAGCTAAAATAGAACAGATTGTTGTTCTGTATGCTCCTGTATCTACTTTTGCCATAATAGAATGTTTATTTCTATCAATATCAAGAATTTCAATTTGTTCATTAATGCCAATAACTTTGCGACCTGAGATTTCTTCTAATTCTTCTTCTATTTCGCCGCCAAATAGGTCTTTAGCAATCTTTATTCCCTTGTTAATCGTTTTAACCTTTAATCCCTTAACTCTTTTAAGTCGTTCTCCAAGGGGGCTTAGATTGGCAATCTGAATAGATAAACCGGGCCTAGTGTTGAGTTCTAAAATAACAGGTCCTTTTTCTCTATCAATTGCTATATCAATACCTAAAAATCCAACCTTTGTTATTCGTTGCGCATAAATTGCTAATCTTAAAATTTCTTCCCATCCGGGAATTTGAATCCCGCGTAAAGCTAATTTTGTATTTGGTATATATTCAATTACTTTATCTTTGTGAATAGCAGTAGTAGTGACTCCTGTTCCCATATCAATGCCCACTCCAACTCCTCCTAGGTGTAGATTTGCTTTACCACTTGAATCTTTTGTTGGCAAACGCAATTCTCCCATTACTGGGACAGAATTATATACAATAATTCTAATATCTGGGATACCTCTATAGGCATATGGTTTAAAGAGCCTTAATAGTTTAATCCTCTCTTCAAAAAAGGCAACATCAGGCAAGTTGGTCATAGAATAATTTCCTTCTAAGATGTTTAAAACATGACTTTTCAAATCATTGATTGTAACTATTTTTCTATTTGCCTTAACCCATGGATAGGGAGATCTTTTTTTACGAGCATAGACAATAAGAATTCCTTCGCCTCCTAATCCGCGATTTGGTTTAAGAGTAAAACTATTTGGTAATTCATTCCAATCAAAATTTTTAAGTTCTTGTATCTCTTTAATAATTGCGTAATTTTGTAGTACTGGTAAGCCGTTTTTTTTCAAAATTTTCTTTGATAGAAGCTTATTATCTGCAATACGAATAGCCCTCAGAGAATTAGAGGGCCGCATATATGATAGAATACGGGCGTTCATACCTAATACATGATGTGATTTTTTTAAGAAATCAAACATAAGTTATTAATTAGATTTTACCCGGTCGTCTTTTTTTTGGTATTTCAATGTTTTTAATTAGTTCCCTAAAACGAAAATATTCAGTTAAACGTAAGCCAGTCCATTTTCCTAAAAGAATGCTAATAATTATTGCTAAGAAAATAGTTGCAAAAGGATGACTAAGGACAAATATTTGTAACCAACTCCAGCTGGCTATCCAATAACAAATAATTGAAAGAATTAATGTTTCTGAGGTTAATAAGATTGCTCCTTTTCCTCCTCTTTCTATTTGGGCAACTAAGAATTTTTCAACTAAAGTTATCATAATTAAAATAACAAAAATAGAAATTGTAATTAAATCAGTTTTTTGACCATATGCGCCAAAATAGAAGATCGTTAAAACAACTAATGAAACAATAGTTAAGGTAATCGCCATGCGAGGAAGATAGAGTAATCGAAATTTTCTAATAAACAATCTCGTTAGAGTTCCAACTAAAATAATAGTAATAAAAAATATTAATCCATATTTTAGTCCAGTTACCAAGAAGGCAAAAGTAATAATCAATGGAGTATAAATACCAAAGCCCTTTATACCTATAACTTGACGGGCAAATGATATAACAATAGCTACAATAGGAAGCATTAAAAGGAAAACAAGTGTTTCCTTTGGTACTCCCTGATTAATCATATATTGTATTATAGGAGACATATTATTTAATGAGTAGAATGAGCGCAGCAAATAGCTGTTGCCAGGGCATCAGCTGCGTCATCTGGTTTAGGAATCTCTTTTAAATTAAGTAATAATTTTACCATTTGTTGAACTTGTTTTTTTTCTGCACGACCATAACTAGTAACTGCTTGTTTTATCTGTAGGGGAGTATATTCAAATACAGGAATTTTCATTTTTGCCATTCTAACTAAAATTACACCACGAGCTTGACTGACCTTAATTACGGTTTTAAGATTTTTGAAAAAAAAGATATCTTCCACAGCTGCTTTATTTGGTTTGTGTTTTTTAATAATTTTAGTTAATTCTTTATCTAAAATATTAAGTCGTTCGGCTGTTGAAAATTTAGGGTCAGTTTCAATGCAGCCGTATTCAATAATCTCTATCCCCCTATTTGATTTTTTAATGAGTCCGTATCCGATTATAGCGGTACCAGGATCAACCCCTAATATTATCATAATTATTCCTTTAAATTAGAATAAATTTCTTGTATATCATCATTATCATCTAATGCTTCGAATAGTTTTTCTAATTGAGTTTTAGTTTTTTCATCAATGATTTCTATTGGATATTTAGGTATCCATTCTTCACCTTGTCTATCAAACACATATTTAACACTTCCAGTTTCAGCTAGTTTTCCGCCAAATTTATTGAGAATATGTTTGATTTCAGCAATAGCCCTATTCCGATTATCAGTAATTATTTCAATAATCAATGCAATTCCAGATGGTCCATATGCTTCATAGGTAATCTCTTCTATTTGAACTCCTTCTAATTGTCCTGTTCCTTTTTTAATCGCTCTTTCTATATTCTCTTTTGGCATATTCATTCCACGCGCTTTATCAATCACAGTTCTTAGTCTGGGATTAGAATCTGGATCACCACCTTTTTCTTTAGCCGCAACACTAATCAGTCTTGATATCTTGCTAAAAATTTTACCACGCTTTGAATCTGTGATAGCTTTCTTATGTTTTATGGTGCTCCATTTATTATGTCCACTCATAATACCTTAATAATACTATTACTTAAGAATTAGTGTCAATGGAATTTAACTCTATTTTTCAATAAAACTATAACCCAGCCTAGCATTAGAGAGGAAGAAACAATGATAGAAAGATAGAGAATTAGTTTGGATTTTTGATTTGATTGAATATTTTGAGAGATAGATGCAGATTGTGTATTTTGAATATTGTTTTTAGGAACTTCTTTTAATAAATTATTAATTGAAGTAGTTGAAATTTCTTGAGTATTAAAATTTTGATTTTTAGTAAGATTAGTAGCTAAAATTTCTGATATTTCTTGTGTTTGTTTAATGTTTGGTTCTGGGTTATTACTAGAAAAGGTTTCTTTTTGATTTTCTATTCCTCTTGAAATAATATTTGCAGATCCTGGTGTTGGAATCTTAGTCC
>Ga0222697_1000137_pt1 | contig 37377 bp, 41 predicted proteins | sample AntAcemetage1402_FD_179835 | JGI IMG/M metagenome (GOLD analysis project Ga0222697, IMG submission 179835) | Saline water microbial communities from Ace Lake, Antarctica - #1402 | ecosystem: Environmental > Aquatic > Non-marine Saline and Alkaline > Saline | place: Antarctica: Ace Lake... | reverse complement strand
ACACTATGGTGTTGCAGTTGCAGGATACCATCCTCACCCAATCAATCTCCAACACCTGATTGATTGCCTCACCCACAACCTCAAACAAGTCAGTGTCTGGGTCATCGCCCGGAAGGTGCTTGCTGATATTATTGCGAGTAGCTGAATTCCTGTCGAGAACAGACACTGTGACAGACGGGATACATCCCCATCCCGAACAGGTAACAAATGCTTGATTAATCTCAAGCTCGGCTATCTCTACCTCTGTCTTTTGCTTCATTCTTGCACCTCTTTTTTGTGCTTAAGGATGTTTTACGCCCTTGCTAAACTCTTGCACTTCAACTTCGACCTTAGGCATAAACCTGAGTGATGCTCTTTCTATCTCCTCGCGTTTAACTTCTACCTTTTTGTCTGACGCAATTTTCCCGGTAACCCTGAACCTGGGCATACCGTTAGAGCAATCAAACACTATGTTGATTGCTCTTTCTATGCGCAATAGAATCGCAACTTGCGAAGCATGCGAGGAAGGATGCGCCAATAAAGGGCTTGCGCATTTCCTGCGGTCAAGTATATAGACCGCATATGGTTTGGGCTTTTTTTCCTTTCTTTTTTTGGGCATGATACCCTCTTTTGTAAAAGGTCAATAAACAAAAATCCCTAGCCGGTTTGACTAGGGATATGATTTACAAATTTTATACAAATCACAACCTAGCCATGACTAAGAACCATAATATTAAGGACGAGAATTGTATTTTGGTTTGTTGTGGTATTCATATCTAGCTCAAGTATAATAGTATTTAAAAATTTGTCAAATAAAATTATTTCCATGCTGAATAGATGGCATATCCAATTAATTTTTTTTGTGCCATTTTGTAAGATTCTACAGCTATTACCATGTTTACAAATTTTTTATGAATTCCTAAAAATTTAAGCATTGCATAAGGAATTTTTGCCATACGATAAAATCTTTCAAGAGAAGGACGAAAGTTAGCAGAAATGTCTGTGCATTTCAAACCTCTAAAGCCAGATTCACTTAATATATTCTGGAATGAATTTTTAGAAAGCAATTGAAGGCTTGGCGAACATGTTCCTTTAATTATAATATCAACAATTTTTTGTTCTTCAGCAGTAAATTCACTTTTATTTTTATTAAGATATTCTATACAGACAATTTTTCCGCCAGGTTTAAGCATTCTTTTAAATTCACGAATAACTTGAGCGAGATTCTGCGCATGGCAAAGTGTTTCTACTGTATATATTCGGTCAAACGAATTGTCTTTAAAAGGTAGTCTGTGATAGTCCGCAAGTATAAATTTTGTGCGATTTTCTACGTTTAGTTTTTTAGAACGCTTTTTCGCTTGTTTTATTATATATGGGGTAATATCAATTCCAGTGATATGCACATCATGTTTTTGGACAAGACTGCATGATACAAAACCTTGTCCGCATCCTGCATCCAAAATATTCATACCTTGCTTAAGTTCTAGATTTTTTGCAAGTATATTATGATGATGTTCTTGGGCTTCTTGCTCAGAAATTTTTGCGCCATCTGGATTTGGATAATATCCAAAATGTTGCGAGCCTTTGAGCAAGAATTTGTATCCCAATCTACTTCCAAGGCTTTCGTAATAATTTTGAACAGATTTAATCATAAAAAATTTTAGTTAGATGTTTGTATTAAATCATAACTTATTTATAAAATAAAGAGCCGGACAGAGATAATCTGTCCGACCATGCTTCTTATTATTGTTGATAACTATATTATTTGACAAAATATTCATTATTGATACTATAAGTATAGTTATGCAATACACAAGTACATATTTTAGTTCCTACTTTACAAACTGATCTAGATCAGCTGTCTTGCTTTGCATAATAAACCAGACTACTACAGACAACTGATCAAAAGATCGGTTTTTTGTTTGTATTAGTCAAAATTCGCTGGAGGGGCGAAAAGCTCCTTTAGAATCCAAACATTTCTCTAGGGGGAGAAAAAGTCATGATAGTATTGATGCACGAGAATATCAAACCCAATGACCCGTGCGTTGCAGCAGTGTGCGAAAAAGCGCGGCTTCATCATGTGGTCCCAGAAGTGCACGTGGAAGAAGGTGCGCGTTTCGATGTGGTAGAAGTTTACCTCAAGGATACCCAGGACCAGCGTTGTCACGCAGTTCCGGATTATCCATTCCGAGGGCTTCCTGGTGTAAAGCAGGTTACAAGAGTTTCTCCTGCCAGGGTGTCCTTGCGCACCAATGGGGATAGTGAGCCCAGGCATGTCAAAATCGGAAACAAGAGAATTGGTCAATGCTTGCCATGCATTCCAGTGCTTGGGCCGTGCACCATAGACAAAAGAGTGGATAATATCCTGCGCCTGCTTTCGGACATGGGAATCAAAGACGCAAGAGCCGGTGGTCGAAAACCGCGTTCTAGTGTCGAAGGGTTCCGCGGTTTTGGGGTTAAGGGATGGGAATGGTTTCTTTCTTCGGCCAAAGAGCATGGCATGGAATCGGTATGGACCGAAGTCATAGAATCCGAAGACGTGGAAACACTTCTTCGGATTAAGGATATGGTGCACTTCGATGGCGATCTGGTTCTGTGGGTTGGTGCCAGAAACACTGGCAACTATCGACTTCTCGAAACCCTAGGCAAGCATCGCGAAGTCGTGGCCATGATAAAGAATGGTCTACACGAGCAAGATGTAGATTCTTGGTTCACAAGAGCCGAGTTCGTGGTCTGTGGCCCCATGTATTGGGACGAGGAAGGTGTTCTGGATGAAGGGCGTAGCATGGAATCTGGGAATGACAGGTTGATTCTGTGCGTAAGAGGACTTCAGCACAGCGACCCACACAATAGGCTTCGGTTTTATCCTAACTACGACTGGATAACCGAAGTCCATGACCGCTCTTGGGTTCCAGTATGTTTTGATCCTTCTCATATCGCGGGTGACGATGAGAAGGTTTTCACGGTTCTTGGAGAGGCCTTACAGCGTTATCCTGACACTGTGTTGATAGAGGTTCACTCTAACCCGCCAAAGGCGCTGTGCGACCAGGATCAAGCAATCCCAATCCAAGATGTTCCGCGTATCTTGGACATGATTGAGGAGTCCAACATCAGATATACTGATTCTCAACCACAAGGAAATGCTGCATAAGGAGGAATGCAGCCAGATTCAAAAAGAGCCCGCTTCGAGGAATCGAAGTGGGCTCTCATTTTTTTAATTGACACATAAAAGTGACGGCTAACTAGTAGCAAGAATACTCCTCTTATATGATTCCAAATTTTCAAGCGCAACACCAGTGCCCTTGGCAACACAAAGAAGCGCCTCATCAGCTGTATATGCAGGAACACCTGTTGCTTGAGCGATTAAGCGATCCATATTTCGCAGCAAAGATGAACCTCCAGATAACACAATCCCCTTATCTATAACGTCCGCAGATAACTCAGGTGGCGTGCTTTGGAGTACGCTCTTGACTGCACTGATTATTCCTTCAAGTTCTGCTTGAATTGCTTCTGTTATGTCATCCGATGAAACAGATACAGTTCTAGGCAAACCAGAAACCATATCTCTACCACGTACTTCCATACTCATCTTTTTTTGTAAATACAAAGCAGATCCAACTCCAATTTTAATATTTTCTGCACTTCGCTCGCCTATAGCAAGATTATATTTTCTGCGGATATATTCCGAAATCGAAGTATCAAACTTATTTCCTCCAATTCTAACAGAAGTGTTTGCCACAATTCCACCAAGAGATATAACAGCCATTTCACTTGTTCCGCCACCCATATCAATAATCATGTGCCCAGAAGCCGATCCAATTGGAATATTTGCTCCAATAGCAGCAGCAATAGGTTCTTTGATAATATATGCAGCTTTTGCTCCAGCAGCAATGGTCGCGTCAATTACAGCTCTACGTTCTGTGGATGTAATTCCAGCGGGAACTGCTACCATAACTTCTGGTCTAATCAATCTAAAACCACCAACAGCTTTGTTAATAAAATAATTAAGCATTGCTTCGGTTGTTTTGTAGTCCGCAATCACTCCATGTTTAAGAGGTCTAGATGCAACTATTGTATCTGGAGTTCTGCCTAGCATTTCTTTTGCTTCATCTCCTACTGCTAGAACTTGTTTTTCATTCAAAGAAACAGCCACAACAGATGGTTCGTTAAGCACAATACCTTTTCCTGGCACATGAACCAAAGTATTAGCTGTTCCAAGGTCAATTCCTATCTTTTTTACAAACATAAGCATACTCATCTTAAGCGAAAGAGGTTTTCTAGTCAAGCAAAAAACAAGGGTCTTGACAGGGAGAATCAAGACCCTATATGTGGAGTTTGCTCTCATGCAAACACTTCCGTTAAAAGAACCACAGAACAGCGACAACAGCAGTCAAATGCAATAACATATCTCTGGTGCTGCGACCTCCTTTAGCGAGTGGCTATGAATCCAGATAGAGCAATGAACACCAATAAGGCCAAAAGTAAGGCCTCAGTTGTGATATGTGGGTGTTTTGCGCAAAGCGTACTAAAGCGTTCCATTGCTTTTCCTTTCTTATTGCATGAGTGCGATTTCTCTATCAATTTCTAAATTCCATTCTCCAACAACTTGATTCCCTCCTTTTTTATCAAGTATGTTAGATGGATTAATTTCGTCTATTTTAAATGGAAGGGATATATCTATCTCAAGATTGTGAGCCCTAGTTCCTGCTTGTTTTTGAATTAAAAGATTGTATTTTCCAGCTAGAATTTTAGTTGCTAGATTATCTGGAAGAGTATATGTAAATGATAAAGTTTCTGTATTTGACGGCTCAATTGAAATAAAAGTTCCAAATACGGTTTTGTTGTGTTCGTCAGCAATAGAAATTTCTTCTTCATTTCCAGAAACTTCTATTAATGTGGATCCTAAAGGAGCATAAAGTCGCGTGTATGTTCTATAGCGCGTAGTTTTCCAATTAAAATCCCCAGTATGTTCATATGTAATTGATGCTGTTGCTTGAAGCTTGCCTCCTGATGAAACCAAAGTTCCATCACCTACAGGTTCTATAGTGTATTTAATAGTTCTATTAATCGCAGGATCGGATTTTAGAGAGCCAAGATTCGCATCTACAAAATACAGATAATCTTCATCTGTATCACGAATTCTTCCATCCCAATAAAATTCCTGAACAACGCTTTGCACAACATCATTTTCAAAATAGAACATAACCTGTTTTTTATCTAAAGCATTAAATACAATAGGAACTAATTCGCGGATTTTATCAAGAGACATTGAAAAAAGTTTTTCTTGTAGTTGTTGTGCAACATCATCAATAATCTGCTTTCTATTATAAATAGTAATTCCTTCTTCTTTAAACCCAAGCTCTACATGATACGCAAGAGTATCTATAAGATTTTCAGTGGTGAATTCTTTGTTATCTACAGTTACTGGCCCTGTGACAGAGAGTAGGCTTTCGATCAAATCAGGAGTTAAGGCAATAACTCCATCAAAGTTTTTAACAGGACCTTTCTCGTCTTTGTAGAATTGGATTGCATTCTGTGCTGTTGTTGGGAAATCTGGATCCCAATTCACGTCGCGGAAAAACCACTGCGATTGTTTAATATATTTTTGTAAAGCAAGAGGTGGAATTTTTGTATTATATGCCTTGGCTGGCTCATCAAGATTATAAACATTATCGGTTGTAAATTCGGTAACTTTTCCGTTTTTTATTTTTAGAATTCCATAAGTGCCAATAAATCCTCCTGTTGGACGTAATTCTGTATTGTTTTGTAAAAGAAGCAGATATGTTTTCTCTTTTTCGTGCCCAATTACTTGTGGCAAAATTGCAAGCCATGGTTGTATTTTTGAAAAAAGGTTTTGCACTGCAAAAAGTTGTGAACCTAATTTATTAACTTGGTATGCGATTATTGGAATTTTAGTTTTTTGAGATGCCTTTAAAAATTCCAAAGAAAGTAGTGTTTGGTCGTTAATGTTTTTCCAAATAGAATTTGAATCAGCTAGGGCTGATAAAATTTCTATTCTGTCTTCCTCTGAAACACTAGTTGTTAAATCAATTTGTTTTTGGGAAAGAATAGGAATATCCGAAACCCAAACAAGAACTTCTTCTGCTGAAATTATTGAAATTTTAGATGCAGCAAGAAGGTTTTGAATTGCGCGAATTTCGCTTGAAATTACAGGAAAAACTGTAAAAGGAAACATTCTATCAATGTCTCCTTCAATCTCTTCTACATTAGCGCTTATTGATTTTAGAATTTTTTGGCTTTCTTCCCAGTTCTGCAAAAATATCGATTGCTTAAATGATTCAGATAATTTTTTTATCTGCATTGCATTGCGAGATGCGTCTACAATTTGATATGAATAAAATAATCCTAAAATTACCACAACAACAATAGTAGCAGCTAAATAATGGCGCTTCTTTGGCAGTATGCTAATTATTTTTTCTTGCCAAGATTCTGAAAATGGATTTTTTATTTTGAACATAATAATAAGTGTGTGGTGAGGACAAGAGGATGCGAGGTGATGAGTAAAAAACTCATCACCTCGCATCCTCGCGACTCATTATCTAATCCCCCACTTCCTAAAATATTTAAAAGCGCTAAATAAGTGTATCCATGCCATTTTGTTAAACAATGTCTTGTAGAACTTGCCCCAATCCGAAACCCTATTGTGATAATGGATAATTTTAATATCAGCTATATACCATACTTCATATCCAATTTTCCAGAATCTGCGACACCAATCAGTATCCTCTAAAAACAAAAAATATCTCTCATCCATTAATCCAACTTTATGAATAGCACTTTTGCGCGCAATTATGCATGACCCCTGTAGCCAATCTACCATTCTATTATCTTTGTGATTCCAATCCATCATTATATATTTATTAATTGCGCGTTTGGCAAATTTAAAGCGAGCCAAAGGCATTCTCCTATACATTAAAACTTCTGGTGTTGGGAATCTATAGCAAAAATGCTGTAAGCTTCCATCTGGACTAAGTAAGCGCGGGCCTGCCAAACCTGCTTTTGGATTTGCTTCCATAAAATCAACCATTTTTTTAAAAGCATTATCCCAAATAACAATATCAGAATTTATTATTAAAATATATTTTCCTTTTGCTTGTTTTATGCCAAGATTATTTCCAGCAGAAAATCCCTTGTTTTCATCTAATTCAATTAATTTAAGATTATCAAATCTAGGCAATAATTTTTGCTTTACATATTCAGCGCTTTTGTCGCTAGATGCATTATCAACAACAATAATCTCATAATCTAAATTATGAGTATATTCTGTGATTCCCTTGATACACGGAAGAAGAAAATCTTTTGTGTTGTAGTTTAGTATGATTATTGATAGATCCATGTTATTTTTTATACGCTACTAAATTTTCTCTTTCAAATAAATATATATAAATAAATTTTATAAATTCATATCCAGCCATAATAGGCAAACGCCATAAATCTTTCCATGAAAAATTTTTCTTTAGCATTAATATATTATTGCGGATTGATAGCTGTTTAATTTTATTGGATTGTGATGCCCTACTTCCTTTTCCAAATACTCTTTCGTGCCAAGCAATTGCTTGTGGCGCAATTTTTGCTTTAAATCCTGCTTTGTTTAATCGCCATGCCAAATCTGCATCTTCTTTATAGCTTCCAAAACGCTCATCCAGAATTCCATATTTATCTTTTATCTGCTTTATTGCGCTTAATCTATATAATACACATGCTCCAGATACTCCAAATACATCTGTTTTAGGGCTAAAATTCGCTCTCTGAGACGTGTTTTGCTTTATATCTATTATCCGACCATTTACACACATTTTGAGCCCACAACTGTCAATTATGCCAGATTTTTTATCGGTTGGCAACTCTTGAAAAAGCATGCCTCCAACCGAAGCAATCATAGTATCCTTATCTATTGTGTCTACAACTTCCTTTAAAAAACTTTCTTGTAATTCTGTATCTGGGTTTAGGACTAAAATATAAGGAGATTTTGATTCTTGAAATCCTTGATTATGCGCTATTGCAAATCCTTTATTTTCTTTATTTTGTATAACCTTAATATTCAAAATATAATTTTGATTTTTTAACCATTCTTGTGTGCCATCCTCTGATGCGTTATCTATAACAAGCACAGAATACCCAACTTTATACTGATTTTGTATTCCACGAAAAAGTCGCTCAAGATGCTCTTTTGAGTTCCACGTAACAATTTGAATTTGTACTTTTGCTGGCATAATAGTGTTATATATCTATAATATACTATTTAAAATAAAAAGAAAGTGTTAATTAATAATTAATCATTAATAAAAAAACTCGCATCAGCCGTACCCCAAAAGGCCGTACTGATGCGAACAAACTAGTGCCTGATTAATCTTTGGTCACGCTCCCTTGGCTTCGAGTTAAAGTGCTAGACTACAGGCCCTACTTCAGATAGGGTGATCTTCGAGAGGCGGCTGCGGCTCCATCTGTTCTGCGGCTTTTGGATTCTTGAAATGGTTATTCAAAGTCCTCGTGGCCTTTATTAAGTGTTCATTGATGGCTTCCAAGGCCTCCAATTCCTTGGAAGAGAGCTTGGCAGGCCGATTCTCTAGCCTTGCACAGAATACCAGGTGCGCCTCGTGCAGACCATCAGACGCAACCTGAAATCCTGTAAGACCCTTCTTCTCTGTTTCCGGGATGGATATGCAATTAGACATCTCCGTATTCCTTGTTAAAGGTGTTTGCTTTGTTCAATTGCGCTATTACCTTCATTTCAAGCGCTGGAGAATGTATAAATATAGTATATTTATATTATAAAAGCAACTTATAACAGAAACAACCACTAAAAATTCGCCTAATTTACGAATTTTTAGTATAATAGAAATGTTTATAAAAATTAAAAAGGAGAAAATAAAAATATGTGTTTTATAAAATGGCACAATAATTTAGCAAAGAGGCTTCAGTTTCCAGATATTTCATTAATAAAATTGGCAACTGCTGGTTTTATTTTAATGATTGCAAAACTCTGGCCACCTTTACTTTCTCTTGAATGGTATTGGTATTTAATAATTGCTCTTGCAGCATCCGCCCCGCTTATACCAAAAGTGTTTAAGAAATAATTTTTCTGTAAAAAAATGAAAAACCGTGAGTCCCAAAAGGAAACACGGTTTTTTTGTTGCAAGATCCTACTCCCCCCTTCATGTTCCTGCAACAATCGCAACACCAGCACTGCATCCAAGCCGGGTTGCGCCTGCATTGATCAAGGCCATGGCATCCTCGTATGTTTTGATGCCTCCTGCGGCTTTGATTCCGACGTCCAGACCCACAACTTCGCGCATCAAGCGCACATCCTCCACTGTTGCGCCTGAATTGACTACCCCTGCGGTATTGAACCCAGTGGAGGTCTTTACGAAATCTGCACCAGCAGCAACCGCGAGTGTACAGGCCTCTACCTTCTGCTCGTCTGTGAGCAAACAGGTTTCGATGATGGCCTTGAGAATGGCCCTATCTGCACAAGCATTTTTCACAGTGCAGATGTCGTCTTCCACCATATCATCCATGCCCGAGAGTAAGGCGCCGACATTGACGACCATATCAATCTCAGTTGCGCCATCTTCGATTGCGATTCTTGCTTCGCCTGCCTTGGCAATGGAACAAGCTGCCCCTAGTGGGAATCCGACTACAGAGCAGACAGACGTCTCTGTACCAATAAGAAGCCCGTCGCACAGTCCGACCCAGCATGAATTCACACAAACTGCCATGAATCCATACTCTCTAGCCTCAAGGCACAACTGTTCGATCTCTGCTCTGGTTGTGTTTGACTTGAGGGCGGTATGATCAATGTACGATGCTAGCTTTCTGGCATTCATCTCTGTGCTCCTTGGAAAATATGGTTTACACAAAATGAGTCGCAAGGTGTTATTGCTTCTTTTTTTATTCTTCACCTCCTTTTATTGATTTTAAAGCAATCGCGAGTTGAGCAACTAAACACTATCAGACCTTCTTGTTTTTGTAAATAATGACTTTTTTACAAATTTTCTTTCAACTAAACTTATACAAATAATCACAATCCTTATACCAAGCGGATGATTTAGGTAAGGGCTTACTATGTGTGTTAGCGCAACAGCAAAAAGCCTAGCAAGAGTACCAACTAAGACCTATTTTTGTTATATCTAAATTTTTCTGTCAACCACAGCGCTCATCAGCATCACAACTCCAATACCTAAAGGATGATTCAGATAAGGGCTAATTCCGTGAGTTAAAAGAATTACAACTAGACCAAGTAATCCTCCAAAAATATAATATTTTGCAATTGTATTATCCGAAAAATAATTGATTCTTTTTATTCCTAATTGAAAAATTTTGAAAATTATAAATAAATAAGCAAGAACACCAATTAATCCAATCTTAAGCCAAATTTCAAGCCAACCCAATTCAAAAGCAGTTGTAGTGTATTTGCCATCTGGATTATTTTTTAAAACACGCGGATCTTGAGATTCATAAGTAATAGATGTGCCAAATCCACTGCCAAGAATAGGATGTTTGGCAATACCTTTAAACAAAGGCCTTATCTGGGCATATCTAGATGATACTGCTGCTTCTTCAGAAAACTTAGCTGCCCTATCTTTTAAAAAACTAGCACTCATTTCGCCTGGAGGAATTGGAAAATTTGCAACCAAGAGCGTGAATCCAACACTTAAAACAAAAATTACTATTGAAATAAAACTAAATTTAAAAATTTTAGTTAATTCTTTTTTTAAAACAAAGAACATGGCAATTATCATCACCCCAAAAGTTAAAATTCCAGCAAGCCAAAAGCTTCGTGAAAAACTAGTAATAATTGCTGTTGTAAATAATACAATAGATAAAATTATAAACCCTGCCCTATAGGGTTTTATTCTGTTTTGGTTTTTATCATCAAAAGGAATGTCATCTCTTTTTTTGTTGGATTGAGTACATATGTGAACAAGCAAACCAAAGAATAGAAATATTGCAAACATCAGCCAAATATGCGATTGCATAAATATGCGCGAAGTTAAAATTGTTGGGTCAATGTTAGTAATTTCAGCCAACCTCGTTTGGCGCGACCACGCATATAAATAATCTTGCGCAATAAAAAATTCATGGCTAAAAATATAAAATAAAACAATTGTTTTTACAGAAAGCCAAACAAGAGACGCGCCAATAACCTCAAACAATCTACGCAATATTTTTTTAGATCTTAAAACTCCAAATATTGGAAATATTAAAAGAAAAAATAGATAATTATTTATATCCGAAAAAATCGCGCCTAATCCATTACCCCTAAAAATTCCAAAAATTGCTCCCCAAATAATAATAATCCCAAAAAGAGCATAAGCCTTAAACAGGTTCGACTTTAAAAAAGTAATTCTTCTATCTTTTATAACTCTTGCCAACCACACGCAAAGAACCACAAGCCAAATTAACATGCGAATTGTGATATCTACTCCATTCAACTCAAGCACAAGCATTTTACCCAAGGATCCAATAATTAATTCCGCAAACAAGGCCATTAATCCATATTCTAACTTATATACTGATGCTATAATTATTGCCACAGACACTAATCCAAAAATCCAAGGTCCTAGGATTGGATAAATATATGTGACGAATGACAATATCTCTGCTAAAATAAGCAGGCCTAAAGTATATTTAATTATTTTATTTTTTGTCATATGAAGAAATTTTTATTGCATGTTTGCTGTCCAACTTGCTCTACAGGAACTATTGCGCAATTGAATGATAAGTTTGATTTAACCTGTTATTTTTATAATCCCAATATTCATCCAGAAGAAGAATATAATGCAAGATTAGCTGATACAGAGAAATATTGCAATAAAATGGATATTAAATTAATTGAAGGTCCTTATGATAAAGATGCTTGGTTTACTGCTATTAAAGGGCTTGAAAATGAACCAGAAGGAGGATTAAGATGCCCAAAATGTTTTTATATGCGTTTGGCTAATGTGGTAGAATATGCAGCTAAAAATAAATTTGAGATTTTTGGCACAACTTTAACTATTGGACGCAACAAAAAAGCCGAAATTATAAATCCTATTGGTGTTTTGCTTGCCAAAAAGTATAACATTGAATTTTATGAAGCAGATTTTAAGAAAAAAGGAGGCCAGCAAAAGGCAGATGAAATTTCTAAACACGAGCATTTATATAGGCAGAATTATTGTGGATGTATCTTTAGTAAACGCGAAAGTGAAGCTAAAAGAAAAAATATCTAGCTGCGCTTCTAAAAAACCACCATTGTTTTTTTAATGTCATTGCTTGGTTAAATGATTGCGAGCCATGATGAATTATCTGTGTTCCTGGATAGTACATAATTTTATATCCAGCCTTTTTTGCGCGCCTACAAAAATCAACTTCTTCAAACCAAATAAAATACCCTTCATCTAGTAATCCAATTTTATCAAAAATATTTCTTGGCACTAAAAAAAATGCACCCATTACTTGGTCTACTTCTGATGATTTCGAATAATTAAAATCTTTAGCAAGATAACGATCTAGTAAATTTGGAAATAATTTGTGTAATTTAAATAATATAACCAGAATATCCATCACCCTTGGAAATCTTCGGACAGATGGCTGAATTGTTTTATCTGAATTAAGCAACTTACAACCTAAAATCGCTACTTGAAGTCTTAAATTTGAAACTTGAAACTCTTCCACAAATTCTGTATCAGGATTTAAAAGCAGGATATACTCCCCTTTTGCAATTCTAATTCCCTGATTATTTGCCTTCGCAAATCCAAGATTCTTACTATTCTTTATAATTTCAAAATTCAAACCTTTAACATTTAAACTCTCCAACATCTCAACTGTTCCATCAAACGAAGCATTATCCACAACAATAATCTCATACTCTCCTGACGAGTACTTTAAAATCGACTCAATGCATTTCTTGAGCAAATCCCTTGTATTCCACGATACTATTATTATTGATAATTTCATATTTGACTTTATTATACTAGAGGGGTAGTTTTACACAAATCAGCGAATAAGAAAAGGCTTATAAAACCTTATTCCAAAAGGGAACAGGAATGAACTGCGTAAGAAATATAACAATTGTAGGCGTCAGTTGCACCTTACAAGCTCATGAAATAACCGAATCTCTAGGGAGAAAATTACTAGGAAGAGTTGTGCATATACTCGAGGATACTCTTCCAAAACATCCGATCAACTACATGCTTCGCATGGATGACTTTCGTGTATCTGCATGCGGAGCATTTCGGTTTCGAGAGCATTTTTTTTTCAACGGGAGAATGGCAGTCACCAAACAAGTCTGTGCAGGCCCAAATGCACGGATTACAATCATGGACTAAGAATGATCCACAAAAAAGGCACACTTCCAGCGAGAAGTGTGCCTGTTTATTTACAAAAATTTATGTTTTTGTTTAATTATTTCAGTTGACTTAATATATTCAGAATTGCGCTTCATTAAAAATTTAGGAAGCCATCTACTTATACTTCCCCCTGATTTTACTTTGAAAAGTACTTCATTAATCCATTTACCTTTATACCCTTTCTCTAGTATACTAAGCCATAGATCCCAATCTTGTAAACGTTTTAGGTTGGGGTCAAATTTTGTAAAATGTTCTCTACGAATTAGGGATGTAGTGTGAATGTATGGCATCTTACGCAATCTATCTGCGTCAAATTCCCAGAGTTTAAATTTTTTAAATCCAAATTTGAATGATGAATATGCGTATGAAATATCTGGATTTTCGTCCAAGACGTGATTCATCTTTTCCAGCATATCTGGTTGCATCACAATATCTGCATCGCAGAAGATTATGTATTTGCCATGTGATTCTTTAAATCCGCGATTACGTGCCGATGGCGCTCCCTGATTTTCTTGATAAAAACAACTAACTACTGCCAACTGACAACTAACTACTCTCTCTAACTCATTATGCTCTATATCAGTTGATCCGTCATTTACGATTATTATTTCAAAATCAGTAAATGTCTGTTTTTTTATAGATTCTAAACATTTCAGTAGTTTATTGTACTGGTTGTATAAAGGAATTATTATTGATATTTTAGGACTCATTTTATATTTTGAATAACTTTTTCTATAATTTCATCAACATTATTTGGTTCAACCAAAATTCCATCATCACCCACTGCCTCTGGCACACCACCAACTTTAGAGCCAATCACTGGTTTATCAAACATTTGAGCTTCTTTGTAAACAATACCATATCCCTCAAAATCATCTGCATCATCTTTTGGGGTTAATATAAAGCAATTGCAAGTAGATAGCCATCCGTATTTTTCTTCGTCTGATACAGCGCCTGCAAATATAATTCCATTGTCATTGCGATGGAGTGTATTCGCGACTGAAGCAATCCCGTGCTTGTCGCTCTGTGCGTTGGTCACGGGATTGCCGCGCTCGGCAGTAACCTCGCTCGCAATGACACGAAGATTATCACGCTCCTCTCCATCTCCAATAACAACATAAACTAAACCTGGAATTTGTTCCCAAATTTTTGGCAAGGATTGTATAACTAAATCAATCCCCTTTCTTTTAACTAACCGGCCAATTGATAACAATACTAGCTTTTTACCTACTTCATATTTTTTTCTTAATCCTTCACCTACTTTTTTATATATACTTGCGTCTGTATGCTCAATTCTAGGGTATTGCACACGAGCAAGTGATACTGGAATTTTATAATATGCTAAAAGATTTGCGGTTGCTTTGCTATTTACCACAATCTCATCTGAATTAAGAAGAATCCTTCGTACCCAAAAACTTTTCCAAAACGATTTACGCGGACACACAAGATCTAAACCATGAAGATACACACGATATGGAATTTTAAATATTTTTTTATAAATTAAAGCAATGTATCCAATTGGCAAAATATGAGATATCCAAATACTATCGCACTTATTATTTTTTAACAAAAAACGCGACTTCCAAACCAAAGGCAGCCATTGCGGCCAAAGTGGCATCTCGTAATCCTGTGCGTGGATAATTATTACTTGATTTTCTTCTTTGTTTTCAAAATTCTTAACTTCTTGTTCAAGATATTTTCCAATACCTCCATGCTGTGGCGGATATTCATATGTTATAAGGAGTGGATTGTTCATATTTCTATTTACTACGCATTACTGATTTTACCCATTCTAAATCCTCTTTTTTCCAAACTTGCAAAAGCAAAAGCATAATAAAATATACAAATGCAGCTATAGGAATAATTATTAAAAAATCATATTCCTGTTTTAACCAATAAACAGATAAGCCCATTACTATTGAAGCAATAGTAAGCTTTATAATAGTGTAGATAGTTTTTTTATTAAATATAGAAACAATCTCTCTTGCCTTTAGCCATCCCAAAAAGACAATTAAAACACTGCAGAATAAAGCAGCAAAAACAGCGCCCATGAAGCCATACAAAGGAATAAGAATTAAATTTAAAGCAATAAAAGTTATAAATTGAATTCCCCTATTCACAGTATTTCTTTTTTCATTACCTGTTGCATTAAGCAAAGATCCAAAAGGAAATTCAACATATAAAAACATTACTGCCCAAATAAGAATTTGGAGCGCAAGAATGGATTCGGAAAATTCAGGCCAAACACGCATTATAATTGGATCAGCTAAAAAGAATATGCCAACAGCAATTGGCATTGAAATTGTTAAAAGAATCAAAAGAGTTCTTGTAAATAGTGATTGCAATCTATCACGAGCGACTTTAGCATAATTACTCATAGCCGGATACACAGCTGCTGTAATCGCAAGAGCAATGAATGGAAAAGTAAAAACAACCTTAGCCGGAATTGCGTATAAACCAACTGCAACATCACCAATAATATTTTTTATTAATATTGAATCAATAGTGTTATATGCTTTAATAAACCCAGCAGCCAAAAAGAAAGGATATGCTTTTATAAACCATTCTTTTATTATAGGGATGTCCACGCTTACTTTTAAAGGAATTTTAGCTTTTCTTGTTATAAGAATCATTGAAAATATAACATGAAATAAGCTTCCAACTGCAATTACTCCAAGCAAAGCGTAAATATCTTCAGTTTTTGAAATTGTATATAGCCCTAAAGAAAAAACAATTATTTGAAATATAGCAACACCCAAGGATTCCCAAAATAGATTCTGGCGCGCGCGAAATATCGTATAAAAATAAGCAGTAAAAGCATCCATTACCATAATAACAGATGTGATGCCCAGCAATGCGCGCAATTGATTATCATATCCCAACAAAAATGCAATTGAATGCAATAATAATATTGCAATTAAAGCTAAACCTATTCTAATAGTAAAAAATGTTTGGAAATTTTTTACTTGATTTTTTAGATCCTGGCTAAAGGTTCTAATTGCCATTGGCACAAATCCAAAATCAACTACCAAAGAAAAGAATGCTGCAAAAGACAAAGCAAATATATAAATGCCTAATTGCTCGGGGCCTAACGCCCGCGCAACAATACTAAAATACGTAAATGACAGTATTTTTTGAAATATTAAAGCAGTAGTATATACTGCCCCTGATTTTGCTACTTTTCTAGGATGATGTTGGTTCATTGGATTTTCGAGTTAAGAGTTTTGAGTTGCGAGACCGTCTTCCGTAATTCGAAATTCGGAAATCGTAACTTATACATACATTATCCCACATCTAAAGATAAAAACCAGCTACTAGCTGGTTTTTATCGGTAATATTTAACTTATTAACGCTTGCTCCATTGTGGGGCGCGACGTGCTCGTTTCAATCCTGGTTTCTTTCTTTCTTTAACCCTACGATCAACCGTTAAAAACCCTTCTGCGCGTAAAATTTTTCTTAAATCTTCATCATATGCTAATAGCACTCTTGATACTGCCAAACGAACTGCTTCTGATTGGCCTTTTGGTCCTCCGCCCGTAACTCTTACATTAACATCAAATTTTCCTTTTAGGCCTGTTTTATCTAATGGTGAAATGGCAATTTCTATTAAAGAATCAAGACAAAAATAATCATTAACTTTTCTCTTGTTTACAATAAATTTACCTTTTCCGCGCACATATAATTGGGCTGTTGCAACAGCTGATTTCCTGCGTCCAACTGCGCGGATATATTTACGTCCTTCAAAAGGATTTTCGTTTTTTGATTGTTTTACGTCTTTTTCCATATTAGTTTATTTCTCTTGAATCTTTAATCTTTTAATCATTTCTTTTCTTAAAGAATTTTTTGGAAGCATTCCATAGACTGCTTTTCGTAATACTTCATTAGGACGTCTTTTCCAAAGGCTAGCCAAGGTCTCGGATTTTAATGCGCCTACTCTTGTTGTTGGGAAATAATATTTTTTCTTCTCCATTTTTCCGCCTGTGAATTTCACTTTATCGTAATTAGTAATAAGAACACTATCGCCTTGATCTTTATAAGGCACGTAATTGGGCTTGTGTTTTCCAATTAAAAATTTAGCAGCCTCAGATGCTACTCTTCCTAAAGATACATTTTCCGCATCAATTGTATGTGTCTTTCTTTCCATATTTATATTAAAGATATTATAGCTTTTTCAGAAGAATCTCCTTTTCTTAATGTAGTTCTCCTAATACGAGTGTATCCTCCATCTTTATTTTTATACTTTGGACCAATTACTTCAAAAAGCTTTTTAACTGCATTTTTATGCATTAATGATTTATCTGCTTTGCGTCTATGCGCAACACTATCTTCTTTTGCTAAAGTAACCAATTTCTCTGAATAAGAACGCAAGGCCTTTGCTTTAGCTACTGTTGTTTCTATTTTTTCATATAAAAAAAGAGAGGTTGCCAATTGGCTTAAAAGCGTTTTAGAGCTTAATTTGCGTTGTCCAATTTGAATTGTCTTTTTCTGGTGTCGCATAAATGAATTTCGAGCTTCGAATTAAGAGTTCTGAGATTATTCTTTCTTTTTATCTTCTTCAGTATCTTCACTTTTTTCGTCTTTAACCTCTTCGGATTTTTCATCTTTGGAATCTGTAGAATCAGCGTCATCTGCGGTTGCATCTGTTCCTTCTGCTTCTTCAACTACTTCCATTAGTTCTTCTTCTTTAAAACTTGATTCACTAATTTGTTTAAAATGCTCAGCAAGTAAATTTGCAGATTCTTTAACTGCTTCTTCTATTGAAATTGTTCCATTTGTTTCAATCTGCATTGTAATCTTGTCATAATCTGTTCTTCCACCAACACGTACACTGTCTACTTGATACCCTACTTCTTGAATAGGTGTAAAAATTGAATCTATTGTAATTACATTAACCTCTTCTTCTTCGCCTTTTTCACGAGATTCAACTGTTTCGTATCCTCTGCCTGGTTTTACCCATAAAGACATTTCTACATTAGCTGCTTTATCTGTTAGAGTCATAATTACTTGATCTGGGTTTGCTATTTCAATATCACTATTAGGCTCAATATCCCCAGCTGTAACCACTTTTTCACCCGAAACTTTTAGCTTTAATTCAACGCTATCTTCTGAATGGCTTTTAATGCTAATTCTTTTTAAATTAAGAGAAATATCAACTACATCTTCTTTGACATATTCAATACTTGTAAATTCATGGCTTACACCTTTTGCCTTAAAAGCATGAATTGCTGCTCCAGGCATAGAAGAAAGCAAAACCCTGCGTAATGAATTTGCTACTGTTGGGCCATACCCTGGATACAAAGGACCTATAATTAGTTCACCCTTAAATTCATTATCTTTGTCAAGGTTGATTAATATATTTTTTGGCAATGAAATAGATTCCATATGATATTTAAATTAATAGATTTTATATAATTTTTATCGTGAATAAAACTCAATAATTTGCCTTACGTCAACTATCTGTTTTATGTCATCTAAACTTGGGTTTGCTAAAACTTTCCCTTTAAAATTTTCTTTTGTCATCCAATCTGGGGCTTGTCTGTCAATTTCTTTTACCCTGGCTTTGAATAATTCTTTTTCAGCGACAGATGGCTTTACTTCTATTTCAGCACCAATACTAATATGTGTGGATGGGATAGCGCTTTTTTTGCCATTAACCATTATATGTCCGTGTCCAACCATTTGTCTTGCAGCTGGTCGAGTTTTGGCAAATCCTAATCTATATACAACATTGTCTAATCTACTTTCTAACAAAGAAAGCATTCCTTCTCCTGTGTCGCCTTCTCTTTTAATTGCTTTTTTGTAGTAATTTTTAAATTGCTTTTCTAAAATTCCATAAATACGCTTTGTTTTCTGTTTTTCTCGTAATTGCTTTCCATAACTTGTTATTTTTACAAACCCACCTTTTGCACCATGAGCACCAGGAGCATATCCTTTTCTAATTAAAGGAGATTTTGCTGTACCTGTTTTATCTAAATCTGGATGCAAGTCAATGCCTTCTCTTCTTGAACGTTTATATTTTGGTGATAGATCTCTTCCCATAGTTTATACTCTCCTTGGCTTTTTTGCCCTTGGCCCGTTATGTGGGACAGGTGTTCTGTCTTTGATTGATAAAATTTGCAAACCTAATCCTGAAAGTCCTCTAATTGAGGCGTCTCTACCCATACCAACTCCTTTAATAATAACGTCTATTTGTTGGAGTCCTGAACTTTTTACAAAATCAGCAAGTTCTTTGACAACTACTCCTGCAGCATATGGCGTGGATTTCTTTGGGCCCTTAAACCCTACTTTTCCACTTGAACACCATGCAACAATATTGCCCTGCGTATCTGCAATAGAAATAATTGTATTATTATAGGTTGAACTAATAAAAGCCACACCCTTTTTAAGGGATACTTTTTGCTTCTTTTTTCGCTTAGCAGAAGGTTTTTTATCTGCTTTTGTGTCTTCTTTCTTTAATTCTGGGTTGGTTGTTTCTTCTGTCATAATTATGTCTTTTGTGTTGCGTCTTTTCTGCCCGATGAAGTGGTTTTACGCACATTTCCACGTACAGTTCTAGAATTTGTCTTGGTTCTCTGTCCTCTTACTGGCATATGTTTTGCGTGTCTTAAGCCGCGCCAAGTTCCAATTTCTCTTAAACGCTTAATATTTGTTAAAACTTCTCTTTGAAGCTCACCTTCTAATACAAAACCATTGCTATCAATTGCTTTTCTGATTTTATTTATCTCTTCTTCAGATAATTCTTTTGCGCGCTTATTTTCGTCAATGCCAACTGAATCTATTAAAAGTTTACTTCTTTTTCTTCCAACACCTTTAATATAAGTTAATGCAATAACTATTCTTTTATTATCTGGTAAATTAATTCCTGATATACGTGCCATAGTTTTTTATTTATCCTTGTCTTTGCTTGTGCTTTGGATTTTTGCAGATTACAACAACTCTACGTTTTCTACGTATAACTCTACAATCCCTGCACATTGGTTTTACTGATGATCTTACTTTCATAATATTTAATAACGATATGTTATTCTTCCTTTGGATATGTCATAAGGACTCATTTCTACTTTTACTTTATCAAATGGAAGTATTCTGATTTTAAACATTCTCATTTTTCCAGAAAGATGAGCCAGAATCTCATGCCCATTAGCAAGCTCTACTTTAAAGGTTGTGTTTGGAAGTAATTCTAAAACTTCTCCATCTACTTCAATAAACCCTTTTTTGTTAACTTCAAAACCTTCTGGCTGATCGCTTTTTTTATCTTCGGCTTGATTAGCCTTATTTTGATCACTTGATGAATTGTTTGAAGAATCTTTATTTTCCTTATTTATCATGATGTCCTTTTAGACAAAATAAATTATCTTAAGAGTTTTTCCTCTTAAAATAATATTAAATATATTAGTAAATTTGAATTAATATATGTATTAATATACTTCTAGATACTACTAGAGAGTAGCCCTGTTGTCAACCCATTTATATAAATATAAAGGAAAATAGTGTGGAAAACAATATTTTATAGATATTTTGGCTAATATTTAGCAAAAAAAGTTTATATTGTTATTTTACCAAATTCCTAGCGACTCTATCCACATTTCCAGCTCCCATTATTATTACAGCATCTTCGGGCTGTATTTTTTCTTGAAGCATTTGTTCGGCTGAAGCAAGATCTGGTGCGTAAGTAATCCTATCTGGATTAGAATGGTTAGAGGCAATTGCTTCTACAAGATGTCTTGAGGACACACTTTGATCTTCTCTCTCTTCCCTACCAGCAACATCATGTATTTCAGATATGATTACTTCATCTGCTTCATCAAAAGCTTGTACAAAATCATCAAACAAATTTTTTGTACGATTATGCTGGTGTGGTTCAAATAAAACTATAATTTTACCAGCAGGATACCATTCGCGCGCTCCTTTAAGCGTGGCTTTTATTGCTTCTGGATGATGCGCATAATCGGAAATAATATCTGCTTCATTATATTTTCCAACGAATTCAAATCTTCTCCAAGTACCTTTAAATTTTTCTAAGGACTTAATAATCTTTTTTGGTCCTATATTTAAAATAGAAGCCACAGCTACAGCAGCCAAACAATTAGCTACATTAAATTCTCCTGGAACATGAAACTCTACTTTTCCAAAATTCTGCTCTTCATCAAAAATATTAAACTTTGTAAAGCCCAATTTATTTTTGCATCTTGGCTCTACTGTTAATGCGGATGATCTTATTCCTTTTAATCCATCAATACCAAATTCTTTTATTTGTAAATTTGTTTTTAATTCAGAACTAATCTTATCATCCTTATTTATAACAAGCGTGCCTTTTGGATTAATTTGATTAACCCATTTTTGAAAATGATTTTGTATGTCTTTGATATCTTTATAAAAATCCAAGTGATCAGCGCTAATATTCGTAATAACTGCAATAAAAGGATTAAATTCTAGCATATGTGCATGGTATTCATCTGCCTCAATAACTAGCCATTCAGAACTCCCTATCAATATATTATCAGCCAGAGGCTGACCAGCCTTTGGCTGGGAACCCCAACCTAAGACTTTTGTGCCAACAACAACTGTTGGGTCAAGGCCTGCTTCTTCTAAAATAAGCCCAAGTATCGCGGTTGTTGAAGATTTTCCATTTGTGCCAGAAACAGCAATAACTTTTTTTTCTTTTGCAAATTCTCCCCAAAATTCAAATGCGCTTATTTGTTTGATGTTTTTGAATTTGGCTTCAGCCCTCTGCTTATCGTCTTCTGGGACTGCTTCTGAAAAGATAATTAAATCAACTTTTTCCGATAACTCAGTTTTTTCTTCTATTGAAATTTGAGCGCCTAGACTTGAGAGTTCGCGAGTTATATCCGATTCAACCAAATCAAAACCTGTCACATTTTTCTTTTGTGATAAAAGCAGTTTAGCAATAGCAGAAACATTAATTCCACCTATGCCGATTAAATGTATGTTGTTGAATTCTTTTGTCATATTGATTCAATAATTTCAACTAATCTCTCTCTACCCCCTTGCTTCATTATTTCTTGAATACGTTTTGATAATTTATCAAGCTGACTTTTGTCATATAATAATTCTTTTATATGATTAATTACTCTATCATCAAGTTTGTCCTGCCTATAGAGATGGCTAGCATGCGCTTTTGCAAAGTAAGCTGCATTGTCTTCTTGATGGGATTTAGGCATTGGTACTAGGATGGTTGGTTTTTTAAGATAAGAAAGTTCTGTTAAAGTTGATATTCCAGCGCGTGTTATGACCAAATCAGCTGCTTTAAGCGTATGAAACATATCTCCGTGTAAAAATTCTATTTGATGATAATTTTCTTTTTTCCCGCCTGCAACGCTTGCGCTAGCATTGCGGGCAGGAATCTTTTCATTGATATTATCTTTGCCTGTTAAATGAATAAGATTAATTTTATCGGATAATTCAGAAACATTATTCCACACCCATTCATTTATTGCTTTTGCCCCACTAGACCCTCCTGCAACCAAAAGCGTTGGATACTCTTCCTTGAGTTTTAATTTCTCTTTTGCAATTTCGGACTTTGCAGAAAGTAGAGCATCGCGAACAGGGTTTCCTGTGTATTCTGTTTTATGTTTTGGATAGTCATCTAAAGATTTTTCAAAACTGACAGTAATTTTAGAAGCACAGAATGCTGTTAATTTATTAGAGAGAGTTGGCCTGATATCTTGCTGGTGAATTATAATTTTTTTACGGAATAGAAATGCAGCCCAAATAACAGGAACTGAAATAAACGACCCAGCTCCAATAACAACATCTGGCTTTGCGCTTAGTATAATAAGCAAACTTCTAAAAAATGAGATAATTAGCATAAAAGGATCCAAAATTGTTTCTATGGCAATATATCTGCGAAGCTTACTACTTGGAATCCACTCATATTGAATATTTAATGATTCAACTATTTTTCTTTCAACCCCTGTTTTTGTTCCAATCCAAAACCATTCCCAATCTTTTGATTGAGATTTCGCTTCTTCATAAATTGCTATCAAAGGAGAAACACTGCCCAGTGTTCCACCTCCTGTTAAAAGTATTTTCATAAACACTATACTTTACATTGTTTCGAAATATTCAGCAACACCCCAATTCCAGCCATTGTTACAATTAAAGAGCTTCCGCCATAGCTCATCAAAGGCAATGTTAAGCCAGTCAATGGTAGTACTCCAAGCATTGCGCCTATATTAACAAAGGCCTGAACAGAAATCCATGCGCCAATTCCAACTGCAACAAGCTTGCCAAAATTATCAGGAGCTTTTGATGCTATCTTTATGGCGCGCCAAAAAAATATTAAAAACAATAAAATAACCAAACTGCTAAAAAAGAATCCTAGTTCTTCGGCAATTACAGCAAATATAGAATCCCCTGTAACTTCTGGTAGATAAAAAAATTTCTGCCTAGATTGTCCAAGCCCAAGACCAAATAATCCCCCACTTCCAACAGCAAGCTTTGCTTGGGTAATGTGGTATCCTGCGCCTTGAGGATCTATTGAAGGATTTAAAAATGATAGCAAACGTGCCATTCTATAAGAAGCTGTTTTTATAGCAAATAAAGCCAATAATCCTCCAGATAAAATAAGCCCAAAAATATGTTTAATATCAGCGCCACCAACAAAAAACAAAACAAGAGCAATAAATATTATTATAGTTAAGGTTCCAAAATCTGGCTGCCTCATAATAAGAACAGACAATAACCCAAGTAAAGCTACAAAAGGAATTAATCCGTATCTAATATCTTTTATGCGATCTTCTCCTCTCTCAGAAAGCCATGCAGCCATATATAAAATTACAGCAAGCTTTACTGCTTCAGAGGGCTGAAATCCAAACATCCCCAAATTTATCCATCTTTGAGCGCCTTGTCCGCTTGCCCCAATTCCTGGAATTAAAACAAGTATAAGCAATATAATGCTTACTATTAAAATCATCAAAGACCATTTGTGCCAAAAGCGATAATCAACCTTATATGCAATATAAAAAAGAATTGTCCCAAGAACAAGAGCTATAATTTGTCTTTTAATAAAAAAACTACTATCTCCAAATCTCTCAAGCCCAACTGCAACTGAAGCAGAAAAAAGCATAACAAGCCCAAGCGCTAAAATCAGACAACATGTAATTAAAAACATCTTGTCAAAATGTACTTTTTTTATTTTTTTATGAAGTCTCATTGTTGTATGATTAAATTGTTGGTTATCAATTCAAGCTCTATAATCAAAAACAATTTAACAATTATAAAAAGAAAAAAATTATAATTGAATATTTTCAACCGCATTATTAAAAGAATCACCACGTTCAAATTCATGATTCCACATATTAAAACTAGCAGCTGCGGGAGAAAATAAAACAATATCTCCTTTATCTGCTTTTTCTGATATATTTTGAACTAAAATACCAAGATCATTGTGGTTATCTGATAATCCACGAATTCCTGATAAAGAGGATCTCATTTTTCTACTTGCACTGCCTTCTAGTAGATAAACTTTTTTACAGTATTTTTTAACTTGTTTTGCCCAATCCGCATATTCAAGTTCTTTGTCTGCGCCTCCAGCAATTAAAATTATATTTTTCTTTTTATTACCAAATCTCTCTAATGCCGCAATACCAGCAATAGGCGTTGTTGATGTTGTATCATTGATAAAAATAATATGATTCTTGTCTGCAATTTTTTCTTGCCTACCCTCAAGTACAAATTCTTCTTTTAATGTTTTCTTAATATCAGAATTTTTAACTCCAGCGATTTTACTAGCTGTAACTGCTGCTAAAATATTTTCAAAATTATGTTCGCCTTCTAAAGCAACATCTTTAACAGATGCAACTACTTCTTCGCTTTTTTCTGATCTAAATATTATTTTTCCTTTTTTGACGAAAGACCCAATTCCTTTGTGATCTTTTTTTGAAAACAACAATGTTCGCGAACAAACTTCTTTTTGCCAATCCCGCACAACCTTGTCTGCATCGTTTAAAACAATATAATGGCTTTCTTTTTGATGTTTAAAAATTTCTTTTTTAGAGCAATAATAATTTGCAAGATTCTTGTATCTATTAAGATGGTCAGGATGTAAATTTGTCACAACAGCAATATGTGGAGCCTTTTTAACAACATCCAATCCTTCCAATTGCCAGCTTGAAAGCTCTAAAACTATTAAGTCTTCTTCTTTGGCACGATCTAAGACATCTAGCATAAACGATGTTTTAATATTCCCAGCTAGTATTGTCCTAGAATTTTTCTTTTTGCACATGCTTGCAATTAAAACCGCAGTTGTCGATTTCCCACGAGTACCTGTAACTGCAATAATTCTGGCTTTACATCTATCAAAAAATAAACTTGCTTCATTATAAATCGGTTTTTTTAGTTTTCGAGCCAAATTTAAATATTCTGATTCTTTTGGAACTCCTGGGTTGTATACAACAATATCTGCCCATTTAACATCTCTTTCCCGATGCTTTCCTAAAACATAGGAAATATCTTTCTGTTTTGACAAATTATCCAAAGACAAAGACAAGGATTCTTTATCTTTTAAATCAGACACAATAAGCTTGGCTCCGTTTTTATGAAGCCATCTAGCAGTTGCTACCCCTCCTCCATGGAGACCCAAACCCAGAAGCAATATGTTTTTATCTTTTATTGTAATCATTTTTATATATAAAAAGACCAATCAATCAAAAATAAAATTATACCTAAAACAGCCAGTACTGCGGATATCACCCAAAAACGCATCACGATTTTTGGTTCAGGCCAGCCAATTGCTTCAAGATGATGGTGAATAGGAGAAGATAAAAATACTTTTTTGTTGAATAATTTCTTTGAACTAATCTGAACAATAACTGAACCTGATTCAAGCACAAACAAAAAACACACAATCGGTAAAAGCAAGGCAGTGTTAGTTAGCATTGCAACAATTCCAAGGGTCACGCCTAAGCCCATTGACCCAGTATCGCCCATAAAGAACCTGGCAGGATTTATATTAAACCAAAGAAACGCAAGCAATGCCCCTACAATTACTCCGCAAAAAGTGGCAAGCTCGTGTTTTCCGGATATAAAAGCCATTGTTCCAAATGAGGCAAAAGCCGCCAAAAGCAATCCTCCGGCTAATCCATCTAAGCCATCTGATTCATTAACAGAAAATCCTGTTGCAACAATTATAAAAATAAAAATTGGAATATACCACCATCCAATTTCAAAACTTCCAACAAAAGGAATGCGTAATAAATCCCAATCTAACTTATAAAAAAACCAAATAGAGCCAACAATAGCGATAAGAGTATAAACAAATAATCTATGCGACACCCTAAATCCTCCTTTGAATATTCCTTTTCCTCTTATATTAAGCCAATCATCAACTAAACCTATTAAAGACGAGGCAATTAAAGCACCAAGAGGCAAAAGAGTCTCGCCTCTTGTTAAAAAATTAAACTCTGCAAGCGCTGATTCTGGAAAAAATTTATTTATATAAAAAAAGAATAAAGCAATAATCAATACACTAAGCCAGATTAAAATTCCTCCCATGGTTGGAGTGCCTGCCTTTTTTTTGTGTAATTTTGCAAATATAGGAGCCAATACTCCATCGCGAATTGGCTTGCCAAGCTTATATTTATATAAAAAATGCGTTAAAATTGGCGTCATTAAAAATGCTATGACAAAAGCCAATGCAGTAAGAATAAAAATTTTAATAATTGGGAATAAGATTAAATTATCCATATAAAAAAGTTATGATGCTGCTTTTAAGATAGACAAAACCAAAGAAGTAAGCAGGGTCAATTGTAATAAAAAAGTTATTCCTAATATAATTCCTTGCCATAATTTACTTTTTTTAAGAACAGAGTATGATATTGCAGTATTTATTCCAAAAATTAACGAACTCATGGTTGGGAATAAAAAAAGATCAAATTTAGGACCAAATCTATCAAACCCAAAATAAAGAGTATAATGCAAAGGAATAAAATCTTCTGAAATATTAAATCTCCATGCAGAAACAAACCACAAAAAAATAAACACAAATATATTCAGGAACAAAAGAACAAACAAAATTTTATTGTTTAAAAATTTTTTAAACGAAATCATGTGTTATTATTGTACAATATTTTGATTATGTTGTCTATTAAAATAAAATTATTGTTATATATAAACTCTTGTGCTTAATTATAAAAATCTGTTATAATAAATTTAAATAAAATCTAAATACAAAAACAAATGCTTCCTGATAAAAAAATAACAGAAATTATAAAATCTTCAAATATTCTTGAGGAAAAACAAGTTGAAGAATACCTAAAAAAAGCAGAAGAAAAAGAGCTTTCTCTTGAAAGATATTTATTAGAAAACAATATTGTTACCGAAGACATATTGTACAATGCAGTAGCCGCTTTTTATAATGTTCCGTTTGTTAATATCAAGGATAAAGCCATTGAAAAAGATGTGCTTTTTTTAATTCCAGAGCCAATTTCTACAAGATACGAAATTATTGTATTTGAAAAAACAAATGATTTTTTATCAGTTGCCATGACCGACCCCGATGATGTGCAAACCATAGAATTTATAAAAAGAAAAGTTAAAATTCCAATAAAAATTTTTGTAACCAGTCCAAGCTCAATTAAAGATATTGGAAAACTGTATCATAAAAATTTAGAAACAGAACTTTCGAGTATCAACAAAAAAACAGGTGGAAAGCTTAATGCTGAAATAGGAGCAGGCATGGGAATTAAAAATAAAGGCGTAAAACTTGAGGAATTAGCAAAGGATGTTCCAGTAATACGCGTTGTTGACACTTTGCTTGAATATGCGATTTTTGAAGGAGCTAGTGATATTCACATTGAGCCATCTGAAAAATTTGTAATAGTGCGCTATAGAATTGATGGAATATTAAGAGACGTAATGACACTGCCAAAAGAACTTCAAGATGGAATATTGGCACGAATAAAAATATTAGCTAATTTAAAATTAGACGAACACCGTCTTCCTCAAGATGGGCGTTTTAAGATTGAAAATAAAGAATATAGAATATCTTTCCGTGTATCATTAATCCCTGTCTATGACGGAGAAAAGGTTGTAATGAGATTGCTTGATGAAAGCAAAAAAGTCCTTACCTTAGAAGATCTTGGGCTCCAGAAAAAAGTTCTTGAAATAGTCAAAAAGAACCTTGCAAACCCTAATGGGATGATTCTTGTTACTGGCCCAACTGGAAGCGGAAAAACAACAACTCTTTATACAATGATGGATATTATAAATAAACCTGGAGTTAACATAGCAACAGTAGAAGACCCTATTGAATATAGAATGCCAAGAATAAATCAAAGCCAGGTTCAACCAAAAATTAAATTTACTTTTGCAGCAGGTCTGCGAGCGCTTTTAAGGCAAGACCCTGATATTATTATGGTTGGAGAAATTAGAGACAAAGAAACAGCAACAATTGCAATTAATGCAGCAATGACAGGGCATCTTGTGCTGTCTACTTTACATACAAACGATGCACCAAGCACTCTCCCCCGTCTTTTAGACATGGGAATTGAATCATTTTTAGTAAGTACAACAGTTAACATGATTCTAGCCCAAAGATTAGTAAGAAAAATCTGCAAGCATTGCATTACCAGCTACACATTAAAAGATAAGGAAATTAAACTTTTAGAACAAGCTCATGACATAAGTTTTGAAACAATTACAAAGATGATTGCAAAAACAGAAAACGCATCTAAAAAGGAAAATGACCCAAAAGGCATGTTGTTTTTTAAAGGCAAGGGCTGTAATAAATGCGGAAACCAAGGTTATAAAGGAAGAATTGGAATTTATGAAGTTCTTAATATGAGTGATGAAATAAAAGAGCTTGTTGCAACACAAGCAGACGCAGAAGCAATAAAAGCAAAAGCAATAGAACAAGGAATGCTTAGTATATTAGAAGATGGATTCTTAAAAGCCAAAGCAGGACTCACAACTATTGAGGAGGTTTTAAGAGTTACTAAAGAGTATAATGCCATTACCTACGATCAAAAATTTAACTTTAGGAACTAAAAAAATGACAAAAAGTACATCAAAACTTGATAATAATTTTGAGTTGATTGAAAAAAAACTTCTATATCCCGAAGGAATCAACCAAAAATTTGACTTATGGTTTGATTATGTCCGAAGGGTTCCAGAAGATGAAAAAATATTTTTTACGCAGAACTTGGCTGCAATGTTCAAGGGTGGGCTTAGTGCGGCACGGTCTTTGAGGACATTGGCCTTGCAAGCAGAGAATCCTAAATTTAAACGCGCTCTTTTTAAAATTTTTAGAAATGTAGAAAAAGGAGAAAAAATTGCTGATTCAATGGCACTCTTTCCAAAAATCTTTACCCCAATCTTTACTAATATGATAAAGGCAGGAGAATCATCTGGACAACTAGAAAATGTTCTACGCGAATTAACAAGGCAATTAAAAAGGAGCCATGATCTAAAACAAAAAGTAAAGGGAGCGCTTATGTATCCAGCAGCAATACTTATTGCAATGGTTGCAATTGGCTCTGGAATGATTATTTTTGTAATCCCAAAACTTACCGGAATTTTTACTGAAATGGATGTAGAATTGCCCATAGCAACCAGAATACTTATAGGGTTAAGTTCATTTGTAAATAATTATATTTATATAGTAGCACCAACAGTAATTATTTTAGTTGCTGGAACAATATATTTTACTAGAAAAGGAATTGGCCAGAAAATCTGGCATAAAATAATTTTATCATTACCTGTTGTTAAAACAATTTCCCAAAAAATTAATCTTGCAAAAATCTCTAGAACTTTAAGTTCTTTGTTAGAAACTGATATGCCGATTGTTGATAGCTTTAATTTAACTTCAAATGTGATAGGAAATGTATATTATAAAGAATCCTTGCTTGAGATTGCAAAAAACGTTGAAAAAGGACAGGCAGTTGCCGCGCAAATGGAGTTATATGAAAAACTATACCCTCCTGTTATTCAACAAATGGTTCTTGTAGGAGAAGAAACTGGCGAAATCTCCAGTATCTTAAGCCAATTAGCGGAATTTTACGAAGACGATGTATCACAAACAATGGACTCCCTTCCTTCGCTAATTGAACCAATTCTTATAGTTGCTCTTGGTGCTGGTGTTGGAGGAATGGCAATAGCTATTATTTTACCAATGTTTTCTTTATCTGCAGCAGCATAATCTTTATGAAAAAAAAGAAAAAAGAAGCTGTTCAAGGATTTACTCTTATAGAAATTCTTGTTGTTATAGCAGTTATTGGCATGACAACATGGATGAGCGCGACATTTATAAAATATCAGCAACCAACCATTAAACTATACACTGCTTCGCAAGCACTTCGCAGTCATATACAAAAAGCAAGACAATACACCTTGACAAATCAAATTACGCACGCAATACACCTTAGCGTTGCAGAAGAATCCTATGAGCTTGTTGATTTAAGCGGACCAACTGAATTAGAAGCTTTTACTTTGCCACAAAATATAGAATTTGGATTAATTACTCCTTTTACAGATGATCAAATCTCCTTTAATGCAGCAGGAGCTGCCTCGCAGGCAGGAATTATAATTTTAGAAAATAGCAGAGGAGATAGCAAAACAATTACTATAAACCCTTCAGGGTATATACAAGTGGAATAAATATGAATTATAAAAACCAAAAAGGTATCAGCCTTATTGAAGTATTGATAAGCATCTCTGTTCTTTCTATTGGAATTTTAGGGTTACTTCAAGCATTTCCTCACGGAACATCAATTGAAAGAGATATAGAGCTTACAACAATTGGGCACCATCTTGCACAATCAAAAATAGAAGAACTGATCTCTTTAAACTATTCAGAAATCTTAACTGGATTAATTGAAGATAATGTAAGAGTTGATCTTGACCCTAATAGTATTTTTTATAATTTTAAAAGAAGTACTTATGTTACCCTTGTAGATGAAAATATTCAGACCACTGAAACAGACATTGGTATGAAAAAGGTATTAGTAACTATTTATTGGCCATCAAATTTTGGAGGAGCAGATAGATCTACTTCAATCACAACCTTATTAAGTAGCAGATAATACATGTATTATGTTTATTTATTACAAAGTAAAAAATTTGATGCAGTGTATGTAGGATCTACAAATGATCTTCGTCGTCGTTTTGGAGAACATAATTCTGGTAAAGAAATATCAACAAAGAGATATATGCCATGGAGATTGGTTTCATATGAAGCATATAAATCCGAAAAAGACGCAAGACTAAGAGAACAAAAGTTAAAACAACATGGAAATGCTATGAAAAATTTTAAATTAAAATCTAAAAATAGTTTAAAAATGGATTTACCCAGCACTATTTTTTCTTCGAAAAAAAATAGTGCTGGGTTTACATTATTTGAAATCCTTATTGCAATAACCATAAGCGTTGCCATGCTTAGCGTTATTCTTTCAATTTATTCTTTGACAATGCGCTCCATTGGATTTTCGCAGGATAGAGGCGAATTATCACAAAATTCTAGAATTATTATTGAGCGGCTAACAAGAGACATAAGACAAGCAAAGGATATTGCTACAATTCTACCAGAAGACAAGGAGGATATTTTAATTCCGCCTCCAAGTGAATTAGAAATAAGAGATGGCCACGAAACAGAAACTTTTCAATATATTAAATACTACCTCTCAAGCACTAATTTACACAGACAAATAAGGCAATATTATTTTGCAGATGAACCAAATTCTCTTGTTCCTTTTGATGCAGAAGATGATTTTAGCAATCCTGCTTTGATAAATATTATAGAAGATGAGCTTGTTGGCCAATATATAAGCAACATAATTTTCTATGGAACAAGTTTAATAACAACAGAAATTGATTTAGAAAAAGGAAGTAATTCACATTCCACAAAAAATACTTTATTTGGAAGGAATTTATAAGAATTCATTGTTACATTGTTAAATGGTTATGAAGAAGATTTGGAATAGATCTAAATAACAATGTAGCAATGTAACAATTTAATAATACTGATAATGCAAAAGAAAAAAGACAGAAACAATCAAAAAGGATTTTTACTTATATCGTCGTTATTTGTACTATCAATTATGATGGTAATTGTTAGTTTTTATTTAAATGGTATAATACAAGAAATAAAAGTTTCTGAAATTATTAATACAACTCCTGCAACATATTATTTAGCAGAAGCAGGGATTCAAGAAGCATTTTGGAAGTTACAAAACGATTCATCCTGGAAAAATAATTTTGAAACTGACCAAAACTGGTCAGGATCCTTTACTAGAAACAATACTCTAATAAATAATAGTTCTTATATAGTAACAGTTCAAAATATAGATTATGCAAATGCTATAATTACAGCAACTAGCACAATAAGTGTTCGAGGAATTGATGCACAAAGGGTTGTACAAGCAAGCGCATTTAAGGCAATAAGTAACCAAATAGTTGAAGGAAATGCCTTAGTTTCAAATGGAGATATTGAAGGCATTGGAAGTGTTATTGATATAATAGGTGGAGGTTTAAGCGCTAATGGAGACATTGATCTAATGCTTTTTAGTGACTGGACAACAACAAAAACAGCAAAAGCAGTTAATGACGTGGACATAACCTCGTCATCTAGTCTTACTGCAACAGAAGGTGTTTTTGATTCAAACAATCCCCCTATTCCTTTAGCAATATTAATGCCAGAAATTGATTTTGACTCAACTGCAACAAGCTCATATAAATCTTTGGCTGACCAAGTATATACAGCAAATGAATTTAAAAAACTTTTAAAAGATTATCCAGTCACAATCTTAGATGGAATTACTTATGTTACTGGCAATATATTTATTAAAAAGGGTGATATTTTGACAATAAATGGAATTTTAGTTTCAGATGGATCTATTAAAATAGGAAATGGATATAGCCAGAACCAAGAACCTGCAAGTTTAACCGTAGTTAAAACAGAAAGAGAACCCTCTGGATTAATAAGCAAAAAAAATATTTCTATTGGAGGATTTTCTACTAATATTGATGTAGATGGATTAATTTATGCTGGAGGAGACTTTATTATAACAGATGGAATTTTGCAAAATGTAAACGTAAGTATAGAAGGAGCTATCATAGCGCAAGATATAAAAATTCTTATGTCTTGGGATGCTACAGTATTGACTTTAAATGAACAATATATAGCAGATACCCTTGGTACACCTCTTTTTTCTCAGGTATTATTTATTAATCACTGGGAAGAAGAATATTAAAAATTATGCAACTATTAGTTAACACATTTGATTCATTTGGGCTTGATATAGGAGATAGATCTCTAAAAGCCGCATATATTAAAAAACATGGCTCTGATTTTGAGTTAAAAAGCTATGGATCTGTTGATATGCCAAAAGGAATCTTTGAACAAGGGAAAATAGTAAAACAAAAAGATTTTGAAAATTCGCTCACAAATCTTTTAAAATCAGTATCTCCAAAAAAAATTCCAACATCATATGTGCATGCTTGTTTACCAGAAACACATACATTTATAAAAGTAATTTCAATTCAATCTGTAAAAAAAGAAAAACTTGCAGCCGCAATCCGCGAAGAACTTCCTAATCACATACCTCTAAATCCAGATGACCTATATATTGACTGGGAAATTGTCTCCAAAACAGAGACAGGAGAAGGAACAACAAAAATTTTAGTTGGCGCTATTCCAAAAGCAACATCAGATTCATATACAAAAGCATTACATAATCTTGGACTTAAGCCAATTTCGCTACAAATAGAAGCAGAGGCAATATTACGCAGCATATTACCTATGGAAATTTCATATACTAAGCCAGTTGCTATTATTGATATTGGCGCAACGCGCGCAAGTTTTATATGTTTTGATAAAAAAACTATTCAATTTACTATTAGTATGCCAGTTGCTAGCGATGACATAACTCGTAAAATCAAAGAAAAATTGAATCTGTCCGAAAAAAAAGCAGAAGAAGCAAAACATCTATGTGGACTAGACCCTTCTAAAGGGGATCAAGTAATTTTAAAAATTCTAGAACCATCTATTGTTGAATTATCTAATTCAATAAAACAAAATTTATCTTTTTATATAAATCATTTCGAAGGAGCAAAACCAATTGAATCAATAATCCTCTGCGGAGGAGGAGCAAATTTAATTGGATTAATTTCTATGCTTTCCAAACAACTTCCAGAAACTAAAATTTACCTTGGAGATCCTCTACTTAATCTTGTAAAGAAAAGAAAAAGTACTTATAAAAAAATCAATGAATTAAATTCTGTTAATTTTTTAAAAAATGAAGTAGATACAGATAATTGGCACATTCCAAAAGAACTCACTAAAGATAAACAACTTGGCTTTACAACAGCCATAGGCCTTGCATTGTCTAATGTAATATGATTCTACTAAACCTTATTCCAATTTTTCAAAAAGAACGCTTAAATCGTGAGCGCAAATTTTTAGTAATCCACAGTATTGTTGGAATTATTGTTGTTGTTATATCTATTCATGCAATAGCACTTTTTTTGGCCAGGATTATCCTTGTTGATCATTATAATACAATTAGGCACGACACCTCTCTTGTAAAAGTAGAACATCAAAAAATACAAACAGTAATTGACAGTGCTAATAAAAAAATTGAAGATACGGAAAAAATTCAAAAAACTTTTTCAAAATGGAGCCTATTGCTTTATGATTTTGCATCAATAATACCAGACGAAATTCGCCTTGATTTTATTCACATAAACCAAGACACAGGAACATTTAAAATAACCGGAATGTCGCCAACCAGAGATATTCTCCTTGAAACAAAAGTTGCTCTTGAGGAAAACAAAATTATCGAATCTTTAGATGCGCCTCTTTCTAACTTTATAGAAAAAGAAGATATCAATTTTAGATTTGCAGGGAAAATAAATATTTCGAGATATCAAGCACCCCAAGACGACGAAATAAAATAATTATTGCATCATTTTAAACCATGTCCCGCCTACCCACCAATTCGGCAGGTCAGGATGACGAATATATATGAAATTTTGGCTAGAAAATAGATTTCTTGTTTCAACTATATCATTTGGCTTGCTTTTAATTGCCTTGATTGTTCTTATTATAATTCCTTCCTTAACAGAAATTAGAATTATAAATAAACAAGTACTAGAAGAGCGTGTTCGCCTTGAAAAACTTTACACAAAAGGCCAGCTTCAAAAAAATGTAAAAATTGACTACGAAAAAGTCAAAGATGATCTTCCTTTTTTAGATGAGGTAATACTAAAAGAAAGTCAGGAACTTCAATATATTACTGCTATTGAGCATATTTCAACAGAGGAAAATCTTGAAATGGAAATAAGTATTGGAGAAAGCAAAAGAGCTGCAGAACAAAAATTCTCAACACTAGAATTTTCTTTTATTATAAAAGGAGAATGGCCATCAATTATAAGATGGATTGAAAAAGTAGAAGAACTTCATCTTTATACAAATATAAAAGAAGTATCAATCGCAGTTCGGGAAAATGAAAACGAAAATGAACCAAGACAAGCAACATTAACTATGTCTGCTGATACTTTTTGGAGGATTCAATAACTACTGTAAATTATATGAAAATACCATTTCTAAAAAATAAAAATTACGAAGAATTTAACACTTTCACAAAAATACGGCTTTGTATTTCAATAATTGTTCTTTTTTTGCTTTTGATTCTTGTTCTTTTTCTTTATAAAGATTTTTATCGAACTATTATTCAAGCAAACGAGGTTGTTGTTTTAAAACAAGAAGTTGCAATGGAGAGTATTGATTTAAAAAAATTTAATCAAGTATTTTCAGTGCATACCTATAAACGAAAAAAAATACTCCCTGAAATTATTCCTAATCCATTTATGACTGGAATTGTTAAAAATATTATTCAAGAAAGCAGTATTAATTCAGAAGGAAATTAAACATGAATAACCCCAGACAAACAGAATTCAAAAAATTCTCTTGGTACAATTTAATTGACAATCAAGATTCAGAAATCCGCTTTTTGCGGGATCATTTTAATTTTTCTAAAGCTCATCTTGCTGATGTTGCTGCTCCCCCATTGCGACCAAAAGTTGAATTTGCCGATGATTACGCATTTATTGTACTTCTCTACCCTATTTATAATCGAAAAACAGGTATTGTAAAAGCAACTGAAATAGATATTTTTGCCAATAAAAAGTTTGTTATTACTGTGCATAAAAATGAAATTAATACGATTAAAGATTTTGCTCAAAAAATACAATCCGAGCCCTATATACGCGAAAAATATTCTAATCAAAATAGTATTGATTTTCTGCTTGATATTTTAGAGAAAATGAATTTAGCACTCTACCCCATGCTTAATCACATTGCTTGGGATATTGACAATATAGATTCCCAGCTTTTTACCGATCACGAACGCGAGCTTGTTGGGCAAATTCTTTCTGTAAAACGTAATATTGTAGCTATACGCAAAACCATGAGCACACAAAAAAACGTGCTCGAAGATTTATGCGACAACAGCAAGGAATACTTTGGAGCAAAAGACGATAAGCGATTTAATAGAATTATAAACTCTAGTAAGGATATTTGGATGCAACTTGAAACAAACAAAGCAACTATTGATGCTATTCAGGAATCTAATGAATCAACGATAACTTTCCGCTTGAATGATATAATGAAAACTTTAACCATTTTTTCAGTTATTGTATTCCCTCTTACTTTATTAGCTGCAATATTTGGAATGAACACAACCGAAGGTATGCCTTTTATGGGCAATTTTGGATTTTGGAAAGTTATGGCTATTATGGTTGTTGGTGTAGGCTTTATGTTTGGATTCTTTAAGAAGAATAAGTGGATCTAGTGGTTGTGTTTTTTGTATATTTAAACTTGACAGTTTCCCTATAATCTTGTAGGGTTATTTTTGATTTCAAGTAGTAAATTAACAACCAAAAAGAAACTCTAATCTTCATTCTTCTTACCCTAAACCCTTAGGAGGAGGGGTTAAAAAGCTAGATGAAATGGAACGATATTAGCATCCATATCCCAGAAAGGGTGAGAAGAATCTGGATAAATAGGCCACAAAAACCCCAAGACTCCATG
>Ga0222697_1000130_pt1 | contig 38400 bp, 38 predicted proteins | sample AntAcemetage1402_FD_179835 | JGI IMG/M metagenome (GOLD analysis project Ga0222697, IMG submission 179835) | Saline water microbial communities from Ace Lake, Antarctica - #1402 | ecosystem: Environmental > Aquatic > Non-marine Saline and Alkaline > Saline | place: Antarctica: Ace Lake... | reverse complement strand
ATATCTTCAAAATCACAGATGGTGACCCCACCGGGAATTGAACCCGGGTTACCAGGATGAAAACCTGGCGTCCTAACCACTAGACGATGGGGCCATTTGGTGGGTCCGGTGGGGCTCGAACCCACGACACCCTGCTTAAAAGGCAGGTGCTCTAACCAACTGAGCTACGGACCCAATCACTAGTTATTTTAACATTTTTTAAATTTGGAAGCCTCGTTTTATCGAGTGAAGTGTTTTTCTTTACGAACGATTTTCTTAGGTTTTTTCTTCTTTCTTCTTTCTCTAGCTTCTGATTTTTTAGTCTTTGATTTTTTCTCTTCTTTTTTCTCTGGAGCTTCTCTCTTAACAACTTCTTTCTTTTCAACCACTTCTTCTTCAATTTTAGGTTGGTCAGATTTCTTGACAAAAACGTCTTTAACTTTAGTAGCTTTTTTACCCACACGGTCACGAAGATAGTAAAGTTTAGCTCTTCTTACCTTACCTTTTTTGATTACTTCAATTTTGATGATGGTAGGAGTTTCTAAAGGAAAAATTTTCTCAACAGCAACACCGGCGGTGGCAATTTTTCTAACAGTAAAGGACTTTAAGCCTTGATGGCCTTTAATACCAATAACAATACCCTTGAAGATCTGAGTTCTTGTTTTATCTCCATCAACAATCTTTTGGTGGATACTGATGGTATCACCGACACCGAAGGTGAGGGTATCTTTCCATGTAACTAGGTTTGCCATAACGGTGTGATTTTAGCAAAAAACACCCCAATCTGGCAATAGAGAGATCACTTTTTAATAATTTCCTCTATTTTCCTTTTAAGGCCTGGGGTTACTTTACTTGTATAAGGGAGGGGAATTCTTTTGTCTTCTCCCCCATTTTTAATAACAATAGAGACACTGTCTGAACCTGGTGTACCCTTAAGAAGGGCGTTAACTCCTTGCATTTTTTCTTTTGAGGTTCCGTGGGGTATGACTATGTCCACTGGAGGTTTGTACTCTTTGTCCATAGAAACAACTTCAACATTTTCAACCAAGACTGAGAAAACATCGTCACGGTTATCAACCCTTCCGTCAACAACTATCATTTTGTCTGATTCCCAGATTTCTTTGGTTTCAGAGTAAAGTTGAGGAAAGATAACAAGGTCAAGATTACCGGTGTCATCTTCGAGACTAGCAAAAGCCATACGAGAGTTGTTCTTTTTAGTGTTAACCAGACGAACATTGCCAATAATACCGGCAATAGTGACCTTGTGATTAACGGTGTCGTTGGTAATACTGTTAATCTTGCGACAACTACGGCCTTGTATGAAGCGAGAAATGTTCTTGGCAGGATGATCGGTGAGATAGACGCCGAGAAGAGCCTTTTCAGCCTTTAGAAGGTCAATCAAGGGCATCTCCTCCATGTCTGGAAGCTTATCATGACTCTCGCCAACGTTTTGAGTAGCACCAAAAAGACTGACCTGACCAGAAACCTTGTCTTTTTGAGCCTTAACGGCTGCTTCACGAATTTGAGGGAGATAGGCAATGAGAGAAGCACGAGTACCAAAACGATCCATGGCTCCGGTACCAATGAGTGACTCGACCACCCTCTTGTTAACTTTTTGTAAGTTAACTTTGTGGATGAAATCAGAGAAAGAGGTGAAAGGTTTATCTTTTCGAGTTTCTAGAATGACTTCTAGAGCGGCTCCACCAACATTCTTAACAGCATTTAAACCAAATCTGATAGCCTTACCCTCATCTTTAACACGTCCTTTACTGAGCCATTGATCTTTAGAGATGTCGACGATGGTGAAGTCAGTAAGTGATTCGTTGATGTCTGGAGGAAGAACACGAATACCTAGACGCTCACACTCGTTAATGGCCTCTACGAGTTTGTCTGTATGAGTTGCTTCAGCACTCATCAAGGCGGTCATGTACTCAACTGGATAGTGAGCTTTGATGTATGCAGTCCAGTAAGCCACCATACCGTAACTAGCGGCGTGTGAATTGTGAACAATAAAATCGTTGGCTAAAAAGTTGTGACTTGGCTCAATGGTTAAATCATAAGTTTTTTGGATACCACTATCTTTTATTGAGATAACTTCGTCCCAGTAGATTTGAGAATTTAAATGTTTTTTAATTTGGGACGAATTTAGTTTTTGATTTATTAAAGCTATTAATTCTCTGGTATAGCCTTTTTTTCTTTTGTCGGAGTTGAACGAACGTGGAGATATGTTGAGTTCTGTAGAAATTTGCTTGACGGTTATATTTCTTTGTGACATTTCTTCTCGAATTAAAACCATTATTTCTTTAGGTAATGTGTTTAGAGAAGAAACTTTGAGTTTGTTGGGTTGATTTTTATGATTGGTTTGAGGATGTTTAATAATGGTGTTTAATGCTTCTTTTTTCTTTCCGACGAGATAGTTTCCAATGTATTGGTTAAGTTTTGACAGGTTTGAAGAATGACTGATATTAATTGTCCAGCCAATTTTTTTGCCAGATTTTGTTTTAAATTCTTTTTGATATTTTTGAGATTGAATACCAAATTTGAGAAGAAGTGACTGAACATCTTGGGCTAATTGTGGAGATGAAGTGGCGTAATAAGCAAGGAGAGATTTAGTATCAAAACAACCATCACCCTGAAAAAGCTTGGCGAGAAAAACAGCAATGGTTTTTAATGAACAAGCAAACAAAACTGGAGGGATGAATTTTTGTGTAGCCTTTTTGTTATGAAGACCGTATTTCTTTATCAACTCAAAAACAGGACTGGGAAGTTTTTGATTTATTCTCGAGGCATAAACTGATACAGCTGATTTACTCGTATTTAGAGTGGCTCTTGTATTTGAAAAGTGGCTTAATATTTTTAAGTAATCATCAATAACTTTTTTAGAACTATTGTAAAAATAAACACCATGTGGATGACAAAGATTTCCGTCAGAAATTAAATAACCTAGTATTGCAGCCTGAGAAAGATTTAAAGTGTTTTTGTTTTTTACTGAGGGAAGTTGTGAAGAAATAGCTATTCGATCTCCCGATTTTAGATCTTTTAAGTCTTTCCAGCCTGTGAATGTTAAGAAAGGGTGATTGCCAGTAGTGGTTATATTGCGTCCGGACCGGCTTTTTAAAGTAAGAACTGGTTTTTTACCATTGTCTACAATGTTTTTTAAGGTCAGATCGGTAATTTGATTATCATTGTTTAGTGACAAGATCTTTGATGATTCAGTTATTCTTTTTTTTCGAAGTTCATCAATACTAATAGGCTGGTGATTTACCATAACTTTGGTATCACCTGTTACACATTTATTAAACCCATACGCAGCAAAAGTCTCGATCATGCCAAAGAGTTCTTCAGCCTTGTCTCTCTTCATACCATTATCGACACAACCTTCAACAAACTTGGAGTGTTGTTTTTCCATTTCTTCAGGAATTTTTTTACCGATGGCCTTTCTGAACTTGTCAGCTTCAGCCCAGTTGTATCCAGCCAGATTGATAGCGGTGTAGAGCACGTCGTCTTGATAAGTCAAAATTCCGTAACTGGCAGACAAGTACTCTTTCATACGAGGATCAAAGTAGGTGATTATTTCCGGGTTATGTTTTCTCTTGATGTACTCAGGGATGAAACTCATTGGACCGGGACGATAAAGAGCTACCATGGCCATGATGTCTTCGATTCTCTCTGGTTTAAGCTCAACGAGATAGCGAGTCATGCCAGAACTGGCTAGTTGGAAAACTCCAAATGTCTCTCCCTTGGCGAGAACTTTGAAGGTTTTTTCATCATCTAAAGGAACCTTTTTGATATCAATATCAATGTCTTTCAGTTTTTTAATAATTTTGATGGCATTAGACATGATAGAGAGGTTGCGGATTCCCAGAATATCGAGTTTGATCAGACCAACGTCTTCACAAGCATGATGTTCGTATTGAGTAATAACACGATCTCCACCACCAGGTTCTCTCTGGAGAGGTGAAAACTTAACTAGCTCATCTGGACTAACAACCAAAGCACAAGCGTGAACAGAGATGTGGCGGGTATTACCTTCAACTTTACGGGAAAGATCTAAGAGTTCCTTAACCTCTTTTTCTTTGTTGTAGATTTTCTTTAATTCGGGAGTGGTTTTTAAAGCATTGTCGATGGTCATGGGAAAACCTTGACTACCCATGGGGATAAGTTTGGCCACACGATCAACATCAGAGTAAGACATACCTAGAACACGACCAATATCACGAACAGCCATACGGGCTTTCATGGTTCCAAAAGTGCAGATTTGAGCTACCTGATCATGACCATAGTGTTCTTTCAAGAATTCAAAGATTTCTTCACGACGATCGTCAGAGACGTCTAGATCAATATCGGGAAGGCTAGGACGGAAGGGATTAAGAAAACGTTCAAAGGGTAGATGGAAACGAAGAGGGTCAACGGTCGTGATACCACAGGAATAAGAGACAAAACAGCCAGCGGCTGATCCCCTGGTGTTAGTGGTGATACCAACACTGTCACAAAATTCAACTATCTGAGAGAAGAGAAGAAAGTAAGAAGGATAACCCTTTTTTTCAATAACATCGAGTTCGTAGTTGATTCTTTCTTTGATTTCTGGAGTAATTTTGGTGAATTTTTCTTTAGCCCCTTTGAGAGTTTTTTCTCGCAAAGCTTGTGCGGCGGTTTTTCCTTTAGGTAGATCAACCGGAGGGAAGTACCACTGACCTAACTTGATCTCTATGTTACATAGGTCAGCTACTTTCTTGGTGTTGGAGATGGCCTCGGGTAAGTCTGAGAAGTTCTTTTCCATTTCTTCAGGTGATTTGAGATAGAAGTCGGGGGTGTCAATGTAGCGCATGCGATTAACATCAGAAATGACTTTACCTGTTTGAATACAGACAATGGCGTCTTGAGCCCGAGCATCATCTTTCTCAACATAGTGAACATCATTAGTGGCTATTAAAGGAATACCTAGTTCTTGACTAAGTTTTATTAAACCCTTTTCACCTTTAATTAGGTGTTCGTGACTTTCAAGAATTTTTCGTTTAACAGAGTCCGGTACCTCGGGTTGTTTAGCGTACTCGTCAAAATGATGACGTTGAAGTTCAAGATAGAAGTTACCTGATCCAAAAATCTGTTCTAGTTCTTTGGCTTCTTTTTTGGCTGCTTGATAGTCATCGTGTATTAGGTGTTGTTGAACTTGACTGGCAGCACAAGCAGTAGTGGCAATCAAACCCTTGTGATATTTAAGAAGCATTTCTTTGTCGACACGAGGTTTGTAGTAAAAACCTTCAGTTTGTCCAATGGTAGATAAACGGAGTAGGTTACGATAGCCTTCAATGTCTTTAGCTAGTAGGACTAAGTGGCGGGCATCACTTCTTTTCTTGTCTAGACGACTGTTTTCAGCCACATAGACTTCACAACCAATAATTGGCTTAACTTCTGCTTTAGTGGCTTTCTTGTAGAACTCGATGGCCCCATACATAACACCGTGATCAGTAAGAGCAATGGCGTTTTGACCATACTTCTTGGTCTTGCTTATCAAATCAGATATTTTAGATAAACCGTCTAGTAAAGAAAATTCACTGTGAACATGGAGATGAACAAAATCAGACATATAAGAGAACAACGAAGACTAACTAGAAACAGTTTATTGTGAGTTCTTGAGTTTTACAAGGAGGACTTTACTGATACTTTGAGGATTGGCTTTACCTTGAGTTTCTTGCATGACCTGACCTATCAAAAAACCAAGAGTGTTTTGATTTCCGGCTTGATAGTCAGAGACTGCTTTTTGGTTTTTCTTGATGACAGTGTCGACGGCTTTCTCGATAATCTTGGTGTCGGTAATTCCCAAGTCGGTTAAAGCTAAATATAGTTTTTTGACCTGATCTGTTGATTGATCGGGGTTAATCTTTCCGTTAACGATGTAGTTGGCCAACTTGTTGATGTCAATATCTTTCTGGTCTGCTAGAGCGACTACTAGATTAACGTGAGCAGGGTTATCAGCTATATGATCCGCAAAACGTTTCTCTATTCCCAGTTTAGTAAGTTGGTCAATTTTTTCTTGAGGTAACTGGGGTAAGTTCTTTTTAATATCCTCCACTAAGTCATTACTAATACTAATAGGGGGAATGTCCGGTTCAGGGAAGTAACGATAGTCGGCCGATTCTTCCTTAATACGTTGAGAGAAGGTCTCTTTCTTTTCTTGATTCCAACCACGAGTTTCTTGAGTTAGTTTTTCTCCTTGATCAAGTAACTTCTGTTGACGCTTAAGTTCATAATCAATGGCGTTACAGATGTATCTAAAGGAGTTGACGTTTTTGATCTCGACTTTGTAGTCAGGGAGATTGTCTGGATCTCCAATAGAGATGTTGGCTTCAAGACGCATGGAACCCTTTTCCATGTCGGCATTAGAAACACCCAAAGCTCTAACGGTACGACGAATCTTTTTAAGAAATTCTTTAACTTCTATGGAGTTGCTGAGGTCTGGTTCGGATACAAACTCCACTAAGGGTACGCCGGAACGATTAAAGTCAACTAGACTAACTGCTTCACCATTTAAACTTCGATGTTGAAGTTTACCAGTATCCTCTTCAAGATGGATTCGGGTAAGACGAATCTTTTTACCCGAGTCTAGGGTAACGTAACCACCATGACAAATGGGTTGATCATATTGACTGATTTGATAGCTTTTTGAGAGGTCAGGATAAAAGTAGTGTTTACGATCAAACTTGGTTTCTTGATTAATTTCACTATGAAAGGCAAGACCGATCATGACGGTATCTTCAATAGCTTTTTGATTGGGGATGGGTAAAGCTCCGGGAAGCCCTAAACAAACAGGACAAGTCTGAGTGTTGGGTTCTTTGGCAAAGTGATCAGCGGGACAAGAACAGAACATTTTGGATTGAGTAGAGAGTTCAACGTGAATTTCGAAACCAATGATGGGGACTTGTTTTTTCTTGGTCATTTTAAATCAGGAAATTGTTGAAAGTCGGTCGTTTGTTGATATACATCAGCAACTGAAAAAACAGTAGACTCATTAAACTGTTTAGCAGTTAACTGGATAGCAATTGGCATTTTGTCAACAAAACCGCAAGGAAGACTAATACTAGTAAGTCCAGCAATTGATGATGGCTCAACCAGAACGTCCTGCATTTCTCCAAAGAGAGGATTCTTAGCTGAAGCGCCTTTTTTAAGTGCTGGTGTGGGTGAGACGGCTCCAAGAATTAAGTCGTACTTCTTAAAGACCTGATCAAACTCATTAACGATCTTGGTTCTAACAGCTAAAGCTTTTTTGTAGTAAGCGTCACGATAGCCGGCAGAGAGGGTGTAGGTGCCGAGCATGATACGTCGTTTGGCTTCTTCAGAAAAAGACTGTCTATCTTGAGCATAACGAACACCGTCAAAACGAGCTAAGTTGGAGCTTACTTCGGCACGCTGAAGGATGGTGTAGACACTAATAGAGTATTTGGGATCTAGAAGAGAAACCTCGTCTACCTGAGCCCCAAGTGACTTGAGGTGTTCAGCAGCATCAAGAACAAGTTTTTTGACCTGTTTGTCCATGCCGTCAATGAGATATTCTTTAACCAGACCAACCTTAACTCCTTTTAGGTCCTGACGGTTGAGTTGAGTGTGGTATTTTTTAACTGGTAAGGGAGAGGTGGTGGCGTCGTATTTGTCTTGACCAGCAATGACTGAAGTAACTAAGGCAGCATCATGAACATTACGGGCAATGGGGCCTGGAGAGTCGGTTGAGGAAGCCATGGCAATACAACCATAACGACTGACACGACCATAGGTGGGTTTAAAACCAACAACACCACACCAAGCAGCAGGTTGACGAACTGAGCCAGCGGTTTCGGTTCCCATAGCAACAGGAACTAGTTCAGCGGCAACAGCAGCGGTTGAACCACCAGAAGAACCACCAGGAAGACGTCCCTTGTCCCAAGGATTAAGAGTTGAACCAAAATCAGAGGTCTCGGTACTAGAACCATGAGCCCAAGCATCCATGTTGGTTTTACCAATAATGATGGCACCAGCGTCACGAAGTTTTTGAGTAACAGTAGACTCGTACTGAGGTAAGTAGCGTTTTAATAGCTTGGAGCTGGCAGTAGTGACTAGATCTTTAGTGAGAAAGTTGTCTTTAATGGCAATAGGTATCCCCTGAAGAGGTTTGGTAATCCCCTCTTTGGCAATTTGCTTATCTATTTCCTGCGCGTGTTTAATGGCATTGGGATTAATAGTAAGAAAAATATTTAAATCCGGATTGTACTTGTCAATTCTTTTAAGAAGATGTTCAATTAGTTCTTGAACGGTGAACTCTTTTTTTTCTAGACCCTGGTGAATTTCCTTAATGGAGAGTTGATGAAGTTTTTTGGTCATGATTTATGAATAACTGCAGGAACAACAAAAAAGCCTTTGTGAGTTTTTTTGGCTTGAGAAAGAGCTTCTTTCTGTGAAAGCATGCGGGTTTCGTCAATCTTGTCTTCTCGAGTAACATTTTTTAGCCCAGTAACTTGATGGGTAGTCTTGATTCCCTTGGTATCAATTTCTTGAAGTTGATCAATAACGTCCAAACTTTTAGTAAATTGTTCAGAAAAAAGCTTTTTCTCTCGGGAAGTAACTTTAAGATTGGCCAGAGAAGCTATTTTTTCTACATCTGCCTGAGTAATTTGTTTCTTAGCCATAATTGGATTTTAGCAGAGAAAAGAGCTCATAAAAAGACTGGGTAAACCAAGGAGAGAATGTTTGTCTAGAGGGTTAGTTTAGGATCTTTGGTTTCGGTCGCGGAGACCTCGACATGTGCTCCAGATGCAGGAGTAGAAAGACCTTTTTGTTTCTCAAACTTGAAAAGCTTGGCAACAAAACTAGAAGGGATGGTGACTACACGACGGTTAAAGTCAGCAGACAGATCGATTAGGGTACGACGAGCGTACATGAGTTTGTCTGATGTATCTTTTAACTCGTTCATTAACTTGGAGATGACTTTCTCCCCTTTCATTTCAGGATTACTTTCAACTAAAACCTGAAGTTTAGGAAGAAGCTTAGCGACTTGATCACTAGCTTTGTCAATTAAGCTTGCTTTACCAGACTCAACAGCCTTGTCGATGCTTTTTCTAGCATCAGTAATGGCCTTGTAGATGCCCTTCTCGTGTTTGAGATAGCTTTTGGCTGAGGTTTCTAGGTTAGGAATTAGGCTAGCTTGACGTTTGAGTTGATTACCAATTTCCTGGAGACTGGCGGTAAGACGAGTTTTGGCGGTTTGAAACCAGTTGTATGTGGAAATGACGTAAAGAACAACTAAAACGGCTATAGCGATTAAAGGAAGCATTTGATTATTTGATATTTAATAATTTCTAAACCAAGTTTATCATATGACGCAAGGAGGAATAGTCAAGAGTATTAAGAACGTGTTTTTTCTCAAGTCCAGCACACCGTGCATGCCAGACACCATACCTAATGTTTTCTATTTGATCAACATCATGAGTGTCAGTATTGATAACAAATTTAGCTTTGTGTTTAAGAGCTTTTTTAATTAGATCTTGAGGAAGATCTAGACGGGTTGGGTATGAATTAATTTCCAGAAATTTGTTTTGTTTAGCACAAAAAGCAAAAACTTCATCCCAGTTGATTTGAATACCTGGACGCCTATCTATCATTCTGCCGGTGGGGTGACCCAAGATCATCACCTTAGGATGAGAGAGGACTCTGACAATTCTTTTTGTATTGTCTTCACTAGAAAGATCGTGATCAGAATGAATAGAAGCTATGGCATAGTCAAGAGTGTTTACAAGTTTATCTTCTAAAGCCAAGCTACCATCTGGTCGGATATCTATCTCCAAACCAATGAGCAGTTTAGGAACCTCTACCTTGACCCTCTTTTTATATTCTTCGTATTGTTTAAGTAAGGTACTTTTTCGTTTCTTCAGTGCGATTTCTCTACTCCTGGTAGTCATATTTGAGACTTTGGGATTATGATCGGTTAAACCAATATATGAGTACTTAAATTGTTGAGCTTGATTAAAAATCTCAGCTAGTGAGCTGGCTCCCATGTCATGAGAAGTGGGGTAATTAATGTTGGTGTGGACATGGAGATCCCCTTTTATGTCCCCTACTTTGATTAGATTCGGAATTTTGGATAAGGCGGCTGTTTTTTCTAATTTTAACAATCGAGACTTGTCCTTGTCAGTAAGTAATTCACTTTGTTTCACAAATTAATCCTATCAAATTACAAACATTAGTTCTTTAACACTCGATACTCTATTCTGGAGTGTATTTTTTTGATAAAATGTACAAGCTTTAAATATGGGGCTGTAGCTCAGTTTGGTTAGAGTGTCTCCCTGTCACGGAGAAGGTCGCGGGTTCGAGCCCCGTCAGCCCCGCAAATATTCCGTTTATTTTTCCCAACAGTAAAGATGTATTACAATATGTGTAACTATGGAAAAAGGAGGAGACCAAGGTTTTGATTTTGAGAATTACTACAAAGTTCTTTCTATAAAGTACGAATCATTGATAAGAGAAGACAGCGAAGCAAGGAAAAATGGAGAAAATGAAAAACTTAACCCTGAACAATCAGTCATGGTTATTGCCACTACATATTTCCCTGAATTTGACCCCGAGGATAGAGAAAGTTCCGATAGTGTCAGAGGGACTTTGGCGCTAGAGTCTATTAACCGACTAAACAAGAAAGGAATTAATGTTTCTATTGTTGATGGTGGTAGTTCCCCTCTTTTTACTCAGATGGTCAGCGAGATAAATCCTAGAAGGTTTTCTGAAGAAACTACAACAAGACAAGCGGCTACAGTTGTGGATTCTGTCAATCTCTTGGAGGTGACAAAAGAGAGTCGAGAAAGTGGAGAAAAGATGCCGGGATTAATATGGCTTTTAGAGCAGAAAAAGAGAGGTTATAGTCAAGCTAGAATTGAAGCTATCAAAAATGTTACAGACATCATTGTTGATGATGAAGGTAGTAGACACCTTAAAAATGGAGATGCACTTATTCAAGTAGAAATAGAAAAGACTCAGTTGGTGGCAGAGGTTTTTAACATTACTCGACCAATAAACGAAGGAAAGGCTGATATTGTTATTCCTGACAGAGGTATAAGGGTTAAAGAATTGGGAGACAAGCATGATGATTTCCGTGGCTACCCCGAATTCCAAGCGGTTTCAGAAAGAAAAGCCAACCTTGAGATACATCGAATGCTTGTCGAGGCGGGTTTACGAAAAAAGAAAGATTCGGTATTGGATTTATTTGGTGGGACAAGAGCTCTCAAAAATACGTCTGAATTAAGAAGTCTTTTTGGTGAAACGTTTGAGATCCCTGAAAATAGTCCTTTTTGGGGAAAAGTGAAGCCGGAAGCATACTCTAATGCTGTCTACTTTCCTATATATGTCTCCTTGAGTCTTAATAAGAAAGTCGTGTCGGTTCCTATTGAGTTTTCTTATCCTAAAGAACAATCAGAATTAGAGAAAAAAAACGATGAGGAGTTTGCCTCAAAAAGAAAAAGACAATTTGATGATATTGTTACGGGGTCTAATTTATTGATTGATTTCCTTGGTAAAGAAAAAGGAAATGGAGGGGTAGGAAGAAAAAAGACATCAGATGAAGTCCTGCAGAGACTTAAAAAGGCTTCGGTCTTAAAATTAGAAGAATTAGAATGGACAGATGAAAATGAATTTAATGAAAAATACTTTTATAAAGGAGGTGCTTCACTTTCATTAATAGAAAAATCTGTCACTGATGAAAATGTGGTGAGTCTTATGGACAGGGCTTTGAAATCCTATTTTTCAAAACTGAATGCTGATTCGATTGCTCCGAATGATGAAAAGTTTGAAAAAATAAAAGAAACAATGACCTTGTTGAAGTCTGAGATAGAGAAGCGTGGCAAAACAGAAGAGATTGAAAAGATTTATCTCAAGTATCATGAGCCTGCACTTAAAAACTTAAAAGAGACGGTTAAATTGTTTTATATGTTGAGACAATCTGAAGTTTCTAGAAATCTAGATATTGCTTCATTTCTCGTTGAGGCTGTTAATGTGCCCAAATATGGCTATATTAAGGCTGTATTACTTTCAACCCCCAATGATGGTATTGCTAGAGAGTTTGATAACTTAACTAAAGATTTTAAGATCTCCGATGACGAAAAAGCAGAGATGGTTCACAGATTTTCTAGAGAAACACTTCAGAAAGCGATAGCTAGTGGCAAGGAAAAATGGTTAGAGGGCGTAAGAAAAGGTTTAGAAGATATTTTTAATCTTTCTCCTGAAGAAGTTAAGAATATTGAAGAAGAAATTCAAGCTAGGAAATAAAAGAAGCAGAGCTATATAAAATTCAACACATAAACATATTTAGAGGGTAACAGGATTTGTCGTAGACCCATCTGTTTTCCCCTTTTTTGGAATGATTTTTACGCTTCTGTTAAGCCTGTAAATATTAGAAAAATGATATAATAGTTGACATGTCAAGAATTGAAGAAGAAACTACTCAAGCAGTTAGACAAGCCGAAGACTTGATTTACGCATCAGCGAAAGACTTAGGGATAAGTGCCGAGGAAATGGCCTTGTTACAACTAAGGTTTGAAGGAACAGATAAAGCTCCAATCATCATGAAAGCGGCTTTAATAGTAAAGACCAGAGAATTGATTAATGGAGACAGAGAAGCCAAGGAAAGATAGTCTACCTAGATTACGACTAAATATTTTACGGGTGAGGTTTTCCAACGAGACAATAAAAATTTTGAACATCGTCCCGTATACCCCGCAGAGATAGTTTTATTAACCCTTGTGGAGTAATTCTAGAGCGTCTTCTATTATTGCTTTACCAGTTATCCCCCAGTTAAGATCTATTAATACCTCTTCTTTTGTACCAAGTTTTCTTTCCCAAATTATTTTTTTATCTGGTTCCTCTGTCTGGGGTAGCAACCTTCTCAGTTTCGCTATATATCTTGACTGATAAATAACCTTACTTTCCTTGAGAAATTCCACTTTTTGAACTCCTAATTTTTGAATATTCTCTATTTCTGCGTTCACTTCTTCTTCAACTTCTCTTTCTAAGGCTTGTTCTAGGCTCTCTCTAGCCTTTGGAGTACCACCTGGTAGACACCAATAATTACCCGGCTCTCTTCCAATTAATATATTCTCTTTAGCGTCAAAGACTACTCCATAAGCTTGGGTAATTGGAGAAAACATTGAGAAATCATTAGCTTTAATCCAGGTATAACGAATTTTCTTTCCTTTCCAAATAGATGTATTTGTCGGATGGTTCATCTTAATATCCTAACACAAATAAAGCTTGACTTGATCTAAAAATGCAACATAAAAATTTCGAATGTCCTCCCGTATACCCCACAAATAAAAAAATATAACTTCTTTGATCGTTTTTCCATAAAAGTCTTTAATGTCTTTGTCTTGTTTTTCTATAATTTTGTATACCATATAGTTTGATTATATATGTACTAGTTCTCAAAAATTAATCAACTTGTCTTAAATGCTATAATATAGGGCAAATCATACTGCTGGAGTATGATGTCATAGGGTGATCATTATAACCCCAAAGGAGGTGTTAAAAATGAAGAAAATCACCCGGTTCACTCCTGTTAAAGGAGCACCAAAGGCACCAATAAAGAGTGCCTCACGTGACCGTATGTATGGTGGCAAGTGCAAGTGTCGTTGCCGCTGTAACTCAGGGTGAACCCAACTCCACTGGGGTGGAATCTTTCCTATATTCCGCCCCAGTACCTTATCTCACACAAGGAGGATAAAAATGAACCAGCTTCGTACTTTGAAATCTCCGTTCAGTGTTAACTATGAAGTAACCCCAGTTTGTGACTTATTTTGCAATTTTTGTTTTGTTGGAGACACTTTTGATTTTTCTCACCCTTCTATAAATCATGTCAAAAACATTCTCAATAAAATTGCAGAAGCGGAAATATTCGAGGTCCACTTGTTTGGTGGGGAATTTTTTATCTATCCTCACTGGCAAGAAGTTCTAAGATATGCCCACAATTTAGGGCTGTTTCTGTCATTTGTTTCAAATGGTACCTGTATTACAAAAGATGTGGTCACTGTAATGAAAAAATATGGTATTCGTGAAGGTGCAATATCTATTCACGGACCAAGACACATTCATGATCAAATCACAAAGGTTCCCGGAACTTATGACAAGGCCCTAAATGCATTGGAAGCTTGTCTCGATGGAGGGTTAAATATTACCGTTTTAAGTACCTTCACTCATGATAATAAGAAACATCTCCATGCTCTTGTTGAAGACCTAAGTCAACGAGGATTAACTCGAAGTAGTCTAATCTATGCAGTTAGCCGTTTGACACCTTATGGTCGCGCAGGATTGAATTGGGAACAAAATCGTCTTTCAATTGAAGACTATCTAAACCTGTTTCCTCTGTTGGAAAATTTGAGTAAAGACTTTGGTGTCAGGACAGCCTTAGCTGATGCTTTTCCACTTTGTCTTGTCCCTGAAAAATATCACTACCTTATTCAAGGATGTTGGCAAGGTACTGGTTTTGGCCACATCTGCTTTAATGGCGATGTAAAGGGTTGTACTGTTGCAAGTGGCATATATGGCAACCTTTTAGAACAATCTCTTCAAGAAATTTGGCAAGGGTCTGGACTTGAAAAGTTCAGAAGTTTAAAGTGGCTACCTAAATCTTGCCAAAACTGTGACAGTTTTTGTGGAGGAGGGTGTGCGGCAACTAGACCCACTCAGCTTCCTTATGCACCAGACGAATTTCTGTCTAATGGGGGCCATCATGAAAATTAATCAGCGTTTCAAAACCAGAGAAGATCTTGACTCGCACTTTGCATATTTCGAACTTGAGGGTCCACTTGAGATGTCTGAAGTGGCTGTTTTTATCACCAATCTCCTCCAAAACCATCAGACAAGAAAAAACCTTGTTAGTATCGTTCAGGAAAAATTTCCACAAACGAACGCTACTTCTGAAGTTGACGAGGTTATAAACACATACACTGAACTGGAGATTCTTGAACATTAATAAAAAAGAGTGGGTCTCTACCCTCAGATTCACTCTTTTTGCTTTTTATCAGCTAGAATATATTTATGAAAGTTTTTTTCCGATACAGCATAAAAGAAGAGTTAAAAGAAGTCTTAAGTTTCATTTTTCATCGCAAAGAATATGAGAATCTTCGTTCAGTAATTAAGCCCTCAATTGGTCGTATTGTTTACTATTGTGTAAGCAAAAGAAAGATTTTACTGGAGGTTTCTGATTGGTGGCAGAGTGTTGCCAAACCGGTGGAAAAAGCATTTAAACAGTTAGAACTTGTGCTTCCTAATAAAAATACTGTTTGTTATGTGCACAGTTTTAGTAATGAAGGTTGGTTTAACGAAAATACAGGAAACATTAATGCTCGTCATTATTTGTGCGGAGGTAGGAAAGAGTTTGTTGAAACCGTCATTCATGAACTCATTCACATAACAATTTACAAAGACACACACAGCTATGATGAAAGTGAAAAAATCGTTGATAAATATCTCGACAGACCTCAGTTAAAAGAAATTCTGAAAAACTAGTTTTTGGAAGTTTCTAACAATTTTCTAAATAAAAGGTTAATAGACTAACTGTTCTTGATCGACTTAAATAAATTGAGTGTCTCCCTGTTACGGAGAAGGTCGTGGGTTCGAGCCCCGTCAGCCCCGCAAATGGTTTAAAATATAAATATGAGTAAAAATAAAAAAACTACAGAAGAAATTTTTCAAGTTACCGGTGAAGAACTAGTTAAAAAAATAAAAGAACTTGTTCAAAAAGGTAATATCAGAAAAATAACGATCAAAAATAAGGAGGGACGAGATTTATTAGCCTTACCTTTAACTTTTGGAGTTGTGGGTGCACTACTGCTTCCAACACTGGCTGCAATCGGAGCTGTGGCTGCCTTAGTAAGCGAGTGTACGATTTTAGTAGAAAAAGAGGCTTAACAAAAAATATTGAATTTGATTGAAAGTTTCTGAGTTGAAATAAGCCTATGTTTCTCGACCTATTCCAGGTTTTTTATTGACTTAAAATTAAGGAATCAGTAGTTTATAAGAAGCTCCTAAGTTGTAAGCCTCAATTTTATTCTGACTATTGAGTTTAAAAGAAACGACATATTCATTACTAGCAACCCCGACTATCCAATCACTACCGTAATAGTTTGAAGCATTTGCTGCCAAATCAATTATGATTGGATTGGTTGAGTCGAAGCTCCACCCAACTGCTGGGTCTAGATAGGATAGTTGACTCATGGCTTCGGCCTTTGTTATTGGTCCACAACATCCAGAAGACTCAAGTCGCACCTGAACGGTGTTTGCCATATACCCTTCTAGAGGTTGAGTGTTTTTACTGGTTATTGCTGCCACAATTTGCTCAGAGACATTAACTGTTGGTTGAGATGGGGATGTTGGAGAGAGTTTAGTTGTTGGCAAATTTTTCTCTGTTTCAGATATTTGCTCTCCTGTATCCTTGGGTGTTGTTTCTTGTATATCTGTGGATTTTTGTGTGCCGAAATAGTAGGCACTGACACCTAAACCTAGGACGAAAAGCATTGATGTGGCTCCTATTATGTATTTCCTCATGTATTTATTGTAACAGCTCTTTTTTAAAAAATAAAAGACCCTGTAATGGAGTTTGGTTTATTATTAAGACACCCCTTGACGAAGATAGTCTTGATATATAAGATGATGAAAAAGGAGGTGAGTTATAAGTGGAGAAAAAACTAAAAGAGATACTAAAAACCCTAAAGATAAATGAATCGTTGATTAGTACCATCATGGGTGGTGTAGTCATAGTGGTAGTAGGTACTTTGATGATTAATTACTTCAAATCGATAAACAAGATGGAAGATCTGAGCTCAGGCACAGATACATTAACTCAAATCGTTGAAGGAGAAAAACCAGAGAACTTACCTGTTACCTATATTGTCGAAAAGGGTGATAATCTTTGGAGTATTGCTGAAAAATTCTATAAGTCTGGATACAACTTTACAGACATCGTAATCGCAAACCAAATCATTGATGCCAACCAGATTGAAACAGGCACAGAATTAACCATTCCTCAAGTAGAAGTAAAGAAAATTACAGTAGCTGAACAAGAATTAAATGAAGCTGTTATCACTATCGATGGCGATAGTTACACAACAGTAGCAGGTGATTACTTGTGGGACATTGCTGTTAGAGCCTACGGTGATGGTTATGCATGGACACAGATCTATGAGGCTAATCAAGAAGCAATTGGATCCAATCCGAGCCTAATCGCTAAAGGAATGATTCTAAGCATACCAAGATAATCAGGATCGAAAATTATTTTTTTAAGTCTAGAACGGTTTTAATCAGACCGAGAAATAGTGGGTGTGGTGATAGTGGATTTGACTTGTATTCAGGGTGAAACTGAACGGCAACAAAGAAGGGATGCTTGTCTACAGGAAGCTCAATAGCCTCGATCAATTGACCATCTGGTGATGTGCCAGAGAAGATCAGCCCTTTAGACTCAAGCTTGTCCCTGTATTCTTGATTAAATTCATAACGATGACGATGTCTTTCCATAATGGTGAAAGGAGAGTCTGATTTCTTAAGATCGCTATGCCTGAGATACAAAGACTCAACCAGAGTAGATGGTTGGATCTTACAAGGCCAGTCTCCTAGACGAATGGTGCCTCCGTACTGTTTTTTCTTGAGGTACTCTTTTTGCTTAGGCATTATGTGGATAACTGGGTGAGGTGTTCTGGCCTTAACCTCAACAGAGTTGGCATTTTCAAGCCTAGCGACATTACGGGAAAACTCAACTACTGCCATTTGCATACCAAAGCAAAGACCAAGATATGGGAGTTTTTTACGACGAGCATAACCAATGGTGGTAATAATCCCCTCTGTGCCACGATTCCCCCAACCTTGAGGTCCAATTAAACCATCTAGCTTCAAATCGCGCAGATATTTGTCAGGGTTTTTACTTTTTTGAATTTCTTCAGAGTTCACAGGAACAACCTCAATATTTACAGCCAACTTACCACTTACGTGCTTAAGAGCCTCATAGACAGAGATATAGACGTCTTTATGAATAGTGTTACCTGAAGTAAAGTACTTACCCACTAAACCAATTCTTATGTGTGATTTAGGATGACGAGTATTGTTTACGAGACGCTTCCAGGCACGAAGATCTGTTTTTCTTGGTTTGAGAGAAAGTTGATCCAAGATCTTATCTGCAAGTTTTTCTTTTTCAAAAAGTAAGGGGATTGAGTAGGTGCAGTCTGTGTCTGGATTATCGATTATCTTCTCAGGGTTGATAAAACAACGCTTGGATATGGTTTCTCGCCTAGGTTTGTCGATAGGAATCTCGTTACGGGTAATGATGAAGTCTGGAAAAATACCGACTTCTCTGAGAGCAGCAACAGCGTGCTGGGTAGGTTTGGTTTTTAGTTCTCCGACGTTTCTGAGATAAGGAAGATAGGTGACCATAAGATAAATAGCTGGATGTTCATTGCCGATTTCTCTAGCAGCATGAAGGAAAGGTAGGTTTTCCAAGTCCCCTGTTGTTCCGCCAATTTCAACCAAACAAAAATCATAACCTTTAGATTGAGAGTAAATCTGATTCTTAACCTCATTGATTAGGTCTGGGAAGATTTGAGCATCACGACCTTGATACTTAAAAGAACGCTCGTTTTGAATGACTTGTTGATAGATTCTGCCCGTGGTGATGTTGTTGTTTTTACTAAGTTCAACACCTAAAAATCTTTCGTAGTTGCCTAGATCCTGATCAATCTCTCCCCCATCGGCAGTGACAAAGGTTTCACCGTGTTCCATTGGTCTCATGGTGCCTGCGTCAAGGCTAATGTAAGGATCAATTTTGACTGCAGTGACCGAGAAATCTTTTTGTTTAAGAAGTAATCCTAAAGAAGCAGTAGTAATTCCCTTGCCCAGACCAGAAAGAACTCCGCCAATTGTAAATATGTATCGAGTAGACATTAAAAAACCAGTCATTGGTAACTGGAACCTCAGTCTAACAACAAAGAATAGAATTAACAAGGAGAGATGGAGCCAAGGGTGGGAATCGAACCCACGACCTGCGGTTTACGATACCGCCGCTCTAGCCAACTGAGCTACCTTGGCAGGTAAAGTACATTTTACCCTGTAAAGTTGTTAAGAGCAGGTATAATCTGAAGTATGAGCTTAAAAGAAGAATCAATGGAGATACTGGAGGAGTGCAAAAAGGAGGTGTGGCCGTTAATAGAAAAGTCTCTTAAAAGTACCGATTTCCCCAAAACCTTTGTTATTCCAAAGGAGTACAAGGGAGATGTTGACTTTTGTTGGAAAATTGCTCGTGAGTACCCAGAAAGAAAAGGTAAATATTTACGCCCTACCATATTGTGCCTAATTACTGAGGCCTTAGGAGGTGAAAGAAACAGAGCCTTAATGACTGCTGCGGCCATGCAGGTATCTGAGGAGTGGTTGTTAATACACGATGATATTGAAGATAATTCAGAGATGAGGCGGGGTAAACCAGCCCTACACAAGCTTTACGGAGTAGAACAGGCAATTAATGCAGGAGATATTCTTCATTTAGTTATGTGGAGAATACTAAGTGAAAACCACCCCTTATTGAGTACAGATTTAAAAATGAAGATCGGTAAAGAGTTTTCCCGAATGCTTTTAAGAACAGCGATTGGCCAAGGAGTAGAGCAAAAATGGACACAGGAGAATAGATTAGACATGAAAGATGAGGACTGGGAGTTCATAGCTGATGGTAAAACCTGTTATTACAGTATTGCCGGCCCAATGAGGCTAGGAGCGATGATTGCTGGTGCAAAAGAAGATGAGATAGAGAAGATAACCAGGTTTGGCAGGAGTCTAGGTAGATGTTTTCAACTCGTAGACGACTTACTAGACGTAACTGGTGATTTTGAAGGTTTGAAGACTAAGGGTAATGATTTATATGAGGGTAAAAGAACAGTGATCCTGATTCATTTGTTAAACAACGCAAGTAAAGAAGATCGAAAAAGACTAGAAAAGTTCTTAAAAAAAGACCAGAGTAAAAAAACAAAAGAAGAAGTAAGTTGGGTTCTGGAAAAAATGAAAGAGTATGGCAGTATTGATTATGCCAAGAAAAAAGCAAAAAAATACCAAAAAGAAGCCTTGGAGATACTAAAAAATGAGCTAGGGTTTCTTAATAAAGAACCTGCTAGAAGCAAGATTGAGACATTGATGAAGTTTATTCTAGAAAGAGACCACTAAAAACGAGTAAAAAATTTATTGTTCAATTTTCACGCCCTTTTCATTTGAGCTACTTTTTCAGCAGAGGCTTTTTTGTAGGCACAGTGCTCACACATATTCCCCTCTTCGTCTACTCCTGGGTTGGGTAGTTCATCAGACTCTAAACAGTCTTTAATGTCTTTTAAAACGGGTTCTACCCAAGAATCACTACCCTTAAATGGATGTATTGTCAGATCAAACTCGAGTTTGGCGTCAAAACGAGGATTGTTCCTGCGACCGTTAGCATAGACGATGTAGCCGGTGTCTGAAACTTTGAAGCCTAGTTGTCTAAAGATCCACTGATAAAGTTCAATTTGATGCTTGTAGCCTTTCTTCCACTTATCATTAAGATTGATTTCTTTGGTAGTAGAGGTAGATTTGTAGTCCACAATCAAGAGTTCTTCCTTGGGAGTTTGCCAGATATCATCAACAATACCGGTGATTTTAAGGTTGGTTTCAGGATGAACTACGGCTGCACCAACGTACCTGTAGTAGTCATCACGCCACTCAGATAATTTGGGATGTTTGAAAGGGATAGCGTCAATCTTGTACTTCTTCATTAGTTCATGACTTTCACCTTTTTTACGAAGAAGATCAAATTCGTTCTTAAAAAGATTGTCAACAGCGTTGTTCAAGGAAAAACCGGGGATGCTAGGTTTGGGCAAACCAAGGCGACGGTCCATGTAGAAGCAACGAGGACAGTCTTTGAACATGTCGATCTTGGAACGGCTGACAGAAAAAGGAACTTTAGAGCCCGGTTGATAAAGATTGCTTTGGCGTTGACGATACTGATTAAAACCCATCGCCATCATTATGGTGGATGAAAGAAAAAAATACAAGGAAGGTATTTGAAAAAAATGGACTAAGAGAATAAGATGTGTGTATATGGCAAATAAAAAACAGTTTGAGATTAATAAGGAGATAAACAAGGATAACGCCAAGGAAAAAGGCTACGAGTGGATGATAGACATGGTTTATGATCCTGAAAAGATTAATCAGATGGTAGTAGAAGATTTCCTCGGAGTGTACAAGAATGGTTATGTCTTTGGTATGCCAGCTAGTATTGAACATAACGATAGGTATCTTGGAATTTATAGAAAAACTTCTCAATAGTTACAAGAATGATTCTAAAAATACGGTTTCCTATTTGAAAAATATTGGCTAATTTAATACCTTAATTTAAAAGATTGGCAAGGGTAAATTGAGAGTTTAATCAAAAATATATCTAGGTTTAGGTGAAAATGGTAAAATCTGGTCGTGAAATCGTTTATTTTTAACGCTGATGATTTGGGTTGGTCAGAATTGGTTGATTTAGGAATCTTTAAATCTGCAGAAAAAGGGGTTGTTAAAAGTGCAAGCTTGTTTGTTAACTCACCGAGATATAAAGATGCATACAAACAGGCAGTTGATAAAGGAATCTCTGTGGGAATTCACCTTAATGTGTCTGGTCCAGGTACCTTCTTGAATAAGAACAACACTTTGTTTGGCGAAAATGGCAAAGTAAAAGCAGCCTTAAGTAAGCAGATTGTTTTGACACAAAATGAGTGGAAAGAAGTGTTTGAAGAATTTGAAAGACAAATGAATCGTTTTAGTAAAGAGCTGGGTAAGCCAGATCATATTAATAATCATCATGCTTTGTATTTAGCTGAAGGTTTTACTATAAATTTTTGCCAGTTTTTACTTAAATATAATTTACCTACCCGTTGGTTTCATGACATGAAGTGTCCTAGATTGATTCATCCAAACCATAGTGAGTTTGATTTTTACGATGTAGGTAAATTAACTAAGAATCATTTGATTAAATTACTTGACAATGCTCCGGATGGGGTAACTGAGGTAATTTTACATCCAGGTTTCTATGACAAAACCCTTAACAGTTCGTACAATCAAGAACGTCAAAAACAAGTAGATGTCTTAACTGATGGAAAGCTAAAACATCATTTGGTGAAAAAGGATTATAAAAATATTACCTTTAATGAAATTAACAGAGAATAGTTGGGTTAATCATTTTAAAGATACTATCCATTCTACTTTTACTCTAAGTAATGTTTTTTTTAAATTTTTACCCCATGATCAATCTGATGCCATAAATAGAGAGTTTTACGCTCAAAAATTATTAGCAAATACAAAATTTGTTCCTAAACCTTACTTTAAATTAACTCCTCGTAATTTTCCTGGTTTCATTGCGGAACAAAAATTGGTTTTTGAGCCAAATTATAGAAAAACTGACCAGTTTATTATCGAATCTGGTAAGGCCCTAAAAAAATTACATAGTTTTTCTAGAAAAAATAAAAACCTAATTAATAAATACATTCCAGAAGATGATTTTCTTGTTAATGGTACCTATGATCCCAGGGTGATTTTAAAAGTATTTGTTACGGATCCGCTTATTAGTCTCAAGGGGAGTAAAAACAAGTTAATAAATAAGACAGTTCTTGAAACTATTAGGATAATCAAAAAAGACATTCACAATTTAGATAAGAAAGTCGTCTTTAAGAGTGAATATTGTTGTCTAATTCATGGAGATTTGAATGGTGAGAACATGGTTAGGCAAGATAATGGTAGGTTAGCTTTTTTAGATTGGGCTGATTGTAGATGGGACACATTTTCTTGTGACATATCTCAGTTTATATATCTACATTTCCTTAATAAAAAAGAGACCAAGTTGTTCCTCCAGTCTTACAATTCTCCATGGATTACTAAAGAAATGTTAGAAATTCATCGATTATTATTAATAGGCTGGGACATAATATATCTGATGACAGTCAATCTTAAAATTGAACCCAATAAAGTAGGTCGCTTGGAGCCACTAAAGAATAAGGTTTGGCATCAAAATATAATTCCATTATGAAAAACCTACTTTTTGCCATCTCTAGCATTATTTTTTTTCGTGGACTATCAACTTTAGTTTTTCTATCCCAATCATTTAATTGGCTCAAAAAGAATCAGAAAAAACCAAAGGGTTTAAGCCCCAAGAATTCACTGAATCTTTATGTTTTGATTCCTGTATTGAGAGAGCAGAAAATTATCATTCAAACATTAGATTATTTTGTGGATAAATTTAAGACGTTTTCTAATTTAAAAGTGGTGGTTATAACTACTCAAAGAGAGTTTGATAAAAAAATTGTTGGACCGTCGACTAACGAAATGGTTGGTAAATATATAAAAGAAAATAAGCTTGATTCTTTTATATCTGTCCTAGACTACCCCAACTCTAAAGGTGTTATGGCACATCAGTTGAACTTTGCCATAGACCAAATCGATGATGATAATTCTTTTATAGTTGTTTATAACGCTGATTCTCAACCTCATCCAAATACATTCATTGGATTCTTTAGTCTTCTCATACGCTATCCTAAGCTCAAAGTTGCTCAACAATCAGCCGTATTCTTAAACAATTTTCAGGAAATTGGTGGAGGAATTAAAGGAATGTTTTTGCAAACACTCGCTATTCTTCAGTCAAGATGGACATTAACTCATGAAATCCCCCGATTACTACGCCAATCTATCTACAAGAATAAATTCTTGAAAAAGTACGCTAATGCTCATTGTGTCGGGCATGGTTTATTTGTAAAAACATCTACAATAAAAAAGATGGGTGGTTTCCCCACAGAAAATATTACTGAAGATTTATTTCTTGGATACCTGATTAAAAGTAAAGGATTGCACATATATCCCTTACCACAACTGGAGTTGGCAAATTCACCTAAGAGTATTAAAGGCAACTGGAATCAAAAATTTGTTTGGTTTTGGGGACCAATGAAGTACTTTAACTATCTTAGGCATGTTTTTAAGTTTCGACACAAACTAAAGATTACTAATTTATTTTCTTCAACACTCTTTACCGTTCAAGGGTTTGTCTCTGCTCTGGCGTGGCTTACTTCCGGATCTTTGGTTCTGACTGCATTAATTTCTCCCATATTTACCGATAGTTTACCCATTATTTTATTTGCTTATCTTTCCGTTATTATTTATGGTCCTCTACAATATTATCTGGTTTACAAAAACTTCCCTGAGATTTTCTCCTATGCTGGGTTTCACCATAAAACCATTGGTTTTTTACCCTTAATTTTGGTGTCCTTATTTAGTATTCCGGTTATTATCTTTCATAGTCTACCACCATTCTTTTCCTTAATGGCTGAATTTAAGAAAAATGTGTTTGGTTCAATAATTTATAAACCAAAAACCGATGATTAGAAAATATCCCCTCAATTCTCTTGGCAAAAAAGTAATTGACCATAATAATAATTATGGAAGCTTAGATTTGTTAGAAAATTGGGAACTGCCCAGTCTTAGTGTTGTAGTACCGTATCACAACACTAAAAACACAATAAATCTGTGTCTAGAACACATCTTTAAAGCCATTAGAAATATTGAAGCCGAAGTAATTGTGGTAGATGATGGATCAAAGAAATTCCCAGCTACTATAACCATCAATCCTAGATTCTTGGGTAAGATAAGCCTTATTGAACTTGACGATAATCAAGGACGATTTTACTCACGTAATGTTGGTTTGTCCAAAGCTAAAAATGATTTAGTCGCCTTTGTTGATTCTGACATAATAGTTCACCCTCGCAGTTTCGTGGAACATTTAAGAATTCATAAACAAAGAAACTCTGTTACTTTTAGTTTGTTTAACTTTATAAGCCTTAAAGAAATTGATGTAGACTTGTCAACACTCTTCTTGCAAAACAATGATTTCAGATTTTATTGTATATATCAAAGTTCTTGGATTGGGTGTGAAGAAGACAAAGAATTTATAGATAAAACGTTTGAGATAATAAAAAATACGGACAATCTTAGAAATTGGCCAAAAAATGGTTTTTACGGACCGTGGATGCTGACTAATATGGTTTTAGGTGGTCTTTTTATTGTAGACAGAAAAAAAGCTTTAACCGTTAAGGGTTGTAGTGGTGTTTTTGGAAAATATGGTTTCGAAGAGACATCATTAGTAACAAAATTGATAGCCAAGTATGATAGTTTTATAATCCCTGAAATGAAATATCTTGCCTTGCATATTCATGATAAAGAATCAACCATTAGAAAACGCGAAAAAGATATTTTATTTAAAGAAACCCATGATATATACTTTAATTATTATCTTAAGTTAACCCTAAAGGAATCTCTAAATGAAAAAATACAAAACAATTTTTCTTGATTGGAATGGGACATTGTCGGCATCAAAGTTTTGGGGGCATTTAGAAGATCCTCACCACAAAAACCACCTTTTGTTTCAAGAAATTGAAAATACTCTTTTTGGTAAATTACATCATCTTATTAAACCTTGGATGAAAGGTGAATGTAAAAGCGAAGATATAATTGACAATATTGTTTCGAATTCTAATCTGGATCGAAAGAATGTGTTTGACGAATTTGTAACAGGTTGTCGGAAAATGGAATATGTGAGTACTGAAGTATTACCCTTGATTAAGACTATTCAAAATAAAGGAGTGAAAGTATTCATCGCTACAGACAATATGGATTCATTCACTCGGTGGACGGTTCCGGCATTAAGATTGAATAAAATCTTCGATGGTATTTTAAATTCTTATGATCTTAAGGTTATGAAAAGTGATGCAGACGGACATGGTAATAGTTTATTTTTTGGTAGATCTCTGTCTTTACATAAACTACGACCTGGTGAAAGCACAATTATTGACGATAGCGAGGACAAAGATAATATAATTAAAAACTTTGGAATTGAGTACAGAAAAATCGAGCCAGTAATTGGTTTTGTTCCAGAATTGAAACAGATATTAAATTTTTGTTAAAACAATAAGCCTAAAACATCTTGGACAACTTGCTCTCGTGAATTAGAAGCATCAATAAATGTTACACACGAAGGATAAAGTTCCTTCAATTTTAAGAAGTAGGAACAAAAACCTTGGTTGAAACCAGAATCAAAAAGAAAATCTGCAGTTTTATGATTTTCTTTTTTTGCCCTCAATAAGGATTCGTCAGGGGCTAAGTCAAGATAAACTATATGATTAGGCCAAATTATATTTTCTGGATGATTTGATACAAATTTTGTAGCCCAAGGTAATATATCTATTCCCGTAAGCTGTTTGGCTCCCACCTCAAAGGCTAATAGTGTATGTATGCTTCTATCCAAAATCGTTGGTCCTGAAACTATTTGATCAGACATGCTCTGAAAACGTTGCCTTTCTAGTTCCAAGAAGAATTGGAAACTAGCCTTGGATACATCAGGTGAATTTGGAGGAAAAATAGGAAAATCTTTTCTAGTAGAAGAAACATATTCTGAATATTCATTAATGCCTGAAAAACCATATCCGGACAAGGTTCCAAGTAACGTAGACTTGCCAGCACAAACAGGGCCTTCTAAGGCAACGGACGGCCGACTATTATTTAGTTTTTCAGAATGAGTTAATTTTCCAGATTCTGATTGCTCTATAGATCTTTTCATGAGTTTATATTTTACTATAGACCTATAAGAATATCAATTGGAAACAGGCAAGTGGCAACTGAGAGCGGTGGAAGGGATTTGAACCCTCGACCTTCTGCTTGGGAAGCAGACGTTCTACCAACTGAACTACCACCGCTGGTAATTCAGATTATACCCACAAGAGAGAATAAAGAATAAACGTGTTTCTATCAATCAGATTTGGTAAACTGGGCTCATGAGAAAAAAAAGAAGCTATAAGTCTAGAGCGAAGCAGCAAAGATCTCGCTACTATGTCATTCTCTCTTTTTTACTAACTTTAGCTTTACTTAAGTGGGGATTTCCCTTGATTGTCGAGATTATTGGTAGAACTGGAGGATCTTCAAGTAGCACAACTACCGAAGACTTTCTCCCTCCCCAACCCCCCGTGTTAGCAGCCCTTCCAGAAGCAACTAATAGTGGTCGACTAAAGATAGAAGGATATACAGAAGCAGAGGCAGAGTTAACTATCTGGCTGAACGAGGAACTGGAAGCAACTGACGATGCAGATGATGAGGGTAATTTTGTTGTCTGGATAGAACTGGATGAAGGTAAAAATGAAATCTCGGTAAAAGCTAAGGATGAAGCTGGCAATGAAAGTTTCTCAGCCACAAAGAAAGTGGAGTGGGACAAAGAACCTCTAGAGATGAGTGTGGATAATCCCCAGGATGGAAGTGAGTACTTCGGTCAACAAAACCAGACAATAGAGGTTAATGGTTTGGTAAATAAGCCTACTGCCAAAGTGACCATCAACGGTCTGTATACCAACATAAACAGTGAAGGTGTTTTTAGCCACGCACTACGTTTAAGTGAAGGAGACAACACAATTGAAGTAGTAGCAACTGATCCAGCAGGAAATACCAGTACTGTTAGCTTGAACGTGCGCTACGTTCAGTAAAGTTAAAACTCAAGAGTAGGAGAATGAGAATGGGAATATAGAAGAGGGTGTTGTTAAAAAATGAGTGAGTAATCAGAGATATAAGGCCGGCTTTAAGAAAAAGATTCTTACTATTACGAAAGAAAGAATAGAGGAGATAAAGATAGGCCGAGAGACCAATAAGACCAGTTGTAGACAAGATGAAAAGAAAAGAGTTGTCTAAGCCCGCAGAAGACCGGGAGATGGTGTCCGTAACTGTATTCTGATGAGTTGACAAGGTATTAAAACCAAGGCCGGTAAGAGGGTTCCTGAGGCTTAATTTGAGGCCCTGCTGATAGTTGAGTAAACGAGAAGAAATCGAGTAGGTGCGCAAGAGATTGACTCCCTGGCCAGAAGGCTTGGGTGCAAGTAAAATTAAGGCAGCAAAGATGGCAATTAATGGTAGAAATGTTTTCCTTGTTTTGGGTGAAGAAAGAAAAAGGAAGGCTAACCCAGAGAATAGACTGATATAACTAGCTCGAGAGAAAGTTAAAACAAGAGCAATAGAGGTAAGAATGAAAAGAGCTTTGAAAGACTTCTTTGACCAAAAAGGAAGAATGGTGAGAAAAAGGAAGCTAAGGGCGGCCCCAACATAGTTAGGATCAAGAAAAGGAAAGGTAAGGCGATATAAGTGATCGTCAAAACCAATACCCTTAAGAAAACGAAGATCGGGTAGAAAAAAGTACTGAAGTAGTCCGGATATGGGAATAAGGAAAAGAATATAGCGAAAAAGTTTTTTGTGATCGGCAGAGAAGTTAACAAAAAGAAGAGAGAAGACAAAAAAGAAGCGGAGTAAATAAAGAAAGGCGGTAAAGAACTGAAGCAGTGTCAGGGTAATCAGGGTAAACAGAGGTAGAGCGATGAGGAGAGAGATTAAACAAACTCCAGAAAAAATAATAAAGGGTTTAAAAAGAGCATTTTTGGGTCTATTTTTAATCCACTTAAGGAGATGGGGAAGAATAAAAACAAAGAGTATTAGATCATAAAAGTAGAGGCGAAAAGGAAGTATCTGGCCAAAAAATAGATCGAGTTGAGTGAATTGATAAAAAGGAAAAAGAAGGATGATGAGTGACCCTAAAAGTTTCATTGAGTCTGATTATAGCGAGTCTTCCCTATTTACAAGATAACACTGTCTTCTTCAGAGTGTTCTCCTAAGGGTTTGTTGAGAATGTAGATGTCTTGGTTGTAGTCGTTAAGACCGACAAACTCTGCTTTGCCAGAAATAATGTCTTCAAAAGGCTGACAAGCACGACAACCACCATGAGGACACTTGAAGCGTTCTAGTTGGCGAGCTAATTTAATCTCTTTAGCTACTTTCAAAATTTGTTCGTGAGATTTTTTTAAATTAGGAAGTTTCTTTGGTGTAAGTTCGTCATTGCGGTCAAGGTACCAGTAGCTGGCCTTAAGAACTTTTCTCTTTTGGCAGTTGTGAACCAAGAGATGGTAGATGGGAAGCTGGAGTGAGGTAGGGTCTTCTTCGCCCTTACCGGTCTTGAAGTCGATAATATGAACGCCGTCTTTCTCCTTAAGATACTCTAACCAATCAATCTTGCCACAAAGAATGATGTTGTCTTCTTCAGATAGCCAGTAATAAGGAAGGTCCATGTTAATTTTAACGGCCAGATTATTAAGAGGGCCAGGATTATCAACTACTCTCTTTAACATCTCTTTACCTCTCTCAAAAAAACGTCTTTCTTGTTCTTCGTTTTCAAAACCACCCTTTTTACCAGACAAACTTTTCCAAAGATGCTCAAACTTAGGAATGAGAGGTTCACTAAAACGACTTTCTGTGGGAATAATGGAAAGAGACTCAACTATTTGATGAACTGCTTGACCTAAAGCCAAAGCTGGAGACATTAACTGAACTTTATGACCGGTCTTGGGGTCTTTGTATACGTTCTTTAAGTAATATGCTCGAGGACAGGTGAGAAAACTACCAATTGAGGAGTGAGAAACCCAGACAGCTGAGTACTTATCTTTAGCCATAAACATATTCTACCTGAAGTGGTAGTGAAAGGTTGTTTTAATGTATATTTAAGAAATGGAAAACAATATAAAAGCAGTAGTGTTTGATTGGGGTGGAGTATTAATGGAAGAACCAACACAAAGAATTCTTGCTTATCTGGCTAAAAAATTTGATATTGATTTGGAGTCCTTAAGAAAAAGACTTGAACCACACCTAGACCGCATGCAGTCTGGGGATGGGGTTGAAGATAGGGTATGGAGGATGATTGGGAGAAAACTAAATTATGAAGTTTCTGAGTTGAAAGCTATCTGGCTTGAGGCCTTAGAAAAAACATACCTCCCCTACCCTGAAGTGATAGATTTGGTAAAAAAACTGAGAGGGGATTACAAGACAGGATTATTATCTAACTTAGAAGACGCAGGAGTCGAGGTAATCAAAAAACAAGGACTCGAGGAAAATTTTGATGAGATTGTTTATTCTTGTAAAGTTGGCTTTATTAAACCAGACAAAAAAATCTATCAGATAATGTTGAAAAAACTAGGAGTAAAGGCAGAAGAAGCAGTGTTCATTGATGATAAAGAAATAAACATTGATGGAGCTAAAAAGGCGGGAATGAAAGGGATTGTGTTTCTTAACTACCAAAAACTTGTACAAGACTTGAAACTTCTTGGAGTAAAAACTAAGTAGTACTTCCCCGAAGAAAAATAAAAAAAGAGAAAGAGGAAAAAATAACTAAGTTGATGGCTAGGCGAGTTGGACTTCCCTTTGGAAGACACGAACAGTGAAGGACTGAACACTCATGAGGTATGCATGGAAGAGCCCCAAAAGACCATCAAGGAAACCACGTCGCACAATATAATTAAGAAAAAATTTACCCAATGGGTTAAGTAAAAGTCTAAAAACGGAGAAGTGCTTGTTTTCCTCATTTAAGCTTTGAGAATCAATCGGTCCGTAGAGATGCATGCGCTCAATGAAACCAGAGGTTAAATCTTTTTTGTGATGTAACAAAGAAGCACTTAACTCCCCTACCCTACCTTGTATTTGCCAGTTTTCATGAACTAAACGAGTAAAAACTCCAGCCTTCTTTTGAGCCAGACGAAGAATCTTTGTTTGACCGGTTTCTCCGTGCCTTAGTGGTTGAGAATAAAAAATGTCTTGACGAGGTATGAGGTAGCCAGAAAAATCTTTCTGCATGGCCAGCTTGATCTCTTTAGCTAGTTGAGGAGAAACAACCTCGTCTGAGTCAACAAAAAGAACCCAGTCCCCTTGTGCTTTTTTAAGAGCGAAGTTTCTCTGTGTAGAAAAATCAGCAGAAAGAGAGTGGTAAATAAGCTTGACCTTTGGGGGTAACTTTCCAGAACCAAGAGGGTGACTCTTGTCTTGAATAATTAAGATTTCATCAGAAAACTTAAGAGAGTCCAGAGTTGATTTTATCTCTTTTAAAGATAGATGGTTAAGAATTATAGAGCTTAACATTAAATGATCTAGCGTGAGTATTTATAAAAATGATAGGTCCAGAGAAAGTAGAGATATACATAATGAACTATGGTGTAAAGATATGCATAAATTTTCTGAGGAAACTTCAGCCAAGAGGAGATAAAGATGAGTTGACTATGAAAACTAATTTTCAGTTTTTTAGTAGGACGAGAAAAAGAAGAAGATGTTTTGTGTTTAACAATTACTTGAGGATCAAGACCTATTTTAAAACCCAAACAACTGGCTCTCAAACAGAAATCAACGTCTTCGAGGTACATAAAGTATTTTTCATTAAGAAGACCTATCTTTTTAAAGACTGAAGAGGAAATGAGAACACAGGCAAAAGTGACAAACTTAGCGGGTCGGATATCTTTGGAAGGAATTTTTTTTAGATTAAGATGGGTGGCCTTACCATTAGTAAAATTAACCAACCCTTCAAGGCCATAGAACCATTGATCTTTTTGCTTGTGTTTAATGGCTGGAGCAATTATGTCCAGATTGTTTTGTTTTAGACTAGACAGAAGTGGTTTAAGAAAACGGTGAGGAACAGTAACGTCAGGGTTGATGATTAGTACGTGAGTGGCACCTTTTTTGAGAGCATGATCAATGCCCGGGTTGTTGCCTCCAGCAAAACCAAGATTGTGAGAGTGTTGAATAATAGTAATCCGTGGATATTTTTTACCTATCTTCTCAACCGAAATATCATTTTCAGAGTTGTCCAAAACTAAAATCTTTGTATTTGAAGGCAGGTCAGATCGTTTAAGAGCACCAATACACTTCAGAGTGTCCTTGTAGTGTCGATAGTTAAGAATGAGGATGAAAACTTTAGTTTTAATAGCCATTTGGTATATGATAGCTTAAATGACTAAACCATTGCGAGTAACTGTTGAGATAATTGTCGACCTACTACCAAAATCAGGCAAGGTGTTGGAGATAGGATCTAGACAGGAAAAAAACCAAAAAAATGTAGCTAATTTGAGAAGATTGTTCCCTCAAGGTGAGTATCTTGGAGTGGACATGAGATCCGGCCCGGGTGTAGACAGAGTAGTCAACGCAGAAAAACTTCCCTTTAAAGACAATAGTATTGACGTAGTTTTGTGTTTGGAAACACTGGAGCATGCTGAAAAACCATGGTTGATAAGTGAAGAAATTGAGAGGGTAACTAAAAACAGTGGAGTAATGATTGTGTCCTCACAACAAAATTTCCCCATTCACATGCACCCTTCCGATTACTTTCGTTTTACTCCTTACGGTCTAAAGTCGTTGTTTAAAAAATTAAAAAGTAGTTTGCTAATTGGAATCTCTCCTGCTTTTGATAATGAAGCCAGACTAAATCCCCAAACGGTAATAATGGTTGGTTGGAAAAGAAAAAATGATTTGGGTAGAAAAATTAAAAAGGAATTATTAAAAAAAGAAGATCAGATTTCTGGACATAAGCCATATCGACACAGAGTTCAGGACGGATGGAAATGGATTAAAAAGGGAATCTGGGAGGCAAACTTTAAACAGAAGATAGAGTTTTTTTAATATACTTCGAAAAGGCGCGACAAAAGACAAACAAGAAAAGAGGGACTGTAATTGCGCTTGCAAAAACATAGGCATAGGCGGCACCTAGAGCACCAAAACTGGGTACGAGATAAAGCATTGATCCAAGAGTAAGGATGGCTGTAAGAACGGCAAAAAATGAAGGCACCTGAGGAAGATTGATACTATCGAGAACAGAGGTAGGAATGGGAGTGATGGTGGTGAGTAAAAAATACCAACTGAGAACTTTAAGAATTGGATATGCTTGGATTACAAAGTTAGGATTGTTTAACCATAAATGAAGAACGTCGTCTCCAAGTGTGTAAATAAAGAGAACTTGTAGAATACCAATAAACAAAATTGAGAACTGTAAGCCAACAACTAAACGAGAAAGTTTTTTGATTTTTTCCTTAGTTACCAGGGAAGCACTAAGCGGGAAAAAAGCCAGAGTGAGTTGGGAGACAACCCCGGTACCCTTAACCATGACATTTTGAGGAATACTAAAGACAGGAACAATCTTAACTGCCAGTGACAGTCCAAGAATATACTTAGAAACCTGGATGTTAATTTGAGAAGCTAAGTTCCCCACAAACTGACGCAAACCAAAGCTAAAAAGTTTTTTAGAGTAAACCTTGTCTAAGATAAACTTCGGGAGAGAAAAGGAAAAATGACGACAGGCATAACGGAGAAAGATCAAAAAAGTGATGAAGTGACAAGAAAAAAGAAAGAAGAAGATGGTAACTAGGTTGGTGGTAAAGGTGGATATGAAAGCGGTCAGTAAAGTGTTGCCTGTGCCAACGATAAGGACACGTAAATTGTAGATATCAAAGCGCTGGTTAGACTGAATTAAAGTCATAAGAGAGATGTTGAGATGATTGAACAGGAGAATAAGAGAGATGGCTATAGAAAGGGGTAGGAATTGAAAAGAAGGTAAAGAACTAAAGACAGATGATTTTGAGGCAAAAAAATAGAAGGAAATAAAAGAGATGGCGGCGATCAGCAAACCGACCAAGAAAAATAAAGTAAAGGATGTTTGCCAAATGACAGATCTTTTTTTGTCACTATTCTTGGGTAGAGAAAGATATCTAGTAGTAGCTTGACTTAAACCAAAATCTATAGCGACCATGAGGGGGATTATTCCAGAAAAAAGAAGATAAACCCCATAAAGTTCTTGTCCAAAATTTCGGAGAAGAATTGGGATTGAGATAAAGGCGGCAATGGTGAGATATACATACCCAATGAGATTGAGAGAAGTGTTCTTGATAAGAGTTTTCTTAATTGACATTAAAAAAGATTTTAATAGACTGTTTCTATTCTATCAGCTGCTCGATGATAGTCGTAATTATTCTCATAAAAACTAGTCTTAATTGAAATTTTTATTTTTAAATTTTTTAGTCCCAAAATCAATATCCTTTGCAAAACCCTCATTGTTTTTTAATTCAAAAGTACGTATGTTTTTTGTATTTTTTAACTTTTCGACAGTTTTGTCTCTTAAACAATTGTCTATAAGTAAAATCTCTCTTTTTATACCCTGTGGTCAATTTTTAATTAAAGAGTCTAAACATTTACCAATAAATTTTCCTGAGTTATGTATCAAAAGAACATGAAGTGTTTTTATTACTTGACATATCGTATTTTTTATTTAATAGTTATTATTATAATAATGAGGGTTTTTATAACTTTTTGTTTCTTTCTATTTTATTTCTTCTTTTTAAAAACTGAGGGTTGTGCTTATTATAATGAAAGTTTTAATATAAAACCTGAAAATTGGATCGTTAACATGAATGATGGTGGTGTTTATTTTAATAATGGAATTGGAGAAATTTTGGGAGGCCAATATAATTTATACCCATATCTACACCCCAAAACTATCATTTTTCCTGAAGACAATTATTCTCTTCAGATCAAATTTAAATTTACTGGAAATTACAATTACGGTGCGGGAATTGCCTTTACTGATTTTTTGATACAAAACGACCGTTCAACGGAACAAACTTGGGAAGAATTAATCTTTTTTATTTGGCCTGTTGCCCAAAAAAATACCTTTATTTTTTATTCAGTGCCTTGTTTAAAAACAGAGAATGCTTGTACCAATGACGGAGCTGTTGTTTTTGAAGAAAGTTTTGGGGTTTGGCACGATCTTACAATAATCAAGAAAGACTCTATTTATTCCTTTTACCTTAATGGTTTTTACGTTAATGAAACTGTCTTCACTGACAGAAATGTTGATTGGTTATGGATAGGCAACCCAGAGAGAACAAATTCTGTTTTATTTCCTACTCTTGAAATTGATGAAGTTAAAATCAAAGATCTTTCTCTATCCCCAAAAAAAACACCAATTATTTTATTGCCAGGTCTTGGTGCCAGTTGGGATTTTGAAGCTGTGTTAACTGGGAAAATTGGTAGTAATTGGATAATTCCTAATTTTATTTCTACATATCAAAATTTTGAAGATTCTTTAATAAATACAGGTTATGAAAAGAATATTGATTTTTTTATTTTTACTTATGACTGGAGAAAAAAACTTAATGATCTAGACGACGATTTAAATTCATACATTGATAATTTAATCTCCCAAGAAATGATTCAGGCTGAAGAAAAAATTAATTTTGTTGGGCATAGTATGGGTGGTTTGGTAGTTAGAAGTTACGCACAAAATATTGGGCAAGAAAAAATAAATAAGATTATTACTCTGGGTAGTCCACATAAAGGAACGACTGATACTTACACTATTTGGGAAGGGGCAACGGTATTGAATCGGCCATGGTGGCAAAAAATAGCAATCGAGCTGTTAGTGGAGTTAAATCAGTTACCCGGAGAAACACAGATATCCACACTAAGAAGACTGGCTCCTGGAATAAAAGATTTGCTTCCAACGTATGAGTTTTTACTTTTAGAGGAAGCTTTTGTTCCTTGGTCAAGTATGGGACAAAAAAATGATTACCTTAACTCTTCGTCAGACACTTCTTTTATTGACACCCTGACAAAAAGTTTTGGCGGAAATAGTTTTGATACAAAAGAAGGTATAAAAGTAGTTGAAGGGAATTGGAAAGATCGATTGCTAGAAAAATGGGAAGACGGAAAACCTATCAGTGGAGGTAGTTTCACTTACACAACAGGAGACGGAACAGTCCTCCTTAGTAGTGCTAAAGGATCTTTTACTCAAACAACAAGTCTTTCAACAGATCATCAAGGATTAGTAGATAAAGAGGAAAGCTTATTGCAAATTTTTAATGAGTTGGGTCTAGATCAAACAATGGTGGTTACAGAAACTATTGCAGATAGAAGACAAAATGTGCTGGCGGTAGTCTTAAAATCTCCAGGAGAAATTGAGGTTTGTCAAAACAATATTTGCAATCACGACTTAGGTATTTACCTGCCAGAAAGTAAGTTATTTTTCTTGCCAGGATATGACGGAGAAGAAGTGGAAATAGGAGTAAAAGAAGAAGGTCTGGGCAACTATGATTTGCATATAGGAAAAATTAAAGGTGATGAGAGTACTTGGAAAAGAATTTCTGGCAACTTAAAGGAAAGTGGTCAAGAGGATGAGTATCGAGTAAAAGAAGAAGGTAATGACTTTGTTTTAGAGGTTAATTTGCAAGGACGATCACAAGATTTTTTAATTAAAGCTACTTCATTAACTAGTCTTGTAAGTTGGGATGATGAAGGTCTGGTAGATAGGATGAATGATTCAAATACGGAGTTAAAGGAAAAACTAAGAATGGCAAGGAGAATTCGCTGGAAACTTTATTTGTTAATCGGGAAAAATAAAGAAAGTGATGAGTTTATAGAAAAAACAGTAGTTTTATGGCAATCTTTAGATAATTTGATGGAGGGACTAACTTTTAACCAGGACTTTCATTTTCTGCTCCAGTGTGAGTATTGGAAACAAGTAATGGAACGCCATCAGGCAGAAATTGAACCAGAGATGTTTGGAGCTAGTAATTATTACTCTGCACGTTTGTGGAGTATGGGAGAAGAAAGAAAAGAAGAGGTGAATTTAAAAGATGTGTTAACCCCTTATTCCTTGTTGATGGATAAAATAAATAGCGCCGAGTATTTATTTCTCACCGCTAAAACGATAAAGTAGACGTATGGACAAGGATCGACTAAAACTGGGAAAGAAAATACTACCCAAACCTCCAAGACTGAAGAAACTGCTAGGACCGAGCTTCATTCTCCTAGGAATGGGTTTAGGAAGTGGTGAAATAATCTTATGGCCTTTTCTGGCCAGTAACTACGGTCTGGGGATTGTGTGGGGAATATTTATTGGTATTACTATCCAGTTTTTCATTAATATGGAGGTAGAGAGATATGCCCTAATCTATGGTGAAAGTATCTTTGTTGGGTTTGCCCGTTTGTTTAAGTATTTACCCCTATGGTTCATTATCTCCACCTTTTTAGGTTTTGGTTGGCCAGGAATTGGACTAGCAGGAATGACAATACTAGGTAGCGCAATGGGTTTAACAGAAATTAGATGGATAACAATTGGAGTGTTTATTTTAATTGGAATAATCCTTTCTTTTGGTAAGAAACTCTATCAAACAATGGAGAATCTACAAAAGGCGACAATTCTTGTAGGTATTCCAATTATTTTAGGTCTAGCCATATATATCACTAAAACGGGCGACGTGATCACCCTCCTCAAAGGATTTATTGGTCAAGGTGAAGGCTACATGTTCTTACCTCACGGTATGCCGATCGGTATCTTTCTGGGTGCTCTAGCCTACTCAGGTGCAGGAGGAAATTTAAACTTGGCCCAGTCCTTCTATATCCGTGACAAAGGTTATGGCATGGGTAAATATGCCGATAAAATTACTACTTTATTACGCAAAAAGGAAAAAACAGAAAGTCGTTTAGCTGGTAACACTTTTGAGATAACTGATGAGTCATTGTCTCGTTTTAAAAAATGGTGGAAATTGATTAACTGGGAACACCTAATCGTGTTCTGGTTCCTAGGATTCTTCACCATGACTGTTTTGACCTTGTTGGCCTACACCACCACCCATGGTTTACCGGGAAATAGTAATGATATTTACTTCGTCATTAATGAAGCTAAAGTAATTGGAGAACTGACTCTACCTCAACTATCCGGAGTGTTTTTAATAGTAACCGGCTTGATGTTGATGTCCACTCAACTAGCAATACTAGATGCAACCAGCCGAATCATGGCAGAGAATGCACTACTCCTAAAACAAGGTAAAGGAGACATCTCCAAAAGCTACTATATAATCCTATGGGCACAAATTCTGTTTGCCATCTTGGTAATCTTACTGGGATATGGCAAACCTAGAGAGTTGATCACTTTGGGAGCAATTATTAACGGCTTTACAATGTTCTCTTACACAGGAATCATTCTTTACTTAAATAACAAAGTTCTACCTAAACCACTACGCCCTAGCTGGATACGCAACATATTTTTGAGTGCCAGTTTTATTTTCTTAGGATACTTTTCTGTAATGACTATTCAGGGTTTGTTCTGACGAGAGAAACACAACTTAAAGATTTTGTGTATTTTAAAATAAATGGTGTGGTATTGGCTTGCCCAAATTGTTCAAGAATTGTTTTTAACCAATATAATTTTTTTCTTAGGAGGTGCACCCCATAGTAAATCAAAATTCCGATCTTCAAGAGTAAAAATCCTAATTCTGCCATCATTTTCACGATTTGCATCTGTACCTAAAACCAGACGTTTACCGTCAACATCCTTGGTGGCCAAGAAAAAACCAACATGACCGACATCAGAATTTTTGATCAGAAAAAGATTGCCTGCTTTCAACTCTTCAATTTTTAATTTCGGATCGGCAATAATAACTCCACCGGTTCGGCTTGAAGCAACTCCACGATGCGATCCTACTAGTATTCGATCTGGAATCAAATCAT
>Ga0222697_1000127_pt1 | contig 38742 bp, 90 predicted proteins | sample AntAcemetage1402_FD_179835 | JGI IMG/M metagenome (GOLD analysis project Ga0222697, IMG submission 179835) | Saline water microbial communities from Ace Lake, Antarctica - #1402 | ecosystem: Environmental > Aquatic > Non-marine Saline and Alkaline > Saline | place: Antarctica: Ace Lake... | reverse complement strand
AGATCCAAAATGTAGAGGTTTTGGTTTATATAGTAGACAAAGTTATATTGATCAACAAAATTTTCCACCAATATTATAGAATATCTAAATAAATTTTCTTTAAATTTTTAAATTTTGCGTTGTGATCTCGACAAACATCAAGACAGTTTTCTCTACATATTTTATCTTTGACAACGTCATGGTTTTCATGCCATTTAATTCGTTCTTCTCGCATATTTGGTCCAACTTTACCAATTGCTGATCCTTTCTCCCTCATGTAAATGACGCATGGAAAATGAAAGTCACCGGCTATAACAGAATCGTCCAAAACAATTGCACATTTATGGGAATCTGTATCAGTAAGTCCTCTTACATTAACACCTTCGGCAAAATGTTTAATTCTATAATCAAGAATCGGATGTGCTTTTCTGATTTCCATTGGAACTTCATTAAGACGTGGTATTGCTCCATTGTATTGTGCGGAACTGATTATCCGAATGTCAGTAACACCCAATGAATGCGCAAATGCAATTGTTTCAATTGTTTTATCAACGCTATCATCTGTTAAAACAACACCAACAGAAACATAAGTTAATTTTGAGAGTATCTCAATGTTTTTAACAACTATATCCCAGGAACCTGGAATGTAGCCGGCCATCATGTCTCCATCAGATGCACAATTTGCATCCAATGATATTGAAAAATCATTAACACCAGCATCAAGCATTTTCTTGTATAATTCTATTTTGTTGGAACCATTCGTTGATACAGCAATTCTTTTGATACCTTTTGATTTTGCGTATGCAATTATTTCAATAATATCCTTGTGTAAAGATGGTTCTCCTCCCGAAAATCTGATATTTTCAAGTGGTTCATTTTCACACCAGTAATCAATGTTTTGTTTAATTTCCGAAAGTGATAGTTGTTTAAGTTTTCTATCACCGTAAATTGAATCATCAAGTCCTCTGCAATATGGACATGAAAAATTACAATATTCTGTAATGATCATTTCACATCGTTTCATTTGAGATGTGTTGGATAAATTATTTACACGATCATCCGATAATGAATAAAATCCAATTTCTTTTAAATCTTTTTCCATTTTTATGTTTGTTATAATTTATTGTAAATATAACAAAAAATGGATACGAATCCACAAAAACAATAAATTTTTTAATTAATTTTCGGATGTAATGTTTGAATTGGGTTTCAATGTATTAATTTCATTCCAAAGCATTGAAATTTGCTGCATTTCGTATTTCTGCTCTGTCTTACACTTACTTTTTTCAATAAAAATTCTCATTGTATGTCTATTTTGAAAGAATCATTACATCATCCTTGGATAATTTGTATTTTTTGTATAACTTTTCAAGATCATCTCCTTGATCCACCACTTGAGGTTTTCTTCCTGATGTTGACCAAACTCCGTATCTACCCAATTGAGTTTCTTTTCCATCATTCCATGTAATTTTAGGAGAATATCCAGCATCGGTTATGAAATATTTTTCATTCAGATAGTTACTATATGATTTTATTTTTTCCATTAAAATTTACGTCTTTTTACTTGATTCACTTCTTGATTCATGATTTGCAACCATCTCTTATAATCATTCAATTCAACTTCCGAAAAATTCTTTTTGATTGCTATTGCAACAGAATTTGTTATCCTTGAATTGTTTGAAACATTAACCATTTGAGGGAGAATGTCTCTAACGTTTATTGACTTTATTTCATGAATAGCTTCATACTCGGGTTGATGTTTATTATAGTTTACATAAGCTTTTACATTTGTTGGTACATCAGAAAGTTTTTTCATAAAATATTTATTTTATATATCAATTTTTTCTTGATTTTTAATTATAGTTACTATAAAAGGTGATGAAACAACTATACAAAGTTTCGTAATTTCTTCAATTCGACCCTTTGGTATGTCGTAATGATTTTTATGGAACCAACACATTTTTAAATTAAGATGTTTAGCCATTGTATGTAAGTTTTCAATTGAATATGGAACACATACAAGATGTCGAGATTTATCACAAACGTATTGCATTATTTCTGATGTTTTTTACAAATAAAACATTGATTTCTTAAATCTGCATGTTGACCAGTTTCAGCTGTGAAATTTCCATTGTAACCTTCAGTTCCTTTGATATAAACATTACAGTCTTTGTGATCACAATACAATCGTATTTCAATAACTTGGGATGTTTTTGTTCTTTTTGGTGTTTTGTAATTATCACCAATATCTATGTATTCAATAAAATCTTTCATATCTCCCATTTATCCATGTCAAAATAAAGTTGTTCAACTAAATTTGTTATTTCACCTTGGCCGTTTGAAATATCAACACCCGAACTAAGAAAATCAACCAATGGTAAATTTTCATCGTTTTCATCTATAATATGATTTAATGTAGCATGATTCAATGATTCTTCTATGTAATCACAAATTTTTTGTTGTTGTTCTGATGATAATTTCAATTTCATATCAAATACATGTTTATTTTGTTTTTTCGCAATATCAATGGAATGTTTTGTTCCTCTTGATTTTCCATCCCAAAATGCAATAACACTATCACAACCTGTTATAATATCAACATTCCGTCTGTATCCAGCAGATTTTCCAAATTTATCCCAATCAGCAGGAAATACAACGAAATTAATTTGATTCTCTTTTGCGTACCTTTCGGCCAAAGAATCTGCTCCTCTTGCACCACCGGAAATTATTGTATCAGCAGAACTAAGAAACTTCAAGGATTCCGATAAAAAAACATAATCATTGAAGTCCCTGCTTCCTATGACAGCAATTTTCATCTTAAAACTTTGATTCTTGATCTAATTGTTATTTTAGGTACATGTCTTTTTTCTTCTATCATTTGTATAGAATCAATCATTATGTAAACTAAAATCTCCTTGTCTTTATATTGACTTATTAATTCTTGAATTAAAACATGTTCTATTTGTGGCATTATATCTTCTATTCCAATGTTCACATGTTCTTTTATTGATACAAGAAAATCATGATGTAATTTCATTGAAATCATACATGTTTCTGTAACAATTGGATCTATTGTCATTTTCCAGTTATTTAATTTACTAAGTACTTGTAAATTAATAGGTAATAATGATTGAGAAGTAGAACTTAAATTTGTGTTTGATGATTCAATTTGTGCATAGTGATCAGCATATTCAGCTAATTTTTCAAGTTTAACCTCATCTTTTTCTTCTAAAGAAGATAATACTGATTTCCATTTTTCTAATTTCGTTTCCATTTTGTGATTATTTTAAGTGAAAACTTTATCTGTCACGATTTCATGATTCTTATGAATCAATAAACCATTTTTAGATGGAAGTGTAATTTTTTTGTCGTTTATTTCAACAAAGAATTTACCATTGTCAAATGAACGTTTAACTTCTTCACCATGTCGTTCAGCAGCATATTCACCTTTGCGAGTTTCTTTATAAACTTCAGCATACATTTGTTTTGTTTTATCAACATTAACAAATGAAAATCTATTAACTTTTAATTTCATATCTTTTATTTTTAAATTTCTTCTACAAATAATATATTATTAACAACATCAATAACTTTTACTTTTGATCTCATGTTGATCTTTGTATCAGCTGTGCAATCGTAAGTCTTTAAACCACCGTTATGTATGACTTGAATTTTACCAAGTTTTCCTTTGCTGGATATTCGATTTATGATTGTTCCAGTTTTACCGATAACAGTATTAATTGTTGGTGTATTATTGGTTTCAAGACTTTTCATAGCAACATGTAATAGAATGGATAAAATCATCATAATTACTCCAGCTACAAATCCCCATATTATGCTTATAATTTCATTACCTCCGTTTTTAATCAGTAACAATGTTACCCATGAAAACATCATCAAAAATGTTACCATGTTAGAAAATGAAAAGACTGTAAAACTTGGGCCATCATCCATATCAGTATCGATGTCAATGTCAACATCGGTATCAACATCTGTGTCACCACCAAAAAACATGATGGTTGTTGAGATTAGAAAAACTATTGTAGCTGGAATTGCTATCCACCACAATGTTTGCGTGAACATTGAAGTTCCCATTGCAAATTCGTAAATATTCATAATTTTAATTTTTTAAGTTTTTTAATTTATTGATTAATTCGTTCCTATTATTATTTATTTCTCCTTTATAAACACTTTCCAATAAAATATTCAGGATTTCACCTAAATGTGTTCCTTCGTCGATTTTTAGAATTTCCATTACATCATGTCCATTAATTTCAAGTTCCTGGATACTTTTAGGAATTAATTCAAATTTCATTTCCAATCTCGCAGAATTAAGAGTAGCATTAAGTAAATTAAAATCCAAAATCATTTTGTTTTTACCAAAAAATTTTGACATTTGCAATCTATAATTTTTATTACTCCGATTCTTGTAATAAAAATTATCAGAGTACATGTATGCTTCAAATGCAACATCAAGAGCTTTTGCAGTTTGTGCATCACCACTTAATTTTTTCCTGAAAACAGTTCCGATATTAGATCCAAATGATAAAAGTAATTCAAAGTAAAAATCAAGACGAGATTTTTTGAGTTTTTTGAATTTATTGATGTAATTTTGAACATTGAAAAATTCATTAAAAATTCCAGAAGAATTCAGGAGATTTAATGCTTTATCCATGTCTCCATTTTTACTTACAATTTTTTCAAGTTCCATGAGAATTCTTTCACCTGAAATTTCTTTGATAAGATGAGCATTTTCCTGTATTTTTTCAAATGTTAATGGATCGAATTCAAACCCTTCAAATCTTGAAGCAAATTGTAAACCTCTCATCATCCGAAGCGGATCATCAATGAACGAAGATTCATTAACCATCCTTAATGTTTTTGATTTGATGTCTTTCAATCCATCAAAAGGATCAATTAATTCATTGGTTGATAAATTGATTGCCATTGCATTTATTGTAAAATCTCTTCTATGCAAATCAGTTTCAATCGGTAAGTTGTGATCAACTTTAACTTCAAAACCTTTGTGTCCATCACCAATTTTAACGTCAGTTCTAGGTAAAGCAACATCAATCGGTTCATCTAGATCTATTTGATCTGTTTTAAATTTAATAACACCGAATGATTTTCCAACAAGTTCCGCTTTACCGGATTGCTTCAGGATAGTTTCAAGATCCTGTAATTCAATTCCAGTTACAAGAAGATCAATATCCTTTATTGGAAGTTTAAGAAAATCATCCCTAACTGCACCACCAACAATAAAAACTTGTCCATCTTTTTCCAAGATTTCTTTAATGAATACAGAATTTTTAAGTTGGTTAAATATCATTTTCTTTTAATTTAAAGCAAATATAACAAAAATTTTAATACGAATCAACATTAAAGTCCATTTTTTTATCATCTTCATCTTTTACATTGTAATTTGTGATGAATTCATTCAAAATGAAAGATTTTCTTGACGTACAATAAAAAATATTGTGTTTGAATACTTTATGTACTGTTTTTTTACCCTTTTCTGTTGTTTCAATCAAGTATTGATTGTCCGGGTTGTATCTATCGTAAAACCATCTTGCATCATCATTTGAAAGATCAAAATTTCGATCTTTTGTTATCCACTCGAATAATTTTACACGTTCGGAAGAACTCATTTCATGATAAAATTTATCTATCACATTGTGCCAGAACATTGTTCTTGCAATTGGTCGTGGTGGAATACATGCTTCTACCAAAAAAGCAAATTCAAAAAAATCTATTTTAAATGTTGACATTGTGTTTTGTTTTTGTGAAAAATACGTATGGAGTTTTGAAATACTTGAAATATTCAGGTGAATCATCAAAATGTAAATCAATTTCGTTGTTTAGACAATATTTGCCTTTTGCAGAATTCCAAAGATCATTTTTAAACCAAGGATTATTTTCTTCATCAAATTTCACATCATGACCAAGTTCCATCAAACTTGTTGAGATTGAAAACAAAAAATCGTAAACAATTCCCATTTCCTTTAATTGTTTGATTAATTTTTCAGTTTTTTCTTCTCCTGTTAATACATGAATCTCGTGTCCTGCAGATTTCATTAAATTTGTGAATTCTGAAAAAAATGTTGGATCACTATCAATTACACCATGTACATCAAGTCCTATTTTCATTTAATGCTATTTTAAGTTTTTCTGCCAAAACATTTAATTTTATCGGTTCCGAAACATTTAATTTTTTATTCCAAATAAAATCATGTATACTTTTCTTCCAATCATGAAGATCTATTATGCAACGGTAATCTAAGTATGTATTTGTATTTTTACCAGTATACGCACGAATTTTTCTATCGGTTAATGATAATTTTTGTTTGCATAATGCGCAAATTAATTTATCATTTTCCTTGTGTTTTATTGTTACTTTTTTTACATTTTTTAAATTGTAAGAAATTATTAAATGTTTAATGAAATTTCTTGATTTTTCATCAAAAAACAATGAATTAATCTTACGAAACATTTTAGTTTTGAAATTTTTCCTTTGTTTTCTTTCTTTTCTTTCTTGCGAAAAATTATTTAAAAAATTATCTATTAAATTCATTCTAGTACATGTTTATGTCAAATTCTGAAAAAATATTATCCTTTGTTGTAAATGGTTTTTTTATATCAGGCTCAATTGATGATACAGAAATTGCATCAACAATCTTTGATAATCTTGAAACTTCATCCGAAAGCTGTGAATTTTCATTTGAAATTCTTAAAGAGAGTTCTTTATTTCTTTTAATTTCATCATTTGCAATGATTAATTTATCAGTTAATGGATTGATAATATCTTTATTGATTAGTAAAATTAATTTTTCGAAATTGTTAGTAAAAGATCTACTGTGTTTTAAAGAACTTCCGTTAAATTTTACAGCATTGATAAAATTTTTACCAAGTTTAAAAACTTCTTCGTTATGTGATTCTACTATTTCAATCATTTTTTATTTATTTTTTATATACGAGAATTGTAAAAAGTTTACTTTAAATGAATGTTTCGTTTAACTTCCCATCCGTTGGGCATGTATTTAGGTTTCATTGTATCAATGAAATGTTGACGCCACATTTCAACGAAATCCTGAAGATTTTCAATTTTTTCAACAATTAATTCTCCGTCAGATTTCTTATTTTTCTTTAATATAACATTCATTTCAGCAAAATTTTCAAGATCTTCAAATGATGGTTCATGTCCTATGTGATTTTCAATTTTTTTGACTATTTCCATGAAACGAGTTAACGGTAAGTTTTTATCATCATCAAGTAATAATTTACTGAATTCTGAAGTAATTTTAAGTTTTTTATTTTTTATCACTTCTTTATTAGATTGCTGAGGTTGTATTTCAGTTAATAAAAGTTTTTTTAATTTTATTGCGTGGATAGCTTCATATTCAGAATGATGTTTGTTGCACATTACAACAACATCGTGTGATGATCTTGATTTTATATCCAATGGAAAATGTTTTCTGTACTCGTAAGGTACAACATGATGTTTTGTTAACACCGAAAGATCAGTTATTCCACAAACAACGCATTGATTTACTTTTTTTGATAACGTAAAATCATCAATTGATGTTCCACCTGTTTTAAAATTTAACCGAAAGACATTTTTGGACACAAATGTTCCAAGATTTCTATCAGCGTACCAGTTTGCTCTTTTTTCCGTAACTCTACATAGATCTTTACCATCCTGTGATTGTAAAATAAAATTTCCATAAATTATGTTTGTTCGGTTTCCCATCATATTGTTTTATTTCTTTTTATAAAATTCACTTAGCATGGCTCCATTGGTCTCTGCATTGTTACCACGGATTTAAGCGTTCGATGGCAGACATTGTACCATTGCTTCGTAAATTTTATTAAAAAGTGTATTACATTCCAAAGTCATCATCACCCTCTAAAAATCCCTTGTATCTTAACAATAATATTACTGTTATTAAAACAATGAACCATATTAATCTTGATTCCCACATTGTTATAGTTTATTTTTCATAAATACCAGATTTTTTTCATTTTGTTCATCTATGCCACCTGATAATTTAAGTTTTTTAACTTTATTGGCAAATTTAAATGCTTCCTTGAATTTCCCAACCCAATACAAAGCAATTGATAATTCAAAATATCGAAGATATGTATAAATATTAACATTAATGAATAACATTTTATCGGAATGTTTCATGTTGATGCTTTTTCTTAGGAAAAATTCAGCCAAATGATACTTTTGATTTGATCTGTAATGGTGACCTAAATAATACAGAGCTTCTGCTCTTAATGGATTAATTTCATACGCATTTAACAGATGTTCAATTTTTTTGGCAGGTTCAAGATTAGCAAGATCACAATATGATATGTATTTTTCTTCTAACCAGTTATCACCGTTCACAACTTTGTAGAAATATTTTGTTGCTTCGGTTGGGTCAATACCTGTTGATACTCTTGCAAAGTAAAAGTTGGTTCGTGATGTGCTGTTTCCATCTTTGATCTGTTGTTTAAGAAGATTGTAAGTTCGTTTAAGATGTTTTTGTTCCTCCTTTACATTTCTTCCATCTTCTTTTACAAGTATTCCTTCGAGTGTTCCACCGCTTATTGAACCAGAAGTATCTAAAACATTATGAGCGTAATTATTCCACTTCCATGCTTTGTTATTTTTTAATACAAGTGGTAAATTGATCAAAGTACTTGCAAAATGCCAATTTAAACTATAATAATCATGGGTAAATTTTTTGTTAAAATTTTCGGTTAATTCAACCCATGCATCGGTATCAACAATCATTATGTAATCTGATTTGGCATTTTCATACGCGTGTTTGGACATTAATGTTCGATTATGACCAAAATTTTTCCATTCATCTTTTAGAATATAAAAATCTTTATTAAATTCAGTTTCGAATTTTTTCTTTAGTTTAATTAAAAGTTCAAGAGTTCCATCAATTGATCCGGTATCACATGCAACAACTTCATCTATTATCGGTTCCGCACTCATGATCATGTGTTCAATTGTTTCGATGTTATCTTTACAAATGAAATTTAAACAAATTGTTGAATCTTTCATATTTTTAAACTTTAAATAATTCGTAAAATCCATTTGTTACCATGAAAATTGAATCAGATCTATGAATCCAAGCTGCTTCTTGGTAAAATCCATTGTTAATAAGTCTCGCAAATATATGGCGTTTCATGAGTCTTCTACTATTTTTGTTGAGTTTTATATTTTCACATTTAATTGTAAATTCTTTAATACTTGTTAATTCCAGTGTTTGATCATCCAAGCTTGTTATTTGCCATCTTATGTTCTTTTTGGTCTCAAAGTTACTTCCTATTTTGAATTTTTTATTGATGTTTGCAATTTGATTTTCGTATGATCTTGGATCAAGTGTAACTAAACCTGCATAACCAGATACTCCATTCTCGTTATCATACGTAATTATTCTTGTATCGTAATCCGTTGCAACATTGTTTATCCAATGCAAAATTTGCCACTCATCAAAGTATTTATTTTCATCCAAGCATTTTGGACATTTTTTTAAACTTGCATTGAATATGGCACCGCATGTTTTACACGTTACATTTTCTAATTCTTTTAATTCTGTCATATTGTTTGTTTTAAGTATCAAAGTTTGCGAATGATTTATTGTTTTTAACCATTGACTTATCAAACAACAATGCACATAGTATCCCAGTTTGATAATTGGAACGAGGTTCATCATCAATGATCTTGACATCAATATTGTAACATTTTGATATAATTGATGCTGCTCCCCATAGATCAAATGCACAATTTTTACAGAAATTAAACATATCATCACCGGAACCAATGTTCGTTAGTAATTTTAATTTATCTTTGCAATTCATGAACCTTTTCATTTCCATTCGAAAGTTTTGAATGGCTAGATCATTTTTGAAAAATTTTTCCATATTAACAATAATTCCGAAATTGGATTCCAGTTCCTGTAAATGTGTGTTTGTATCATGCCGAGTTTTGAAAAAGGCATTAAATGATGCTAAAGCACCTGCGTATTGTACAGAACCCCAATCATTTATTTCCCATTCAAATCCACCGATTTTAACGAATTTAATTAATTTCTTATTCATGTTTTTATATTTTTTCAAGTTCAATTGAAAATTCTATAAGCTCATTCATGGTTTCATCAAGATCACCTTTATTTTTAAATGTAATTTCAGATTTTTCCAAGTTTGTAAATTCTTTGTCATTTAAAAATAAAATTTTTTTATCCAAATTCAAAAATGAGTTTGATTCACCAACATCAATTATCCATTTTTCAATTTTTAATGAAGTTAAAAGTTGTAGCTTAATTTTATCGGAGATGGAAATTATTTTAGTTTCAATGAAATCATCAAATCGTTTAATTTCAATATTGAATGAATCGTTAAAATTTTTAAATTCAAAAAGTTTCATGAGCTTTAATTTAAAATTTATATACAAAATGATGAAAAAGTTTACAAAAAAAGGGGACTTAAAATTTATTCAAGTCCCCTTTTTTTGTTAGTTTATTTATTTGTCTTTTATTCCGCTTTTGTTTTCATTTTGCAGCTTTCTTTTTTGCTTTTTTTGCATCGTGTTTTTTAGACCATTCATCGTATTCTTGACGTTCAGTTCTCATGGTTTTTCTTTGTAATTCAAGTCTTTTAATCCGGGAATTGATTGCTTCTATTTTCTTTTTTGCTTTTTCAATTTTTTTTGGATCAACATCTTGATCCGTTGATTCTGCTTTTGCTTTCGCTTTCGCTTTAAGTTTTACAACTTGTCTACGAAGATCAATTTCAAGTTCAGTTTCTTTTTTTAATGCAAGTTTAAGCTTAGCACGTTTGGTAGAATCAGCTTCTTTTTTTATTAATTTATTAATTTGAATTTGCTTCTTTATGCTTGACGCTATGTGCATTAAAGCAGTAGTTGCAAGGATTGCAAATATAGATATAAAAACAACCATACTTTCATTCAGTTCAACTTCGGTATTTTCTACCTCATTTAACAAATTATCTATTTCACTTTCGGTTAAATTTTCTTTTGAATATTCTTCAGATAATATTGTTTCCAACAACACAAAATTCTCAAAATCTAAGACATGATCCACCATTTTTTATTTTTGTTTTATATATTCTTTTATAAAATGATTTTTAATCTTTACGTGTTCGTTCTTTTTTATCTATTATTCCAACATCGTACTTGTACCAAGCTCTTTCATGTAAATAATATAGAACCATTTTACCAAAAAATTCAATAACACCAACACCTAAGCTAATTGACATTGAGCCAGTTAAAATCCATATTACCAATATTGTAAATGTTGTTGCAATTATTCTCCAAGTGATGGTTTTTAGTATATGTCTTTTGTGTTTTATTTTTATATGGCTCATGATCAAAATATTTCATTGGAAATCAACCTTACACATTCTTCAATATTCATCATACCAGTATCAACAATTATTTCAGGATTTTCAGGAATTTCATAAGGATCACTTACACCAGTAAAATTTGGAATTTCACCAGTTCTTGCTTTTTTATATAAACCCTTAACATCACGATTTTCACAAACTTCTAATGATGCACTAACATAAATTTCATAAAAATTTTCACCTATAATTTTTCTTGCATTATTTCTATCTTCAATATAAGGAGATATAAATGCAACCATAACAATGTAATTCTCATCAACACTACCTAGTAATTTAGCAACTTCAGAAATTCTTCTTATATTTTCTTTTCTGTCTTCTTTTGAAAATCTTAAATCACTACATAAACCGTTACGAATAACATCACCATCCAATATGATTGATTTCATATTATTCTTAATCAGATATTCCTGAAAATTTTCTGCTAATGTTGATTTTCCTGAACCAGATAATCCTGTAAACCATAAAACTTTTCCCATTATATGAACTTTTTTGGATTAATTTTAAAACATTTTCTATGATTCCATTCATTTTCCATTATCTCTATTGTTGATTGATGATAATTAATGGGAAATTCCGAATATGGTATTTTATGTTTCTTTTGATCTTTTGTTATTTGCTTAAATGAATTAATAAGTTCTTTAATATATGTAAGTTGGCAGCTCATTAATCTCCTTGATGACAAAATATTACAATTTTTCTGATGGAGGAAAGTTTTGTTGGGTGATGAAACTTTGACGACTGTATAATCCGTAACCTCTGCATTTTGGATCCTCTTTCAATTCATTTAATATAGTTCCTTCAACGTAAATTATTACTCCATTATCTTGAAACTTGGAAACATCTAAATCTGGCATTACCAAATTTCCTTTAATATTCAATATTGTATATTTTTCTTTTTTCATTTATTTTTCCGAATTACAGGAAGTTAACAGAATTCTGTTAACTTCCTTGTTTTCTCTAATAAGATTTAAGTTGATTCTGTAATTTTTTTGAAATTTCAACGGTAATCTTTCCAATCATTGGAACATTTATAAATGCCAAGGGTTCATTCTATCACTAATTGATAATTCTTTCATTCTTGTATTTTTTTCGTTCTTTGTCTGTTAATAATTTTCTCCCTTTTCCGATGTGATATTTAAAACATTCATCACATTTGTATGCAATCATTTTGTGTATGGTATGATCAAATGAATTGACTCGTTTTGCTTCCGTAATAGCTAAATCCAAGGTTTCAAATTTCTTTTTTGATACTAATATTTGTTTCATGTTTTCATCAAACCTGAGAAATCTTTTACATTTCATTTCAAAATATTTATTTTTTTTCTAATTGTAGTATTCCAACCTTTGTTATCGGTAACTTTTAAGCCTATGTTAAATTCACCAATTGAACCAAATTTGTAAGCATAATAGGTATTATAACTTGCAACAGTCCATTCATTTTTCTTTTCAAAACTCCATTGGTACTTTAGTATGGATTCTGCATCGTAACTATTGGTATCATCAAATATAACATAAGTTGAGGTATCAATGTTATTTTGAGGTGAATAAGTAAAATCTGCAATAGGACTTGTGTTAAAATCACCAAGTTCATTTGTACAACTTATTAATCCCGTTATTAAACCAACTATTAAAAATATTGTTTTCATATTTTTTATTTTATCATTGAAAGTAATTCTTCTATAAATTCAGCTTCTCCGCATTCTTTACCGATTGTAAATGCATCATCGAAATTTCCACCGCTAAGATCATTAATATCAAAATAACCATCTCTTTCTGTTACTTCTTTGACCATGTTCGATTGTTCTAAATTTCTACGTTTTTCTAAAAATTCTTTAATTTTTTCCGACCGTAAGTTCCAGAATGCTATTACTTTTTCTATGTGATCATCACCATTAAATTCACGGGTTTTTACTTCACATTTAGAACATTTTATTCTAACTTGTTCAATGTGATCATCTTCTCTTGATTCTATTGTTGCAATCCCATCACAAAAAGGACATCTTTTTAAATCTTTCATATAACTATTTTGTTAATTCAACAATTATATAAGGTTCATGTACGGGATCCGATGTATTTCCTTCAGTTCTTTTAATCTTTTTCATTGTATGAGTAATGTTACATACCTGTAACGTTGTTTTGATACCATGATACAATACCAACATAGAATCACCGTTTTTTGGTATTTCTGCAAATACTGTAACTTGTGTACAATCAAAATCATCCAAATTAGTTACACAATGACCTTTGATAAATTTATCTACATATCTATTCATAGTTTTTACATTTTAAACAAATTCATTTGGGTCATTGACAAGTTTTCTTTTAGATTGTGACCCGTATAAATAACCTAAACAAAAAGTTTTACATGAAGTTGAAAGTATTTGATGATTGTAACCTTCAGTCATCATTAATTGAAAATTTCCAACTGGCATTTCACTTTGAGTCATTATTAATCTATTTTCTTTCAAATTCAAGTAAACATAATATTTTATCATTTTAATAAATTTTTATATTAATGTAAATATAACAAAAATAATGATACGTATTACATATCAATTACATTTATTTTCTTTAAATTTTCATAATATTTTCTTGGTATAAAATCTCGACCTTCAAGTAGAAAGTTAATGTATTTTTTGGTTGGTTCACATGATTCATCTATCCATTTTTGTTGTGCAATGTAAACCATAGCATTTTCAATACCAACATTTGTGCTAACATTCATCTGTGTCCTGAAATAATGCGTCGGATGTCCTTCAAATTTATCAAGTTTAATCATTTCATCTTCCGATACCCAATACAGTATTCCGTACACAACTGAACCTTTTTCATGTTCAATGTTTGCCCAACCAACTTGGTTATTCTTTTTTGATTTCTTGTTGAATACAAGTTTGTAATCGTTTATCCAACCGGATCGTATCCTGAATGGCACGATACCACGATTTTTCAGTCTTTTCCTGCTCATGTTACTGCCGAATGCAAAATATATCATTTTTTGTCTTTGTATTTAATTATGTACCAGCCATTTTCAAAATCATGTTCCCAATGTATTATTTCAACGGATTGTTCCCATTCTTTTGAATATTTTTCTTGGAATTCTTCTTCACTCCACTTTATTGAATGTTTCATAACCATATTGATGTTGATCTCACCAACATTTGAATCCAGTTGTGGGTTTTGTCTTTGTTACAAGTTTGTCCACAAGGTCTGTTTCATAACCATCTTGATGTTGATTTTCAACTTCTGTTTCCATTGTTAAAAAAATTTCTTTAAGTCTATCAAGCAAATTATTATGATTCTTGAAAACGTTATCTTCTGTAATATCGTAAAAATAACCCGGTTTTGAATACGGCATTATCTGGTAAGTAACTTCGTCGGTAATCATGATTTTGTTAACTTTACCAGTAATGATCTTTAAAATTTTATTGGTGTCATTTGTGGGTAAGATACAGAATACTTTATCTCCTTTTTCGTATTTTAAATTGTAAGTTTTCATTTTCTTTTTTTAGAATAAAATATTTTTTTTGTTTCAAGATCATTTAATTTATCTTTCGGTATTTTCAATTTTTTAGATACTTCATATGAACATTCATCAACACTTCCAACATCGAATTGAATCGGTAGATCTGTGTTTAACTCTTCAATCCAGTCCTCAAATTTTGCTGCCGCTTCGAATGGCATGCAATAAGTTCCTTCTCCGGATGCGAATCCTGAATCATTTTCTTTATCGTAGATTTCAATACGACCCATTCGATAGAATTCGCCCAATAATGAAAAAACTCCGTAACCTACTGTTGAATATGAAAATCTTTTTTCCATTTTATGTTGGATCGCTTGGAAAATTCATCCAATGTGTTGGATTTAAATCAGCTCTAAAAACTTGTACACCTAGAGCATTTTTTATCGGTCTATCAATGGTTTTCCATCCGTATTTTTTTGTGAACAATGCTTCAGTTTGACCGAATTCATCAAATATCCAATAATGTCCACCATTTTTTGGTAAGTTATTTTCTTTTCCTATTTCTTTTCCTATTTTAATCCATTTCATTTTTAATTTCTTTATTTTCTAAATAATCTAATTGTATTCCAGCTCTTTCAAGTAGTTCAAGTCCATCTGTAATACGATATTTACGTGAATAAACAACACGCTTAATACCTGCTTGAATTATAAGCTTGGCGCATTCAATACATGGTGAATCAGTTACATAAAGAGTTGCACCTTCGCTACTATTATTTGATTTTGCTACTTTTGTGATGGCGTTAGCTTCTGCATGAAGTACATATGCTTTTGTTTCATTGTTTTCATTTTCACAAACATTCTCAAAACCAGAAGGAGTGCCATTATAACCATCAGAAATTATCATCCTGTCTTTCACAATTAAAGCTCCAACTTTACAACGTTCACAATATGAATTTTCAGCCCATACATAAGCCATTTTAATATAACTGTAATCGAATTTTTTATCCATTGTTTAACGTTTTTAAGTTACAAATATTTTTTAATGCGGTATTAAATTTATTTTTAAAAGAATTTAAATCAATATGTTCTGTAATATATGCTTCTTCCTTTGTATATTCAAGTATGGTAAACATATTAAATTTTGATCCAATATATTTTTCAGGATGATTTTGTTCGTAATATGGAATGTCAAAACTTATTGCTTTAGTTTTAAAAAAATCAAATTCTCTATAAAATCTTATTGTTTGACCATCACCAAACATTTTTATATCTAAATTTGTGAGATCTTTTAATGATACATTATTTGAAAATATACAATCTTTGTAAAAAACATCAGGTAAATTTTTTAATTTAATTTTCATATTTTTTTATATTTAATTATTTCAACAATTTCCTTTATTTGTTTTACTTCAAAAACAGAATCCCAATTAAAATTCCAACCCAAATCTTGAACACTTTCATCTCTATTTGCAGTTGCATAAATATATCGAAAAAACTTATCACCAATTGGTACAACATAAATTACTTCGTCCCACCATCTATGAGAATTTCTACTTATTTCAGTTTCATTTCCACTCCATACTAACAATTCTAATGCTTCTTCTTCATTGAAAATTTGCTGCTTACCATTAGGTTTACAATAAACTGCTTCAATATATTTTATTATTTCTTTTTTTATCATAATTTTTTTGTTAAATTCCATTCATATTTAGACCACATTTCAGGTTTCTCAGTTTTTAAAATTCCTTTTTGTCTTTCAGTACAATTATCGAATGTGATTCCTTTTCTTTCTAAGAATAATTCTATCATTCTTGTTTTATTTTTCATTTTCAAGAATTAATTGTTTTGCTTTATCTATTGCTTGACCTAATAAGTTTTCACCTTTCCATTGTTCAGGTGGAGTACTTGATGCATCATATACATTCAATCCAATTCCCCAAATTTTATCATATGGACTTGCTTCAACAAATTTCTTATTTATAGATTTAAGTTCTTTTAACATTTTAGGATTTTGCATAAACTTTAAAATATTTCCATTGACTACAATATCAAATTTAAATTTGTCCCATAATTTGACATCAAAATTCTTTATTCTTCTACCTAATGCTTTTTGATTTTTTGGATTTCCATCTGCCAATATTCTTTTAGCAATTAAATTATCACCCATCAATAAAGCTTTTTATACATCATATATTGTTCTGCACAACTGAAAACAATATCTGTATGAATTTCATCTATAAACGGTGATGATGCCCATTGTGAAAATGTACCACCCCAAAAGAAATGATATTTGTCTGTAATTTTTTGATTTTTCATGTTTAATCTCCTTGATGTGTAAATGTTGTTATTCTTCTAATTGGTGGAAAATTTTGTTGATCAATATAACTTTGTCTACTATATAAACCAAAACCTCTACATTTTGGATCTTCTACTAATTCGTCTAATATATTTCCTTCAACGTAAATTATTATTCCATCATCCTGAAATAATGAGGTATCTAAATTTCCTTTGATGTTTAAAATTGTATAATTTCTTTTTTAATTTCTATTTTTAATGTCAAATAACATTTGATCTTTATTTACATAAGTTTGTAATATTGTATAATCTTTTGCAAATTTTAATTCACTAGCTAAAACATAAAATATTGAATAAGCTGTATAAACTTGCTTATTTTCCCCTTCCCTTGTACCTTTCCATTTAGATGCTAATATTTTATACCAAGGTTCTTCAGCTTCTTTATTTTGTAAAGATTCTATTTCATCTCCCAGTTTTTTGTATTGAATTTTTAATTTATCTAAATTCTTTTTCATTTATTTGTTTATTTTATTTCGTTTTTCTTCTGATAATGAGGCCAACCATTGTAATCTTAATTTATTACAATTATGTCTATTTCCTTTGCATTTAAGAGTAGTATCTGGATTTTCTTTACACCATTTTATCCATTCATTCCAACCAGCTTGTCCTTCATCATGACAAAATTCACGGCCTGTATTTGATTCATCATAATTTATGCAATCATAGTCTCCACCATATTTATTTTGTGGTTTGTCTGGGTTATGTCTTTTCTTTTTCATTTAATTTGATTCTACAAAATCACATTTTTTATTTAAACACCAACTCTTTGATCCATCTCCAGTCATTTTATTACATCCACAACTAGGACATATTTTTGATAATTCAGTAAAATGTTTTTTATAAAGAATTTCAGCATCATTAATAATCATACTAGTTTGGAGTGGTGATGCTGATTTTTCTAGTTCACCACCCAATTGTAACATTTTTATTAAAAAATCATTCATAATTTTTATTTCTTGGTTTTTTCAAATTGATGTAACATTAAACTAAAATTTTGTACAAACTTCTCATTCTTAGATAATTCATATTCACCAATAGTATCTAATATAGCATGAACAATCTCATGATAAAATACCTGTTCTGGTAATAAATTAGTTTTTATTTCGTTATCTAATGTTATTAACGATTTATCATATTCACAATAACCATTAGAATCTAAATCCATTAATCTGTCATGATCTATTTTAACATTCCATTTAATTGCTCCCAAGTAAAATTCTTTAATTTCTTTCATTTCCTTTTTATTGAGTTTAATATTTTATACATTAAATGTAAAAAGTTTAAACAGATATTTTTGCTTTGATGTGAGGGTGAGGATTATAGTCACTTAATTGAAAATCTTCATATTTAAAGTCCCAAAGTTCTTTAACATCTGTATTTAATTTCATTTTTGGAAGAGGTCTTGGCTCACGAGTTAATTGTAATTTTGCTTGCTCAATATGATTATTATAAATATGTACATCTCCATATGTATGTATGAATTCACCAACTTTATATCCAGTTATTTGTGCAAGCATCATTGTTAATAAAGCATAACTTGCTATGTTGTATGGAACGCCAAGAAAAGTATCATTTGACCTTTGGTATAACTGAAGACTTAATTTTCCATCACCAATCCAAACTTGCCATAGAACATGACAATTTGCAAGTGATTGTTTTCCATCTTTAATATTTTCAGCAAATGTTTTACCAGCTACTGGTAATGTCGATGGATTCCAAGCAGTTACCATATGTCTTCTACATTTTGGATCTTTACGAATTCTATCAACTAATATTTTAATTTGATCAACTTCTCCACCATTCCAACTTCTCCATTGTGAACCATATACTGGTCCTAAATCTCCATTTTCATCGGCCCATTCATTCCAAATACGAACACCATTATCTTTAAGATATTTAATGTTTGTATCTCCTTTGAGCATCCAAAGAAGTTCATGAATTATTGATTTTAAGTGTAATTTTTTAGTTGTTAATAAAGGAAAGCCTTTAGAAAGATCAAATCTTTCTTGATGACCGAAAAGACTTATTGTTCCTGTACCAGTTCTATCACTCTTTTGTACACCATTATCAAAAATTGTTTGAATTGTATTTAAATATTGTTTCATTTAATTTGTCATTTTTTTTTTAAAAATTAAACGTTTAAAAGTATAATCTCTTTGAGTTCTGCCCACATCGGACAATTTGTATTTAATGTATACCCATCACATTCTGGTACATTATTTGAGCAAATATTACATTGCCATCTTATACCGTTTAAACTAAGATCTGGTATCTCATGAGTATTACCCATACAATGTCTACACAAGTCCTTTATAGAAATTAATCTTATTTCCTCGTTATTTTTATTTGTAATCATTCCTCAATTTTTTAAAAATTTCTATTATTTTAATCAGCCTCTATTAGAGTCGCCGGGAGGATTTGCACCTCCATTAGTAAATTGTTCTTTGTAAGCGTCGACTGACAAATTAGTTCAATTTACCACAATTAGGTTATCCAATTCAAACAAGGGGTTATTCGAAATATTTCCACGTTCTTGTTTTCAATCCTAATCAGCTAATATCGTTACTTTCATAACTACAACGACATATTTATTTTTCAGTTTTCAGTTTTTATATGGTGAATTGTTTTGTTTTTCCATATTGTGATTTTACCTCGTTTACTAACCATACACCATTTTCTGATAAATAAAAATCAATTCCATCTAACATCATTGGTGTTGTATTAATTTTAAATACAAATGCATTTTCATTTTTACAGTGACGTTCTGCAACTATTAATGCAGTAGAATGATTTGAACTTAAATGAACATGATTTCGGTTCATTTTTTGTATTCCGTTTTTGTTAATACTTTTAAGATTTCTTGTTGCTGTACCATGATATAAAAATTTTGGTGGAACTTTCATTTTTGGCTGAACATCAACTTTTAAAGAATGACCTTGATTCGCTCGAATTTTTGTTTTATCTTTATTGAATGAAAATCTTTTCTTGTTATTTGATTTAACTATTTCATTAAGTTCATCAAATGTTACTTCTATTTTTATAATGATATCATTTACATTAACCCATCCATTTTTATCTATAATTAGATCTTCTGGATTGTGTCGTAATAAATAACTTAATTGTCTACCTCTATTTTTCATCCTATTTTTTTATTGTATTCTAAAAATTTCTAACCATTTTATTTTCATTATTCCATCTGCTTCTACTGCTTGCATTTGATCTGTTCCACAATACTCTCCCTTTGTCACATCAAATATGATTCTATTTAATCCAGATGATAATGAGTGTTTCATTGTACGAATTATCTTACCATTTAATCGATACACAGTTTTATATGGTCCTAATTCAATTTCATATAAATTATATTCTTCTGAAGGTTTAAACTTCTTGTTCTTACGTCCGTTCCAAAGTGTGGATTTTTTACCTCTTATTCCATTATAATCATATCCCCAATGATGGGTGCATGCTGCTTCATTTTCCCATTCACCACAATGTTCAATCATATCATGTTCAGGCATTCCATCATCACCGAATAACCAAAATGCTGACCAGATTCCTTTAGCATTAGGTGTTTTTATAAGAGATCTTATTGTTCCATATTTGATCGTAAAATTTGACCATAAATAAGCGTCTTTTGATTTTGCTTCTTTTGGTTTTGTCATAATAATCTCATCTTGTGTGATTGTGATATTATCACTTGATGCACCTTGTTGATCATATGGAAGATTGTCCCTGAACATTGGATCCTCACCTTCTACATAGTTTTTGTTCCATCCCTCTTGCCAAGGCATGTTGCCAATTGTGATATTCTCCGGTGTTATGATTGTTCGATCACCATCAGGTATCCTTTCATTCTTGAGATATTTTTCATAAGATTGAAATTTTGTACATTTGAACCATCTGGATTCAAAAAAGCTTCGTATGTCCATTATTTATTTTTTCTTTTTTTCTTTTTTGCAGAATTCTATAGTTAACATTTACTTTACCGGTACTGATATCACGTAATTTAGATTTAAGCAACATCTTTTTGAAGTTTGGAATATGTTCAATGAACAATTTACCTTCAATGTGATCATATTCATGTTGAATAATTCGAGCTACCATACCATCAAATTTCTCTTTTTCGTGGTAATTAAAATTTTCATCATGGTATGAAATGTAAATTATTGATTTTCTTTTTATGATTTCATTAATACCAGGAACACTCAGGCAACCTTCTTCAATTTCAGTAATTTCTCCTTTTTTGTCAATCATGCATGCATTTATGAACACTTTTTTAACTTTAAATTCAGGTGCATCCAAGACGAATAATCTAATCGGCTCATTAATTTGATGTGCAGCAAGTCCAACTCCGTTTGAGTGATACATTGTTTCAAACATGTTCTCGATTAATAAATCAAGATTTTCATGATCTTTGTAAATATCCTTACCAACTTTTTTAAGTGTTGGATGACCATATAATGCTATCGGTAGTATCATGTTATCATTTATAAAAATCAAATGTGTCCAAACCTGTGTAAGTTCTTATCAACTGCCTTACATCTTCTCCAGCTTTTGTTGCCATTGCTTCACGAGTTTTTTGATCAATTTTTTCCTCTTCCTGTAAATCCCAAATTTTATCCATTAAAACTGACATGAATATTTTTATTCCTGCACGAACACCATCTTCAGTGTATTCTGGTTTTGTACCAATATTAGCTTCGAATTCCCATAAAGTTCCTTCTATTTCATCCAAAATTGGACTTATTTTTTTTCCGATCATTTTTTTCTTATTTAATGTTACATTTTGTTAAAAATTCTGCCATTGTTCCACCTTTTGATCCACCGTGACCATCCGATCTTGTTGTCCAATTTAAGTATTCATAATACAAATCATGTTTTTTCTTCAATTCAGGTAAATCATTTTCTGTACATTCAATAAAATCAAAGGATTTCAAACATTCATACGAAAAATAACTTCCATGCCATGATTTTTCAACATTCATTTGATGTGTGTACTCATCTTTGCCGTTGTTAATGAATATTGAAAAATCATGGGATCGATATAAATATTTGGATTTTTTCATTTTATTCATATGAATTTAGCATTGTTAGGTATTTGTTTCCAATATTTTTCAGGTACATCTCCTTGGCACCATAGATTACGTGATTTAATTTTACGACCATCGAAAAATTCTATGTTAAATTCTCTTCCACCATGTCCCTTAAAATAAGCACCAGGAGAATCTTCTGCTATGTGATACCTTGTATGATCAACAACAACTGTTAATTCATCATGCAGTTCAATTTTTTCCAACCAAAAATGGTCTTTATGACATTCACTGCTGCATAAAATAGCATTGGTGAATCGGCTTTTTTCTATTTCTTTATTGCAAATTACACAATTCATTGTTTTAATTTTAAGTTATACATGAGAATGATAAAGTTCACCCTTTCATTGGATCATGGTAAAATTCCATACTTTTTCATAAAATCATCAAGAAGCTTTTCAAATTCAAGTTCATTTCCTTTTCCTTGATTTTTCATTGTTTCCCTAATTTCATAACATTTTTGTTTAATGTTTTGATAGTTTAATGTATGTTTACCCATTTTTTATTTTTATTTTTAGATGTTGTCATTATCAGATTCATGTTGCCATTCAGCAAACGTTGGCCAATTTTGATCGTGTTCGTTTACTTTTATCAAGTTCGGTTTGAACTTCCATTTGACGTTAAGATGCAAATCGTTCCATTTAATTCCATATGTGGTAAATTCATTAAATTTTTTGTCCACTTTTGTTGAAACGATGGATTCATCACTTATTGTTAAAAATGCAACTCCGAAATTTCTAGGAACAAAAAATTGAAGTAAATCTTCTGATTCCAGTATATGTGATGTGCATTTTCCAAAATTTTCAGAATGTTTTCTTAGATCAACAATGACAAATTGTACAATACCTTGAACACACCTGATGATTTTATTTTGCGCGAATTCGTTTTCCTGAAAATTGAATCCTCTTAAAACTCCTTTGTTTGAATAAATTTCAACATCTTGAATGAATTTTATGTGTTCAGGAATTTTGGAATCAATTGAATGACACATCGCGTATTCATGTAACCATCCATTTTTATCGATTTGTTTGTTAGAATCGAATGATACAACTTCTTCTAAACTAGTTGGTCCTGTAAAACCAATTGGTCCTGTTGATCCTGTAAAACCTTCAAAATTCTTTAAATACACATGTTTATTATTTTTATTTGATTATGTTAAACGCATACGTTGCAATGTTTTTAAATATGACATTTGTATGTTTGTATATAAATTCACAAAAATCTTTTAGTAAATCTTTTATGACCCATGATATGGCAGATATTGGCCACATGAACCACCATCTAAAAACATTACCTTTTAGATCATATATCATATCTTGTATTGCATAATCTTTATCATCTTTTGTCGGTTCCGTATATTTTATTAAAAAAGTACGTTTCTTTTTTAATCCATAAAAATAAGTTCTTATTAATGAAAACAAAAACCCGATCCCAAGATATAACAATACAGAGGTCCAACTTAAAATTGGAACGTATACATTGGGATCAATTATACCAGCTAAGTACATGAAAGCTGCATAAACTATTAATGCAAAAAATGCAATTGAACCTTCCTCATTAAATTCACTAACAAAAAATAGTATTAACAAAGTTGAGGTAAAAATACAAAACCAAATGAAACTACCAAACAATGTAGCAGCTAATATTCCTTCTATCATAATTTTATTTTTTAATTTAAATTTATATTCTTTATTTTATATACAAAAAAATCAATAGGTTTAGTTTTTATTTTGGTTTTCCATCTTTAACCCATTGATTCATTTCTTCAATATGATGATCTGCTAATGTTGATGCTAAATCACATAATTTTTGGAGTTTTTCATCTTCTTCATCGGTCCAACCTTTGTCTTCTCGATATCCCAATTCAACAATAAGATCCATGAATGCCATTTCGGTACTCACTTTCAATCTTGTTTTTAATGGGATTTTCTTCATTGCTTTTGATAAAAAATTATTTTCCATGTTCACAATTATTTGTTTTATATTCTATTAATCGGTATTTTATCTGTTCTTAAAATAACTTTGGGCATTTGTTTGCCAACTTTATCAAATTCTGATCTTAATTTTTTACCCATTTTCTTAAACATACTTTCCCATGATGCATTGTTTTTCCTATCACCTGGAATATAAGGAAATATATCTTCTCCAATTGTCTTATCAGCAATAAAGGAAAGTTTTCGTCTATTTTTATTTCTGTTTACGTTTTGGTGGATCCGGATTTCTGAAACTCCATTTATCCATTCCTCTTTGTTGTTGTCTATATTTTTCGTCAATTGTAATCACATCTCTATCAGCATCGGTTAAAACTCCACCGATAAACATTTCCAATTCTTGGAATGCTTGAAAAGAATCAAATACTTTGAAAAATTTTATTTCTTTAAGGGATGGGTTTAAAGTACATGTGTTTTTTACAACACTATCAAATCTGTAAGTGGTAGCAAGTAAATCAATTTTAAAAATTGGCACCTTAAAATCTATAAATGTTTGAAACATTTTTTCCGAATTGTTAAATTCATCAAAAAATGCAACAATTTCTTTTTTTGTTCTTGATGCATTGCTCCACCATCTGTTTGTAGCTTTTGAATTGTTTGCCTGTTTTACCAAGAATTTCTTAGCGTTATCACCATAGAGATAATGTACCGCAGAATGTTTACCAGTTACCCTTTCAAATTTATATCCAACGTATGTTTTACCACAAAATCCAACCAGAAATGGCTTGTAATACAGACCATCAACTATTCTATTGATTGGTTTGGAATTTGAAGGTATTCTGTCCAATTCTGTTTTTATTTTTAATGACGTTTCTATCGAATGTCTTGTGTAAACAATTGTTTTATCTACACCATTAACACCAACTGCACCATCGTAATAATCATGAAATTTTGAAACTATGTACATTGTTTTAAATTTGTTTTAAATTGATTTTAGGATAAATATAACAAAAATTTCATACGAATCAACCATTTAATTTAAATGAAATTTCAGTCATTTTTATTTGAATTTCTTCCAATTCTTTATCATCTTTAATTTCTTCCAATTCTTTATGTATAATTGCAACTTTTGTTGACCAATCTTCAATTGTTTTTAAATAAGCTTCACTTATCTTAATTACTTCCCAAGCTTCACTTTTAAATTTCTTTAGATTTAATTCCATTTTTAAATTTTTTTAGATTTAATTTTATTGTAAAATATTCATCGATCTTGGAAAAAAGTACATTTTTGATGATTGGTTTTGAAACATAGTCATTACATCCTGCTTCAATTGCTTTTTTTCTATCACCGGTTAGCCCATAAGCAGTTTGGGCAATAATAACAACGTCTTTATTAAAAAGGCGAATCTCTTTAGTTACTTCAAAGCCATCAATACACGGTATTTTCATATCCAACAATATCAAATCAATGTCGGGATTATCTTTGCAAATTTTAATAGCTTAGCCAAACCGTTACCCACAATAAAAATTACTGCATTGGTGAGTAACCATAGTCAGGTTTATCTTTCGTAAATTTTGATTTAGTCTTTCTAACTAATTTTACGCTAGAGCATCCGTTATACATTTCAATTTCTTTACCGTCTTTTATTGGTACAATTACCTTTACTTCAATTTCGGGTACTGCTCCAAAAAGTATTTTAATCTTGTCAATAAAATCAAAATTCACTTGTGTTTTCGTTACTAATTCTTGTTCGTTTTTCATTTGTCCGTAATTTTAAAAGTGGGTAACACTGTATAAAGTGAAAAGCCCATCTAAGGTTTGTGTTTAATAGCCAAATTTCAGGTGTGGCTTCTCACCTTTGGCACCATCATCTGCTAAAAATAATGCATGACTTTTTTCCATTATTACTTTAAGAAAACTCATTGAAGCTTTGTCATCTTCCACCAGTAATACTTTAAGTTTTTTAACTATTTCATCAACATTATCACCGATCATATTTTCATCATCTTTTTGTTCAGCTTTATTAAATATGGAATTGTAAAATAGAATGTTGAGCCTTTTCCAAATTCACTTTCAACCCATATTTTCCCGTTCATCATTTCAACATAAGCCTTCGAAATAGCTAGACCTAATCCAGCACCTTGGTAGGCATTTTTATCTTCAATATCAGCTTGTATAAACCTCTCAAATATAGCTTCTTGTCTGTCATTAGGTATGCCAATACCTGTGTCTTTAACGTAGAATTCAAGGTGCTTATCTTTTTTAGTATAGCCTAGCTCAATACTACCTTTGTGTGTGAATTTAATTGCATTTTTAACTAGATTGGTAAGTATTGCGTAAATTTTTTCACGGTCGATAATTACATTTGCTTCTTTTGTTGGTAAAGGAGCTTTGTAATTCAACTTGATCTGTTTTTGTTGAGCTTCCAGTTTGAAAAATGCATGTATATACTTTATTTTATCGTTCAAGTTGGTATTTGAATATGATACATTGACAATGTTTGATTCAATTCTTGAGATGTCAATGATTTATCATTTATGATGCTGAGCATTCTTTTACCACCGCTTTGAATTACTTTTATACATTGTTCTTGTTTTTTCCCTGTTAAATCAGGTTCTTCAAGTAACTGTGCAAATCCTAATATACCGTTCAATGGTGTGCGAATCTCATGGCTCATATTAGCCAGGAATGCTGATTTTAATCGGTCGCTTTCCTCGGCTTGATTTTTAGCTTTTATAAGTTCCAATTCAAACTGTTTTCGTTTTGTAATATCATGAATTGTGCCGATGAGATGTTTTTTACCATTTTTATCAATGTATCTCGATTTTCTTGTAGAAATTATCTTCGGTACCATACCTTTGACCGAAAAAGATTCTTCATTTATGTTTTCAATCCCGGTTTCTATAACTGCTTTATCAATACTTAAGAAACTTCTCTGTTCTTCCAATGGAACTGTTTCGACAAGTGTTTTACCTATTACTTGATCCTTTGTAAGACCAAATAGATTACAAAAAGCATCATTACTGATGATAAATTTACTTTGTTCATCTTTTACAAAAACAGGATCACCGATATTGTTGATGATGCTATCTAAATATTTCTCGCTGATTTCTGCTTTTTCTTTAGCAAATATTAATTCTTTTTCATGTTTTTTTGATTGCGTTATGTTCAAAAATGTTGTTGCAAATTCGCCTTTTTTTGGTGAAAAAGCAGAAATTAAAAAATATATTTTCATCGGTTCAAAATAATGCTCAAATGTGTAAGGTTCTCCTGTTTCCGCAACCTTTATATACGTTTCAAGAAACGGAGCTTTTGTTGTATTAAAAAGTTCCGTTGCAAGTTTACCTATAGCATTTTTAACTTTTATTTTATTATTTTTTTCTGATGCTGGATTAGCATCAATGATACGGTAATTAATAGCTTTACCTTGGTTGTCATAAACTAATTCATGTAAATAACTTCTTTCTTGCATGGAATTAAATAAACTTTTGTATTTTTTTTCATTTTTTTCTGCTTTTTCTTTAGCAATTTTTAATTCTATTTCATTATTTTTTCTTTCGGTGATGTCATGGTAATTCATTAATATTCCATTTATCAAAGGATTCTTTATTTTATTAATTGCTGTAAGTTCTATCCATTTATATCCATTATTTTTATGTTTAAATCTAAATTCAATAACAGTATTGGTTTTTTTTAAAAGTAATTTTTTAAATTCTTTCTGAACCCATCGAAGATCATCCGGATGTACAAATTTCCAACCGTTTTTACCGATAACATCCTTAGGCTTCCATCCAAACCATTTTTCAATATTTGGACTTTGATATTTTGTTATGCCATTTATTTCCATGATAGCAATAACATCACCAATGTTTTCCATCATTGCAACATGTGTTGCATTAATTTTATTTATTTTGTCTTTCATTAATTGTGTAGTACTTGTTTTAGTTCTTGTCTTAGCAATAATTATTTAATAAAATTATCACCAATTTACGGTGAAAAAAGAATGGTTACAACTTATTAAACTTTTACCTAATTTTATTGTAAAATCGTTTTTTGTAATTAATTTCTCGTTAAATGAGTACTCGTAATTTTCTTTATTCCATCCAGTCGGATCAAGTATTTTAAGTTCATATTTCCTTGGTATTTCCTCAAACCATTCCTTCGAAGTTTTTTTCACATCCATGACATTATTCTCTTTTTACAAACAAACTGCTGATAGATTCATTTGTGAACATTTTATAGATTGATTTTGCGAATAAATTTGCAATTGAAATAACTTTAATTTTTTCCGATTGATGAATCAAAGGGATTGTGTTGGTGATTATCAATTCCGTTAACTGTGATTTTTCAATTCTTTTAAATGCAGGACCGGAAAGAACTGCATGTGTTATGCAAGCTCTTACACTTTTTGCTCCTTTTTCATTTATCAAAATATCAGCTGCTTTGGTTATTGTTCCAGCAGTATCAACTATATCATCAACAAATACAACATCTTTCCCTTCAACATCTCCAATTAATTCCATTTTTCCAACCGAATTAGCAGAGTCTCTTTCTTTATACATGAAAATCATGCTTGAATTGAAATAATCCGCATATGCTTTAACCCGTTTACCACCACCTTCATCAGGTGAACCCATTATCAATGAATCTCCAAGATTCAGGTTTTCAATGTACGATTGAAAAACAAATGAACCTTTTAACGCATCAACGGGAATGTTGAAAAAACCTTGAATCTGTTCAGCATGTAAATCCATTGTTATCAATCGGGTTGCTCCAACGGCTTGAATAACATCGGCTAACATTTTTGATGTTATGGGAACTCTTGCTTTATCTTTTCTATCTTGTCTTGCCCAACCGTAATAAGGAACGACTGCAACAATTTCCGATGCGGATGCTCTTTTCGCTGCATCAATCATCTGTAACAATTCAAAGACACTATCGGATGAAGATATCAAAGATCTTATCATGTCTCTTGCTTTTTGATGCCTATCTGGTGGTATTAATTCCAAAATTTTATCAACTTCATTGTAAGAAGAATATAATGAAGAAATGATAAAAACAGTTTCACCTCTTACATTTTCTTCAAGCCTATGGCAAAATTCACCATCCGAAAATATCTTGAAATCACTTTTACTTAAATTTTTACCATATTCAAAGGATATTTCTTTTGCGAGATACCTTGATTTTGATGTACTAAAAATTTTAACTCCCATTTGTTTAGTTATTATATAGTTTTGTATACGAAAGATGGAAAGCTGTAACTTTTTTATTTTAATTCATGTAGAATATTTAAAATTTCTTGTGCTTCATCTTTAGTTAACATAAGAAAATTTATATCATGATGAAATTTCCTAAGATCAATTGCCTGAAGTTTTTTTAATTGAACTTCAGTTACAGGTTCCGCTTCAAAGTCAATAAACTTTTCTAATTTAAGTTTTAGATTTTCAAAATCAAAAAGAAGTTCATATTTTAAATTCAGTTTATTTATTTTATCGAATAATTTATCCATGTTCAATATTTTTTTATATATTTATATTTTAATACATGGGATTTAAATGGTTTAAAAAAAGTTATTAACAATTTGTTAATAACTTTTAAGTTATATATATCTATACAAACTATTGTAGACATAATCTTTCTTATCTTCCAACGACATACTTTCATCCCACACATCGATCTTGAACGGGTTTGATACAGTGTAATCGGTTGTTGAACGTGGAACTGTGCATACAACTCTGAATTTAACCAATCCTAGAGATTTTGAATATTTAATATGATCAATGGATTCTATGATTATTTTTCTATGCCAATCAAAGGATAAAATTGATTTTAATACAAACATCTCCTGTGGTAATGTTATTTTTAAATATTTAACATAACCTTCAAGTTTTTTTCTTTGCTTATGTTGGTTCAATGATTTGGTCTATTCTGCTCATTATTTCAATGTTTGTTTTTTCATTTTTCGTACAAGGTTTAAAACCTTTTTAGCATTTTCCTTTGTTTTATTTTCATTCCATGTTAACCAAGGATGTGATTTTCCATTGTCGAATAATTCTTGACCACATGATACGTCATTCACAATCAACGGGCAATCTTGTTCAACTTCATACTTGTCAATGTAAGAACATTGTGAAGTTTCTTTACAAATTTCACATAAACCACATGTTGCATGCAAATCTTTAATTTCGGGTACATTCCTTTCCAAATCAGCATCATTTCCATCATTACCAACAATGTAAACCCATTTTTTTATTGATAACTTAAAAGCATCATCAATGCTTATTTGTTTATTTTCTTTATCGTTCTTTTTGGTCCAATCAATCATTGTTTTCTACATTGTATTCATTTAATTCATTTTGAAGATTTTTTCTCGCAATTTTTTCGTTATCAAAAAATGGATAAATTTTACTTACATAGATTGTATCACGTTGTAAAAATTTTTTAAGCCATTTTATTCTACCCTTGATGAATTCTTCCTCTGTACAAAAATCTGGTACAAATTCTTCCTTGATTAGTTGTTTATCTATTTCAAATTTATTAGTTCCTAATCTACTAAGATCTAAATCTATAACAATTTTACTATCTTCAATTGTAGGAATTTCATTTTTTGTATCAAGAATTATAGTTTTTATTTTTTCAATTTGATATGAATGTAATAAATTAATTTTAGTCCAATCTTCAAATACTTTAACACTATCTTCTTCATTTGTTAAACTACCAAGGAACATATACAGCATCATGAAACCAGACAGCAATTGTTTGTGAGTATGTTAAATGAATATCATTCAATGTTGCAAAATAAAACATGTTTGCAACATGTGTTAATGAATGATATTTTCTATGTGGTTCTGTATATCTTTTTGTTAAGTATTTCATTTTAAATTGTTATTTCTTTTTAAATGTTCTTTTAAAATAATCCCTTAGATCTTGTCCAAAATGATCCTCACAAAAGTATGTATCTCCTGCATCACGTGCTTCCTTTTGTAACCTTTTAAATTCAGTAAATGCTAAATCATAAGCATCCTTTATCCTGAGAGTGTAAGTTCTTGCTGCTTTCTCTATAATTATTATGGGTCCTATCATTCCTGTTACTCCATGTCTTGAACATTCCCACATCCTTGGAGCCATATCACCACCTGCAGCCATTATGTTACATTTACACCAAGGAACAACTTCTGCATCATCTTTTGAAAATTTTATTAATCCTTGCTCCTGTAAATATGTTTCAACATAATCCCAATCAACGTAACCTCTTCCTGTACCATAGAGTAATTTCATACCCAATGCAGCATCATCAATGTATAAGTTTGCGAATGCTTTAGGTGATGTGGTCCAATGACGTTGTGTTGGATTTATATTAACACCATATAACTGGATCCCATTTTCTTTGAACCATTGCTCGGCATCTTTTAACTCTTTTCCACTTCTCATTGTCCATAGAATAATCTTGTTTCCGTTTTCAACTATTTTCTTTAAAACTGGAACAGCTCCTACATCTTTTCCAACCTTTGGGTATTCGTGTTCTACACAAGTTCCGTCAAAATCTATTGCTATAATCATTTAATTGTTATGTTTAATCAAAAGTTATTAATTGTCCATCAGGTAAATCAATCGGTAGATTTTTGTCTATAATCACGCGTACCATGTTATCTTCTCTTATAACTACTCTATCTTCATTTTGTTTTTTGAATGCATCTGGTAAAGTTTCTTTCATGCTTCCTTCTAACTCAATTACAATACCTTGTTTTTCTTCAAGTATCATTCCTAATGCTTTTGCAAATATCAAGGAAGAATTCAACCAATCTTTTGGTTTATCTTCATAATTTTTATCATCTGGGTTTGTGTAATTCCTTGTTTTCATCTTTCTTATTTTTTTGTAATTTATCTTTGTCCATTTTATTTTCGATGTATTTTTGGTCCTTATCAATTACATGTAACACGTAACCCATGCTAATAATTAACACGACCAAAATTAATGATATTGTTGCTAATGTTGCTATCATATTGTTAATTCCTTTTCTGTTAACCCATTATATAAATTCTGCAATTGGTGAACATGATTAACATTGGTTCCTGTATAATCATTATCATAATACAAATGACCATGTTTATCAATGTAAAAATTACTATTGATGTAATAACAATTATTTTTCACCAATTGCCATTTAAACTTAATTAACCATTTTACGATGGGAATTGGGAAAATATCTTTCATTGCTAAAATGCAACTACCATTTTCCTTCAAATGTATTACATGACAATTATGATTATTAACACTGCTAATTTCATATGCAGCTAAACTCTTGAAATACGCAGGATCATCCTTTGACAAATAATCATTTTCATCAGCATAAACATAATTCCCAATTCTTAAACTTTCTGCTTTCATGTTTGCAACCTTATAAGTATTTTAAAAACTCATCAACTCTTTGTTCTATTGTAACCCATTCATCACCCAAGCATAATGCTGTTTCTTCATCCCATTTCACAAATTTGATTAACATTTCACGTTGTTCAACAATGTAATTTTCATCAATCATTTTTATATCTTTCATGACCAACCCAGTTGTTTCGATATTTCCGGAGTGAACCCTCCTTTTTTGTTCAGGAACACATCTTTGAAATGCCTACCCATGTCTCCGCTCAATAAATCATCACGCCCACCGAATCGCCAGATTCTGGCCATGTTATACTGGCTCATGTTATCAATTTCTTTTTTTAATTCTGGATCCAATTTTGTTTTATTCATTGTTCCTAATTAATTTCTTTTTTAATGTTCCTTGAAACCCAATTATCACGAACTTTTTCCATTTCTTTCATTGACAATTCAGGAAATGCAACCATGTAATATTCAATACATCTTGGGTCTTCCCATTTTTTCATTTTAAATTTTACCATCTTTTTATTTAGTTTGTAACTGTGATTATCTCGTAAGAATCAATGTAAGGATACTTGACGCACAATTTAAAAAATTCTTTCATCTCTTCAATTGTTGGATCTTTTAACTTCCAAAGTTCATCCAATCTTATTAAATCTTTTTTCATTGTTATTTATTTTACCAGGTTAAGAGCTTTCATTAAACAATGTTCCAATGCTTCCTCGTAAGAAGTAAAATTATCGTATGGTTCAATGGAGTGCATGTCAATTTTGCGGATCATGATCATGAAACCATCATGTTCACCATCAACGTTGGAGAATGTTGTTTCTATTTCCATGAAGATGCCATGTTTTTCCCGTAACCATTTTTGCAGCAAACTTTGTGTACATTTCAGGTAAGTTTTCCCATCATGTTCGTACCACTCATTTGCAAAAAGTCCAGTTGATTTAACATCAAAACCTTTTTCCTTTGCCAGCTTGGCTGTTTTAAATTTTATGAGTTCTTCCTTGAACATTTCCAGTTTTTTTCTTTTTTTCACATGTTCGATCCTGCCCTATCACAATTCCGGCAACAATTCCTATCACAATTCCGAACCATAACGTAAAAATAAATCCTATCAAAATCAATGTTAATACCATAGTTTCTCATAATTATTTTTTGTTCATTATTTATATACGAAAATGATGGAAAGTTCACAGTTTCCATCATTTTCGTGCATTTACATTTAATTAAAATATACGGTATTACAACATTTTCAATGACTCCATCAAACCAAGTTCAATGGCTTCCTCGTACGTGGTAAACGTGTCCATGAATTCCGTTGCGTTGTGATTCTTTCCGATAACATCAACGTTGTATCCAACCACTGCATCATCAAACTCCAAAAACATGATGTGCATCTGCAGGTGGATGCCATGTTTCTCCCTCAACCAACGTTGTAACAATGACTGGGTCGGTGCTGTGCAACATTCATTCCCGTAACCAACAGGAAGTCCCATGTAGGTATTCGTACGGATTTGACAATCATTGATAACACCGTTCCGTGGGTGGTGAAATTCATGACATGGTTCCTCAAACCCTTTTGATTTAGCAAGTTTTGCCGTTTCGAAATTTACCAACTCGTTGTTCATCATCCATCTTGATCATTTTATTTTTTTATATATCAAATAAATAATTTGACTAGTACGAAGCATTAATTTTTTCATCCAACAAGGAATCCACAATATTTTGTAAATTTATAACTTTGTTCTTCAGAAATTGAACATACTTATCATTGTAAATCTTTAAATTTTCACGTGCACTTAGGTTGCTGGTTTTTTCAAAATTTCTTATCAATTGGAAACGTCCGCTTCTAATTTCTTCACTTTCTTCTTTCATTTTAGTTCAATTATTTAAATGGATTTTCCTTATCTTGTTCCTCTTCCTTTTTTTTTATCAACAAAAGAATAAGCTATAACATTACAATTGCTAATTCTTACCAATTCTTCATTATCTTCACTGTAACAAACATAACTTAAATTGTTTTCATGTTCAATAAAAAATTAAATAAAAGTGTCTATTAAATCTTTGCACTCTTGTTCTGTTTTTCTAACCCCCTCTAATTGTGGTTTTCCACCACCATTAGATATTTCATAAACAAAATATTCACCACCTTTAAACTTATACATTCCATTCTTATAATATTTTTCCATAATCTTTTATTTAAAATTTCATATTGCCATGCGTTAGCAATCAGTTTGCTACTCTCGTTTCTTTTTACCTAAATCATAAGGGTTGTTATTTGCAGTGTCCAATTTTATTGGTTTATGACAATCTTTTTGCATTTCATTTATGTTACATTGATAGCCCCAATAAGGGCAGGTGTTATCGCAAACCGCCACTTCGTTATTGCTAACAACAGCTAATAAATCATTTTTATTTACTAAGCTGCGTACTTTATCTCGGGCTAATTATATTATTTTGCCTCTACTATAATAATCTCTACCTGCATAAATTTCAATCATATAGTCTTCAAATTCGGTTAGTTGTTCTTGTGTCATAATTTCTGTATTTTTTTAATTCGTAAATAAAAACGCTTCATAGCTGAATACCGTTATAGTTAACCCTAAGAAGGGTCGCTATCGCTTAACAATAACACGTGGTATAAACAATAAATAAAATTGCCTACGCACGAGTTTCTTTAAACTTCTGCCATTTTGTTGGTTCGTTATCTGGCGCATCGCTTTCTAAATACTCCACATATAACTCACAATGCCGTTTTTTAAGTTTTCTCAGTTGTTCTCTAAATAATTACCAGCTAACTTCTGGGTCAGTTTCAGCCGTAAAACACCCTTCCATAAGTTCAGCTACTTCGGCTTTTAATGTATAGTTTAAGAATAGTCTTAATCTTGTTTCTATTGTTTGCTCCATCGCTTTAAAAATTTTATTTACAGTTCATACCACCAACGTTAGGTGCAATAAAATAAAAAATCCTACCGCACTTTGCTTTTACAAAGCAATTATATTAGTAATCGTTTCAAATTATTCTTATTATGTATAGTTGTAAACTTCTCTATTTCCTCAATTAACTGTAATACCTTTTCTTTTGAGGGTTCAGGAAGTCCATTATTACCAGTATCAGCACCTATATTCACTTGTTTTGGTTTTGCTGTTTTTATTATTCTTACTAATTTATCTAAGTCAAAATCCATTATCGGCTCAATCGTTAGGTATTTATCATTAAGTAATAAACTCATAAACAATCCCCTGTCTACTGGTTCAGGAGTATTTCCCATTATTTCAGGATAAATTCTGTTTGTTTCTATTGTTGTACATATTGCATAATTTTCAGGCAATTCAAAACATCCCATTCTTGCAGGGTTTTTAGTCTGAAATAGATATTTATTATCATACTTATTACAATGCTCTAATGTCTTTTCAATCCACTCCATTGGTATATCCTCTGCAAACATATCATTACTACTGCCAACAAAAATAAAGTTGCCACTACCTAAATCTGTTTTAAGTTCTTTTTCATCAAATCTGACAGGGTTTAATTTGCCCCATCTTTTCATATAACAGTAACTACAATCGTGGTAACATTCGCCCTTTACTGTGTTCCATGTGTGGGTAATAAACTCATACATATTCCCTTTTGATTTATTTAGTCCCATATATTTAATTTTTAAAATTTGCTTCCTAATATTTTTTATTTAACAGCACCTAACACGCTTTATATGTCATGGCGAAAAGCCACGCCACATACAGCTATTCGTTACAAGCAATTATTTTGCAATGTCATTACCACACTTGGGACAGTCATTATATTCCACATGCCAATTATATTCAAAGGCAGTACCACAATCTTTGCAAAATAACTGTTCGCTTTGCCTTGTAACATCACCTATAATTAATTGCTTAGTTTCAGCGTTGTTATTGGCTTCTGTGGGTGTTTGGCGTTCGCTAAGTCTTCTATATTCTTGATGAATTTGAGCATATTCATACTGTAATCTATCGTAATCTTTAATTTTTTCTTCGTCTGTCATCGCTATCTTATTTTAGTATTTAATTATTATTTTCTGTGGTTATTTGTCGCAACTAATCATAGCTGAGTAACGTTAGGTCACAATTAAAAAAGTGCCTAACACGGTATATAAATAATTAAATTACTATTTCCTGCCAATCAGCACGTTTTGGTAACTCAACCCACGCAATAACACCAAATCCTTTTTGGTCAAGCGTGTTATCTATCCAAGCATCACCATTTAACACAAGTTCGTCATCAATCCAAATTTTCCATTTACCATCTTTTAGGTACGCTAAATGTAATTCGTCATCATAATTAATCGTTACCAAAACGTTCTTCAGTTCTTCGGGCAATCTTTCGTTTATATCTATCCAATTTGTTTTCATAATTCCGTAATTTAACTATTCATATACCTATTCGTTAGGTGCAATAAAATAAAAAGCCACCGCACCGTTGTAGTGTATAATGATGCGTTTAACGCAAAGGCTTTTGATAGCCATTCATATTCATGAACTTTATCTTTTAGTGGTTTAGGAAAATTATGGAATTGACATCCTTTCGTTTCTCCGCAATCCCCATCAAATTTACTATCATGATAATTTCTTATCTCACAATAAATCCATGCACCACCATTATCACACTCTTCTCCAAATCCTTTGCAATTACTACATGATTTTTCATTTGTATCTGTAATTATAATATCTATTTTTTTTGTAATTCTTGTATTACTACAAGTTGCAAGCATTTTTCCGTTACTACTATCAAATTGATTTTTCATATATTTTAGTTTTAAAATTAAAATTCCTACCCTATTTTTTTATTTAAAAGCACCTAACAACGTGTCATAGTGCATAATTTGTGAAAAACAAATTCCGACACCATACACAACACGTTGTATGCCATTAAAACGGCACATAACTATAAATAATACGCCATACTTCTTATAGTCGTACAGCGCATATTTATTAGTTGTAAGTAATACTAACTTCTTTTCCATTTACGAAAGTCCCAGTAGTTCATTTCCTTTACATCGTCAATTGTAATTTTAACTTCTTCTGTTTTAGGGTTTTCAATTTCTTCTTTTAGTTTCCTTATTTCTTGTTTAGCATCTATTAAATTGTTGGCTAACTTTTCGGTACATTCTTCGTCAGTCTCTACAATATAACTACCATACATACTTCTGTGTATTATAATTGTCTTACTTCTAGGTTCGTTTACTTTCTTTTCTGCTGTTTCTAATTTTTTTAGTCTGTCTAAAGAGATAACTACTGTATTTGCTTCCATAATATTTATTGTTTATTTATTAAATTATTTCTTATTTATCCGTACTGTGTACAACAACGTATAAAGTGCATTGAAAAAACGCACCTTATACAATGCGTTATATGCAATTAAAAAAGCACATAACAAGTAATATAATTAATGCTAAAATCCGTACTTAATTATATTTATTTGCTCTTCAATATGTTCTGCAATATATTCAGGGTGCATACCTTTAATAGCCTCAAGCAATTCTTCAAGTATTTCTATTTCTGTTTTTTCTCGTTCTGTCATAATTTCTATTATTTAATCCGCACTAATTATATTACCTTTGTACCATTGAGTTTCGTAACTCCGGAGAACTCGTTCCATCACCCGCATCATCCCATCAGTTATCCCAAACTTCCAGCCCGTTCGTCCCATCGTTAATCCCAACCCTCCGCGCATACACGTTTTAATAACAATAACAAAAATAACTAAAATCATAACTAATACATAAATACACACAAGCATACGTACATAGAACACTTAGACCCACACCCTCACATTCACAACCACACACCGTCCACTCTCACTCCAGGTTCACAAATTTTCCAACCGATCACCAAGAGATTTAATCAAACATGTATCAACCCAATATCAAACTGATACCATACTGATACCATACTGATATCATTTTGATACCAACATGCGCACACCCACACACGTGTCGGTGATAAAATACACATTCGTCCTTCCAAACAACCAACATTCAATTGAATCATACAATCATAAACACCAAAAATGTATACACAAGATTCAAAGCTCAGGTTTGGTACTTATTTTTACCCGCTCGGCTCGAGTCCCCGAAACCGGCAAGACC
>Ga0222697_1000124_pt1 | contig 39259 bp, 43 predicted proteins | sample AntAcemetage1402_FD_179835 | JGI IMG/M metagenome (GOLD analysis project Ga0222697, IMG submission 179835) | Saline water microbial communities from Ace Lake, Antarctica - #1402 | ecosystem: Environmental > Aquatic > Non-marine Saline and Alkaline > Saline | place: Antarctica: Ace Lake... | reverse complement strand
ATTGTTAAAGGTTTAGGTTTATAGTTATTATTGTTAAATGTTTGCACATTTAACCATTGTGTGACATGTTTTTAACATGTCGCATAATGTAGAAAAATAGAAATATACTTTATATACAATAAAAAATGTAAAAAATACAAAAATAAATACAATGGATGTTGCTGATGAAATTCTGCCAGAATACAAAAAGTTAATAACATATAATGGAAAGTTTATAGGAAATGGAATAGAAAACTTTCAAAAAAAATCACTTATTGGAAAATATGATGGAATTACTGCAATATTTAGTGCAGGATATCATGTTGAACCACGAAATTTTAAAAGAAATATTTTAAAGATGGCAATGATGCTAAAACCAAAAGGAATTGCAGTAATAGGACTTAAAAGAAAATTTGAAAAGACAGTAACATCAAATCAATTAGGTATATTATTTAAAAAATTAAAACTAGACACACATTATGACATAGAATTAATTAAAGCAGATAAATATAATCCACCATATATAATAATTAGAAGAAAATGATAAAATATGAAAAAAAAAAACTATGACCCAAATCTAAATTGTTTAAAAAAAGAGTTTGAAAGTTTATGAAATATATTAAATCCAGAGGTTTAAAAATTGGAAAAGAAAAATTTCAATTGATAGGCCCAAATGGTGAAGAATCTAAAGAACTTAATATTAAACAAAATAGTAAAAAAATGTTATCAAGTAAAACAGAAAATGCTATAAAAAATGGGATTGTTAAAAACTGGAATAGACAAAATCATGGTTCAGAAAGAGTTAAAAAATACCCAGTACATCAAAAGTTTATTGAATTCATGCAAAAGAAAAAAGACCCTAAAATATTGATTGTTGGACTAGCGCAAGGATTTGAAATAAAAAATATTAAAGAAAATGTAAAAAATGCGAAAATAAATACAATGGATGTTGCTGATGAAATTCTACCCAAATACAAAAAGTTAATTGAATATAATGGAATGTTTATAGGAAATGGAATAGAAAACTTTCAAAAAAAATCACTTATTGGCAAATTTGATGGAATAACTGCAATATTTAGTGCAGGATTTCATATTAAAAGATCCAATTTTATCAAAAATATTTTAAAGATGGCAATGATGCTAAAACCAAAAGGTGTTGCAATAATAAGAATTAAAAGAGCATTTGTACCTATGGCATCAAACCAATTAATTTTATTATTTAAAAAATTAAAACTAAACACACATTTTGATATAAAGACAATTGAATCAGATATAAAAAATCAACCAGATATAATAATTACAAGAAAATGATAAAATATGAAAGAAAAAAAAAAAAGTTATAAAGATCTTCCAATAGGAGGCATACTTCCTGGAGGAACATCAGAAAATAATAAAACTGGATCATGGAAATATCTTAAACCAGTTTGGGATAAGAAAAGATGTATACAATGTATGATGTGCTTTAATTCTTGTCCGGAGAACTGTATAATTGCTAAGAAAATAAAAGGCAAAATACAAAGAACAGAAACAGATCTTGAAATGTGTAAAGGTTGTGGAATATGTGCTTCTATCTGTCCTGTTAAATGTATAACTATGGAAAAAGAATAAATATGAGTTTATCTGAAGTTAGATTATTACTTAAACTAAAAGAAGTTGAAAGATACTCAACTGTAAAAGAAAGAAAAGAGTCTTCTGCTGAACATTCATGGTCAGCAATTATCATAGCAGAATATTTTTTAAAATTAATTAAAGAACCAATAAATGAATTAAGAGTAATTAAACTACTAACATATCATGATCTAGTTGAAATAATATCAAAAGATAATTATTCAATAGTAGATAACCACAAAAGAGAAATGTCAGAAGATCAAGCTTTTGAAATACTAATAAATAAAATACCTAATGAACTTAAAGAAGAATATAAAGAATATTATAATGAATTTAAAGAACAAAAAACAATAGAAAGTAAATTTGTAAAAGCAATTGATGCTTTAGAAGCAGTAATTCATGTTCTTGATTATAAAGAACAATGGCATGAACAAAAATGGACTGAACAAAAGCTAAGAAACTATAAAGAAAAAGCAATAAAACCATTTCCTGAAATTTATAAATTCTTTAATGAACTAATAGAATACTGTAAAGAAAATAATTATTTTGTAAGTGAATAAGTATGAATAAAAAAATAGCAATGAACGGAGGAGAGGCAATCTCCTATGCATTAAAACAAATTAATCCAGAAGTGGTTGCAATATACCCAATTACCCCACAAACACCAATTATTGAAAGATATGCTAAATATGTTGCAGATGGTGAAGTGGAGTCTGAATTAATTAGAGTTGAATCTGAACATTCTGCTCTATCAGCAGTAGTTGGTGCTGCCTCAGCTGGTGCAAGAGCAACAACAGCAACAGCATCTCAAGGTTTATTATATATGTTTGAAATGTTAGCAGTAACTTCAGGTTTAAGACTGCCAGTTATTATGCCAGTTGTAAACAGAGCAACATCAGCACCAATAAATATACATTGTGATCACTCAGATTCAATGTCAGCAATTGACCAAGGATGGATGCAAGTTTATTGTGAGAATGCACAAGAAGCATATGAAATGACTTTATTTTCTTTAAAATTAGCAGAAAGTGTATATTTACCATGTATGATATGTTCAGATGGATTTATTACATCACATAACTTAGATACAATTGAAGTTTTTGATAATAAAAAAGTTAAATCATTTATTGGTAACTACAAACCACCTTATAATCTATTAGACACAAATAAACCAATAACTGTAGGACCATTAGCACTACCAGATTATTTTTATGAAATTAAAGTACAAATGTTTGAAGCTTTTGATAATGTGCAAAAAGAATTTAAGAAAATATCTAAAGAATTTAAAGAAAAGTTTGGTAAAAAAATAAATATTTATGAAGATTACTATGCTAGTAAAGCTGATGTTGTTTTAGTTGTTTTAAGCTCAACAGCCGAAGCATCTAAAGATGTTATTGATAAATTAAGAAAAAATAAAAAGAAGGTTGGATTATTAAGACCAGTTCTTTATAGACCATTCTTATATGAAGAATATACAAAAGCTTTAAAGAATGCAAAAAAAGTTATTGTACTTGATAGATCAGAAGGACCAGGTAGTCAACCACCAGTTTTCAAAGATATTGTTCTTTCCCTTGCAAATGAAAAAAAGAAACCAGAAGTTTATTCATTTGTGTTTGGATTAGGTGGAAGAGATATTTATCAAAAAGATATTGAAGAATTATTAAATACTTTCTTAAAAGGTAAAGAACCTAAAAATAAGTATATTGGGTTAAGAGTTTAAGTGATAATATGGATAATATAGAATTAGCTGAAAGAATAAATAAAGAAAAAAAATTAGTTAGTGGACATAGAACATGTGCTGGTTGTCCAATTGCAATAATACTTAGAACCGCTCTTGCAACTCAAGATGTTCCTGTAGTTGTTGCTAGTGCAACTTCATGTGCAGAAGTAACTACAACTATATATCCTTATACCTCTTGGAATGTGCCTTGGATACATTCAGTGTTTGCAAATGCAGCAGCAACTATTTCTGGTGTTGAATCTGCTTATAAAGTTCTTAAGAAAAAAGGTAAAATTAAGAAAGATATAAAATTTATGGCTTTTGGTGGGGATGGTGGATTTTATGACATTGGATTAACATCTTTATCAGGTGCATTAGAAAGAGGGCATGATATTGTTTATATCTGTTATGTTAACGAAGGTTACCAAAATACTGGAGCCCAAAGATCTTCAGCAACACCTTATGGTGCAGCAACAACCACAACACCAACTGGAAAAGTAAGCTTTGGGAAAACTAAATTCCAAAAGGACTTAGGGAAAATAGCAATTGCTCATAACATACCATATGTTGCTACTGCTAACCCACATAACCAAATTGATCTTTATAATAAAGTTAAAAAAGCATTTGATAAAAAAGGACCAGCAGTAATTATTGTGTTTGCTGCATGCCCAACAAATATGAAAGCACCATCTAATCAAACAATAAATATTAGTAAACTAGCAACTGAAAGTAATTTTTGGCCTTTATATGAATGTGAAGATGGGAAGTATATTATTAATTATAAACCAAATAAATTACCAATACAAGACTTTTTAAAAACACAAACAAAATTTAAAGAAGTTCTTAAAAATAAAAAAGAAATTAAAATAATTCAAGAACATATAGATAAAGAATGGAAATATCTTCTAAATATGGAAAAAATAAAATGATTAATTATGCCAGACCCAATCACACATATAGCATTTCTTAAAAAAACAATTTCTAAAAATCCAAAATTATTTACTAAACTAAATAAAAGGGAATTATATAGCGGTGCAGTTGCTCCAGACCTATATTATTATGTGCCTTTTAAAAAACATAAATACCTAGGTAAAAACTTAAGTGATTTTTGGCATGGGCATAATGATAATAATAAAATTGGATTAAAGTTTAGTAAAGATTTAATTAAATATTCTAAAGATAAAGATGAACTCTCTTTTGCAATTGGTTTTTATTCTCATTTCATATTAGATATGCAAATACATGAATATTTAAGAAAAGCTAAACAACTACATACTATAAATCATTTAGTTATTGAACATTTTATAGATGCAACTTACAAAGGAAATGTGCCTTTAATTAAATATCCTAAAAGATTAATGAAAGAGGTTTTTAAGAAAGAACACCCTAAGTTCTATCATCAATATATGAATCAAATAAATATTACTTTTTTAACACCAATTATATATAAAATATATAATATTATTAATCATTTTATAATTAGAAGAAAGTATATATCCAAAAGAAATACTAAAAGATTAATGGTATGGGATCTAGTTTTATGGCTAGCTTATTACAAGCCAATTAAAAGAATTGGATTTAAACATCTAAAAAAATTAATATACCCTGATTATAATTTGAAAGAAAAGCATTTTTTAAAAATTAAGATAGAAATTAAGAAAGCTAGAAAAAAGTTTTTAAAAAACATTAAAAAAATATAAATTATTTATAATGGAGATTATTATAATCATCATTATAAAGAGTAAATAATAATACAAAAAGATAACAAAAAGATATCTTTTTAAATACAACCAATCTAATTATATTGGTGAAAAATATGCAATTAATTTTAAGATTAAAAGGAATACAGGAAAAGATGTTAAACGATCTTGTAAATGAGGGTTATTTTAATACTAAATCTGAAGCAATTAGAAATGGGATATTAAGTATACATAGATCACTTATAAAACAAAATAAAGATGATGAAAGTGTTTTTTTTAAATCAGTTGCAAGAAAATCTATGTTAAAAGATTGGAAAGATGAACCAGATGGGCTTTGGGAAAGTCATTTAACAAAAGAGGAACTAAATGCATTTAAACGAATACACAAATTCTGATCAAAAAGATATTATTTTAATTAAATTTCCATATAGTGACTTTTCTATTAAAAAATTAAGACCAGTATTAATTATTTCTAATAATAAATATAATTTATTAAATAAAGATGTAATTGCTTGTTGTATTTCATCTAAAATTAAAAAAAGATATTGGAATATAAAAATAACTAATGATGATTTAATAAATAAACTAAATAATAATAAAAATATTATAAAGATAGATAGTATTTATAAAATATCTAAAGAAGAAATAACAAATAAAATAAGCAAACTAAAAGAAGAAAAATTTAAAGAAATAATTAAAAAGATCAAAGAATTATTTTAATTACTCAACAAATATCTTATTCTTAATCTTTTCAGGAAGATATTTTCTAGCCACAAAGTCAAGAGATTTATTTGCTAGTGCCTGTTGCTCAATTCTGATCTTTTTCTCTAAAGCTAGCTTAATTTCTTTTTGCCAATCATCAGATTTAAACCAATCATAGTTCATTAGCTCTTTAGCTCTTTTAATATCCCCATCTTTCATTTTCTCAGTCACATTATGTAGACCATAGGTTTCAACATCAGTTAATGTCATACCAATGTACTTAGCTTCAGGAACTGCCATAAACTTGGAATGAGCAGCTAGTGCCATTGATCCACTTTTAATTACTGAATAAATATACCAACCATATGGGTCTCCATCAGTAAATACAATTACTGGTAAATTAAACTCATAATGAAGTCTATGAATTAATCTTCTAGTTCCTCTAGCAGCTTGACCACCAGTTCCAACTAGAATTGCTTTATTTTGTTTTGGGAATTTTTCTTCAATTAGTCTACCATACATCGCAGATGTCTCTACTACTAGAACATAATCTGCATTTACTTTTTTAATTTCAATTTCTTCAGGTTCAATTCTAGACATGATTGACCAACCACCTCTTCCTAAAGTTGAACAATTAAATTCATCATTATCATGCTTCTTATCAACTAAAGTAACATCACCATAAAGTGAACCTTTAGGGTCAGCATGTAAACCTAGTTTTTCTCTAATTGTATTTACTGTGTGTTCAATATCCACAATCACATCGTTTGATTCTTCTTGTGCATCAAATGTGTTTTCTTTAGTTCCTTTTACTGATCTTTTTAGTTCATAGTAGATTTCTCTGATTGATGCTGTTTTTGAATGTTTTAAATATTCATTACATTTATCATTAACTAACACAGTTTGCATAAACTTCCTAGCTGCACCTAAGTTTAAGAAAGGTCTAGTAACCTGTTTATCTCCTAGTTGTATATATCCTGCTTTTTGATCATAAAACACATTAGAATAGCCTCTAACTTTAGTTGTGAAAGTTGGTGAGTGGTTATTTTCAATTTGATGAACTATGTTTTTAGCAACATCATGCACTCTTTGACCAATTTCCTTACTTCCTTCTATTTCGTGTTTATCTAATTTTTTTACTTTTACAACCATAACTAATCACATTAACTATTTTTTTGTTTCTTCATTTTCTGAAAATTCAGATTCTTTAATTTTACCATTACCATTTCCATTTGCTAGATCCTCTTCTTCTTCCATCTTTAGTTTTTCAAGAACCATTTTATCTAGATTTCTTTGAAGTAATTTTGGATCAGCACCAGTTGTATGAGCTAAAGCTTCAACAACATATGGAGCATATTTAGAAAATACTTTTCTTTTTTCTTTCTTTAAAGCTTCTTTTTTCTTATCAATTATATATTTTCCTAGTCTTCTAGCAACATCCATAAGTGCTAGCTTCATATCTATTACAATTTCTTCTTCATCTGCAATTGCTGACTTACCAGCTGAGGTGTATGGAATATGAACTGATATTATATTTACAAATATTGAAATTGGTGCTGAATCAATATTAGAGATACCATATCTTTTCCAATCAACTGTTTGAACAGTCTTAGTAATTACACATCCACCAGCATCAAATAGTAATGGTGCTTTGTTTGCATATCTTATGATTTCAGATACTCTTACTTCTTTTGGAGCATCATCATCATTCTCTGCTTCTTCTTTTTTCTTTTTAGAAACTTTTGCAGAATTAATACTTACTAGTCTTCCAGCATTACCACCATATGCCAAACCAACTTCAATTTGGAAAGCATAACCACCTGAGTAAACAGCTGGTTTTCTAGTATAAACAAAACAGAACTCAGGATTAATAACTGATTTTAAAGACTTTTCAATAAATGGTTCACCAATTGGAACTAGATTTTCTGTGTTTGGTGCAATAAATTTAGTGTTTTTAATAGCTTTAACAATTTCTTCTGCTTCCTCCCAAGTTATTTTTCTTGGATCTTTATTTAAATCAAAATGAACTTGCTTTTGAACATTTATAACTGCAGTTGAACCAAATCTATCAAAAGTATTTGTTAGGTAAGAAGAAACTTTTCTTAATGGTGAATGTCTTGCTAAGGTTAGCATCTCATCAACAGTAACACCCCTTGGGTGTGGCTTTACTTGTTTTGGTATTTTAGGTAAGGTATTTACTAATCTTTTATATTCAGTAACTTCTTGGAATGGGTCTTCAAATTTAATTTTTGCATGTGGATTTGCAATTGCTGTTCTTCTTAAATATTCATCAACTGAGTTTTGTCCTTTTTTATATTGTATTTCTTTGAATTTAGCTTTAATTGCTGTTCCTCTAAAACCTTTATTTAAATAATGTTTATTAAATATTTTTGGTGTGTTTGTTTTTGAATCAATTGATATTTCTAATGAAACAGTTTTTCCTTTAGTAGTACCAGTTATTACTTTTGATGGTTTTCCAGTTGTTATTTGTGAAAATAATATAATTCCAGACACACCAATTCCCTGTTGTCCTCTTGTTTGAACTAACCTATGGAATTTAGTTCCAGCTAGTAATTTACCTAATGCACTACCAATTTTATTTTCTGGAATTCCAGGTCCGTTATCTACTACTGAAACTTCATAGAATTCATCACCAATTTCTGATATTTTAACATCAATATCTGGTAAAATTCCAGCTTCTTCACAAGCATCTAATGAATTAGTTACTATCTCATGAATAATTGTAGTTAGTGTTCTTTGTTTTCCATATAGTCCTAGCATTTGTCTATTTTTTTTAAAGAAATCTGCTACTGAGTGTTCTTTAAATTCATTAAATAATACATTTGCATCAATACCATCTTTATTTTCATTAGTTGGCTCTTTAGGCATAAATAATCACAATTAGTGTTTTTTTAGTAATCTATATATTATTTAGGTAACAACACATATATAAATATATATTAATAAATATATTTAGGTTTATATAATATCAGTAGGTTAAAACAACACTATTTTTATACTGTTTTAGCATTAAATTTAGTATGTGTGGTATAATAGGGTGTGTAAATGACCCTCTTGCTAAGCTAAAAACAGCCATTGGATTAAAAAGCATAAGTAATAGAGGAAAAGATACATTTGGATCAATAACTCAAGAAAATCTCTCCATAGCTCATGTTCTTCATTCAGTAGTTGGACATATTAAACAACCTCTTAAAAAAGAAGGAATTTTAAGTTCAAATTGTGAAATATATAATTGGAAGGAACTATGTGAAAAACATAAAATTCAAGCAAGAAATGATTCAGAACTAATTCTTAAATTACTAGATAATCAAAAAAAAATTGATTTTAAAGTATTAGATGAATTTGATGGGGTTTGGGCTTTTGTATATTATAAAGAGAATAAATTAATTTTATCTAGAGATATTCTTGGAGTAAAACCACTTTGGTATGGATTTACTGAAAAAGGGTTTTGTTTTGCTTCTGAAAAAAAAGCACTAAATGAAATGGGTTGTGAAAGAATAACTTTCTTAGATCCAAGAAAAATATTAATATACAACTCTAAAACTAGGAAAATTAGTTTTAAAGAAAGAAGTTTTTTTAAAATAATTAAGAAAAACACAAAATTAGATGAAAGTGTCCAAGAATTAATGCAAATATTGGATAATTCAGTTAAAAAAAGAATACCATATATAGAATTTGGGTTATTATTTAGTGGTGGAATTGATTCTGTAATTCTAGCACTACTTCTTAAGAAACTTAAAAAGAAATTTATTTGTTATATTGCATATGTTAAAGAGATTGGAGAAAGTAAAGATCTTGTGTATGCTAAAAAGATAGCCAAAGAACATAATCTTAAATTAAAAACAGTAGCAGTTAGTAAAAAACAAGTAGAAAAAACAATTCCAGAAATTGTTAATCTAATAGAATCAAGTAACCCAATTAAAGTTGGTGTTGCATTACCTATTTATTTTGCATCTAAAAAAGCAAAAGAAGATAAATTAAAAGTTATTCTTTCTGGATTAGGTGCAGATGAAATATTTGCTGGTTATTCTAGATTTAAAGAATCAAATAATATAACTTTAGATTCTAAAAATTTATTATTACAAATGCATGAAAATGATCTATATAGAGATGATATAATAACTATGGAAAATAATATAGAATTAAGATTGCCATATCTAGATCATGATGTAATTAGGTTTAGCCTAGGTTTAAAAGATTCTTTTAAGATCAATTCTAAAGAAAATAAAATTATTTTAAGAGAAGTAGGTAGAATATTAGGTCTTAAAGAAGAATATTATAAAAGAAAGAAAATGGCAGCACAATATGGTAGTGGTTTTGATAAAACTATTGAGAAGTTAGCTAAAGAAAATAAATTTAAAACTAAAAGTGAATACCTAAAGTCCTTTGCTAAACAAGAAAATCTAAATTTAGGTTGTTTATTTTCTGGTGGCAAAGATTCTAATCTGGCATTATGGATTATGCAAAGACAAAATTATAAAATTAGTTGTTTAATTTCTATTCTTCCAGATAACCCAAACTCCTATATGTATCAAAAACCTGATTTGAAGTTTTTAAAACTACAATCTAAAGCTTTAGAAATACCATTAATTACTAAAAATACTAAAGGTGAAAAAGAAAAAGAACTTAAAGAACTAAAACTAGCAATACAAGAAGCTAAAAAAAAATATAATATCCAAGGTATTGTTTCTGGTGCATTATTTAGTAATTATCAAAGAGAAAGAATTCAAAACATATGCAATGATTTAGGATTAAGACTATTTTCTCCATTATGGCATAAAAAGCAAGATAGTGAATTACAAGAATTGTTGGACAACAACTTTCAAGTTCTTATAGTTAAGATTGCAGGTTATGGATTATCAGAAAAATGGTTAGGTAAGATATTAACTAAAAAAGATCTTCAAGAACTTAAAATATTAAATAAAAAATATGGCTTTAATGTGGCTGGTGAGGGTGGGGAATATGAATCCCTTATTCTTTCAGCACCAACTTTTAAAAAAAATATAAAGATTTTAAAATATAAAAAGATTTTAGAAAATGAATTCACAGGATATTTAGAAATAAATAAAATTACGCTAGAATAATTAAAAAACTAAACTCATATATCATCACCCCATAATACAATATGATTTTTAATAATAGATAATATAAATGGATTTTTTTTTCTTTGTATAGCTCTCCACTTTCCAATAGTAAACTTTGTAATCCCTAATTCTAATCCTAAATTGTTTGTAAATTCAGACAAAATAGAAATATTAATTTTTTCAGTCTTAGCAATAACTAATATATCTATATCACTTTTTTCTGTATAATCACCAGTTGCAAATCCACCATAAAGTAATATAGAAAAAATATTACCTTTGTTTTGTTCTAAAAATTTAATAATAATATCTTTATCTTGTAAACACATTAAAAACCAAGTTTTTTTAAGTTGTTTAACAAAAGGGTTATTGTTATCTAATGAAAAAGAAATTGTGTTTGCAAGTTTAGTCTTCTTAAGTATATTATTAGAAGCATATTCATTACAATAGATTAAAACTGTTCTAGAACTTATTTTTAATAATCTGGCAAGTCCATTAATATGTATTTTAATTGTTGGGTTTTTTAAAAAATAATTTAATACATATAAACCTTTAGATTTAGTTAATTCTATAAACATAATATAATTAGAAACGTTTACTATAAAAAACAATCGTTTAATACAATAAACGATCATTTACTATAATAAATGATAGATTTTAATCAAAATTCAAATTTTTTAACGAAATATACTTTTAGTAACAGAAACAATCCATTTCCAATGCAAAACTAAGTGAATTATTACAAGTATACCCATAATCAGTCCACTAACATCATGTAAGGTAGAAATATTACTTTTAGGTAATACTTTATAAGCTGAAACCCCAATTATTTTAATTAGTTTAGGCCATTTAATTAACCCAGTAATAAAACAAATTAAAAAAGATAGTGCTAAACCAATATCTATCCAATAATTTAATTTAATCTTATTCATTTTCCACACCTTGTTGTTTAATTTCTTCAGCTATATCCTTAATAAGTGCTGGTGAAAATGCATATTCTACTCTGATATCTTCTAAAATAGAATCTATAGTATAACTATCTTTTAGATCAAACTCAGTTATTATTCCTAATAAAAGAACTTCAGAGTTTATTTCCCATAAATCAGCTACATCTTGTACTGTTAATAATTTTAGATCTTTACCTTCTATTTCAACTGTATGATCATGTAATTCATCATCATGATTATTACTAGTTACCACACCACTAACAAAAATCACAGCTAAAAAAATTATTAAAACTAATAAACTTACTAATAACACTATTTTTTTCAAACTACCATATCCATCTTTATTTACTAAATTAATTATAATTCTTTGTTAATTTTAATCAAAATTAATATCATCAATTTCATCAGTTTTTTTAACTGGCTTATAACCATCTGCTTTTAAACCAGATACTTTTAACATCTTAAAAACAACAGTGTGTCTTGAGCCACCAAGAATCTTCTCAACAACTTTTCTGATATCTTTAATATTATCCTCTGGGCCAATTATTGAAACAGTTTTACCATAGATAGCAAGAACACAATTTAGTTTTCTTTCAATTAAAGTTTTTACTTTTCCTTCTTTACCAATTATTCTACCTTTAATTTGAGTATGTCTTTTACTTGTGGAATTTACATGTTCATCTAGTGGAATAACTTCTAAGGTTTGTCCATCTATTAAAAGTTTAAATGCATTCTCAGGTGAGAAGCCTCTTGCAATTGCAGTAATTACTTTTTTAGCTATATGAATTTCATAAAATGTTTTATCAGAAGAAATTATAACATCACCAGTATGACTATCAACTTCTACATTTGTTTTGGTTTTTGCACAAATGTCTCTTCTTGTTTGTCCATTTGGGCCAATTAAAATAGCTAATCTATTATGTCCAACTTTAATTATCTCATCCATAAAGCTCTTTCTTTTTATTTTTTAGATCTTCTAACACTTTATCATAGGTTAGTTTTTGATTTGGATGTTTTTTATTTAAAAAGTCAGTAATGTTTACAATATCTCTTTTTAAAAATTCCTTTGATTTAGGGTGGCTATAAATTACTGCTTGTCCCATATCAATAATAGTAATATCCTGTGTTTCTGGATCAATTAATATATTAAATGCAGAGAAATCTGCATGAACTATCTTTGCACCATAAAGTAATTTTGCATAGTTGTCAATAATTTGTGGGTATACTTTATTATAATCAAATTTTATTTCCATTAGTCTAGGAAAGGACACATCATCTCTTCCAATAAAAGACATAATAATAATATTATATTCTTTAGCAATAACAACTGGACAAGACACATAATGTTTTAGTGCCTGTGACAGATTTCTATATTCTTTACTTGCCCATAATAGAAAGAGATCTCTTTTGTTTTTAGATACATTCTTAAATCTATAATCCCCTTTAATATATTTTTCCATATTTTTAAAATTAGATGTTTCAATTTTATATATTTTAGCAACCAATGGTGTATCCTTAAGATAACCAAGGAAAGTAATTGCTTCTTTACCACTAGAGATTGGGGATTCTATACTATCAATTATACTATTCTTTGATAGCTTATAAATTGCCTCATGTGTTTTTGAATCAAACACATACCCTTCGATTTTTTTATCAAGTAACATCTTAAATCAAATTAAAAAATAGAAAATTTAATATCGTCTATTTTGAGGTGGTGCAGATGGTCTAGAATTAACCACATCGTGTGTATGTTTGTAAAGAGCAGTCATTTCGTCTTTCTTCTCTAATTGAGTAACTTGGAAACCTAAATATCTCCAAACAACATCGCCTTTTGTAGGCTGGAAGTCCCATAGCTTAACAATCACTATATCATTTGGTTTAATCCAAATGTGTTTAAACATCTTACCAGGAATTCTACAAACTCTTTCTTTTCCATCTTCACACAGTATTTTAATATTATTTACACCCATTAACTGAACAACCTTACCATACTGTTCCAGTTCAGATTTATTAGGTGTTCTTAGTCTTCTAAAGTTTGGTGTTGGATTAGCTATAGTCAATTTAAAATCACTCCTTATAATTTATAAATTTGTGTGTGTGGTATTTTATTTATTAATATTATTTGTTTATTAATAATTATATTTTTAGATAATAATAAATCACAAATTTTCTTACCAAAAATATTTGCTGAGTCGCATTCATTAATAAAATTAATAATTTCTTCTTCTGTTAGAATATCAGAACCAAAAAAACTAGAAGAAATATTTACTTCTAATTCTTTATGTTTAATAATTGTATTAATTAATTCCTTATCACAACAAGCAAAAACTTTATTTCCTATATTATTATGTAATTTTCCAATCATATTTTATCTTTAAAGTTTAGGTAATGGGGTTATTGCACCACATGCTGCACACTTAAGTACTTTTACACCTTCTTGGTTTATAATCTCAGTATCTGGTTTTTTACATGCAGAACATAAAACAAAATTTTTTATATATTTGGTTAATATTATGTTTAGTTTATAATTATTAAATATACCATTTAATACTAATGTACCTTTCTGAATAGCTGATGCTGTTGAGATTTCTTTCATTATAAACTTATATAATTGATTTTCATCTTTTTTTAGGTCTTTAGCTACTTTTGAAAAGTTTCTCCAGATGGTTTGTTTACCTTGTATTATTGACTCAACTTTAGGTAATTCAAATCTAGAATCATTTAGTGTTCTATCTGGTAAAGACATGTATATTCTATCTAGTAAACTCTTGTAATCTAATTCATTATTGTTTTCAGTCATAATATAATATATAATAAGAAGTCTTTATAAAATTGGTGTTTTAAAGAAGTAAAATGTAGGTAATAATAATTACAATTAACATAAGAATTGCTTGAGGTGGTAATGCAGGCATAACCTTAATACCTCTTTTATTATTTGTTATAAACCAAAAAGTCCAAAATAAACCTAATAATGATGCAATCCAAATTCCAATAATTGGTAGAATTGCAATCCAGAAAGAATAACTTTTAATTAAAACAAAGAAAAAACTAGCTGATACTGTTAATGGTATAACAATATCCCCACCACCTAGTTGAAATGTTCTTTTTTTAGATGGAATTGCAAATGTTAAAGCTAACTTTTGTTTAATAAACATTTTTGCTAAGGTAACCATATGCTTTGTATAAAACACAGCTATAAAATCATAGATAGATAATAGTATTAAGAAAACAATAACTGGAATTAATCCTAACGATAATCCAATTATTGCACCTGCTCCAGCAATTGCAAGACCTAAAAGAACATTGTTATACCATAGAAGTGTTTTTTGATAATTAGGGTTTTCTTTTAGGATATGTCTAATATATAATACTAAAAATGAAATAAATAATGCAGATATGTATGGTAAAAAGATATCAAAAACAATAATCATTCCAATTAATAATGCTAAAAACTCAAATATATGTAAATATCCTCTTTTTTTAAATAGCTTTCTAAGAACTAGCATTAATCCAGTTATAAATAAGATTTCTACAATAATTGCAACTGCATTAATAATATCATCTGGATTATCAGTAACTATTGATATTCTAATATCCTGTGATGAGTAATAGTTAGCAGTTGCTAATCCAATAACTTGAACAACTATAAATATAATTATTAAATATAAAATAAATTTTGAATTAATTTTTGAGTTCATATCATTTTCGGTTTATTTTTATTTTATTTTTATGCACAGATATAATTTCACCATTTTTTATATATTCCAAATTACCTTGACCTAAGCTTTTTGATTCCAAAGAATATTTTTTATAACTATTATTTTTATTTATTCTTTCAAACATTTTATTTATTAATGTGTGAACTTTCCCATCTACAGCTAATCCTGGTGACAATGTATTAATTTTATCTTTATGAATTAAATGAGATAATGCTTTTATCATTAATTTTGTTCCAATTTTATCTGTAGTTGTTGTTAATTTTTTATCAACAAAAAAATGGCTAATTTCAAATTCATTACGATTATTATGATTATGTCTAAAAGTTAAAAATCCTATCATTTTTTCATTTTTATATGTCATAAATATTCTAAAATTAATTTTTTTACTTGTTTTAAGAGTGTTATAATAAGACCTTAACAAAGACATATGCAAATTAGTAAACCCTTCAACTGAATTTAAAGTCACCCTACTTAATTCTTCAATTAATTCAGGTGTTAATTTTTCTTTATTTTCTGGTGTTATTAAATCATAGGTAACCATATTAAAATAGTAAAGGAAAAGAATTAAATTCCTTTTGGAAATTTACATTTCAAATATTACTTTCTTTTAATCTTTATACTGTTTCCAAAAATGGTTTTTATTCCAAATTTAGTTTTATATCTAATAGTCTCGGTGTTATGTATAATAGGTTCTAATACATATTTTTTAAATTCTGGGTTTCTTTTAATTCTTTCAAACATCTTTTCAATAATACCATACACCCTATTATCAACCACATATCCCGGGTCTATCATAGTTACCTTTTCTTTATAAATCAAGTGAGATAGTGCTCTAATCATTAGTTTAGTTCCAATTTTTGAATTTTTTCGTACTAATTGTTTTTTGTTTACATAAAAACCATTTAGATAAAATTCATTTGATAATATATGACCATATAAAATCCCAACCATTTTTTTATTTTCATATGCAATAAATAATTTAAAATCTTTAGATTTAAAAAAAGAGATATAACGTTCTTTAAGTATATCATGCTCTTCTTTAGAAATTTTGTTTAACTTTGATTTATAATTTGTAATAATTAATTCTTCAATTAATTCAGGTGTTAATTTTTCTTTATTTTCTGGTGTTATTAAATCATAGGTAACCATATTAAAATAGTAAAAGAAAGAGTTTAAAAGGAATCTGGTTCAGTTGCTTTTAATAAACCATTCCTTGGCTCATAAACATCACCAATCTTCTTTAACTTAACAATTGCATCATGAACCTTATCTCTAGACTTTCCTTCTTTTTCTGCAAATTCTAATAACTCTTTTGTTGATACTGGTTCTCCACCCTGTGAAAGGTCTTTTATGTATTTAAGAACTGTTTTTACTAAGTTTCTCTCAGATTGTGATTGTCCAGTCTGCAATATATCAATATCTATTTTTCCAGTTTCAACATCCATTGCTGTTTGTTCTAATGAGGTTTTAAAAATCCTAATTGCTCTTTCTGCATCTTCATCATCAATTGTATCTTTTAGTTTTATTTTTGCACTTGCTTCTGATAATCTTACTAAACCTTCTAACTGTCTTGGTGTTGCTGCAAAGGATTTTGACTTTCTACCCATATCTCTTAACTCAACATAATAGTTAAGTATTTTTTCTGATGCACTTTCTGCTAATACTGGTCTTATATTCTGTCTAGAAAACGCAACAAACTTTTTAAAAATCTCAGGATCAATTGCTGGAAGAACTTTCTTTTCAATTTCTTCTAGTTCTTCTTTTGAAATTGATTTGTTTTTTTCTGAGTTAGTTAATCTTTCAGCTAGACTTTGTGTTTTAAGAATATGCTTTGCAATATTAATATCTTGAGTTCTATCTAGAACATCAGGAATTACAAAATAAAGATCAAATCTTGAAAGTAATGAAAATGGAAGATCAATTTGTTCAATTGGGTTTTTATAAGGATCAAATCTATTGTATTTTGGGTTTGCTGCTGCTAAAATTGAAGTATCTGCTCTGAACTTACTATAAAGTCCTGCCTTAGACACAGAAACTGTTGACTGTGCCATTGCCTCATGAAGTGAAGATCTATCATCAGGATTAATTTTATCAAACTCATCAATCATTGCAATCCCACCACTTGCTAAAATTACAGCACCAGCTTTTAATGTCCAACCACCTTCTCCAAATTCATCTTTAACAGCACTAACTGTTAAACCAGCACCAGATACTGTTTTTCCTGAAACATACACACTCTTAGGTGCTAGGATATCTGCATATTCTAATAATTTGGATTTACCAGTTGATGGATCACCAACTAAAAGAACATGAATATTACCTCTTAGTTTTTGTTTAGCTACTTCTTTTCTTACACCACCAAACATCTGTAAAGTAATTGCTTCTTTAACCACATCATGTCCAAATATATTTGGTGCAACTGATTTACTTAAAAGTTCATAAATGTTTTCTTTTTTTGCTAGATCTTTTATTTCTTGTTCTTCATCAGGAGAGATTTTAAGTTCTTCATATTCTTGATCTACTTTTTCAACATGATTAGCAATTAGGTACTTACCATAAATATTAAGATCACCTTTTGGTGGTTTTAATTTTAAAGTTCCAGTAACAATAATTTTATCCCCAGCTGAACAAAGATTTACTAGGTCTTCAGAAAGATAAACATCTATATTTGCTGCTTGGTCTGAGCCTTTTAATTTTTCTAATGGTTCTTGCATTTGTATTTTTTGATAATCAATAAATTTAGATTGTTCTAGATCAATATCAAACTCTCTAGCTTTACATTCTCTACATTGCATAGGTTTTGTAAGTTGTTGTGTTTTTTGAATAATATCAGTTGTTGTTCCACATTTTCTACAAACAAAATGTGCTGTTGTTAATTTTTCTAATCTTTCTGTTATTAATCTAATTGTACCTTCAGCAGCAGTTAGTTTAGATAGATGTTCTGAACCAATATCTCTAATATCCACCATATATTCTTCTGGTAAATTATAAAATCTAACAATTGGTTCAAATTTAATTTCAGAATCAAGAATACCAATATCTATTTTTTTAATTGCTGCATTTGCTGCTTCTGTTATGATTACTGGACTTTCTAATAGTCTTTCTGAAATATCTAGATCAAAGTCTTCTAGTTTTTTATAATCAATATCTAGGCTTTTTTCTTTTGGGTAGTTAGAAGCTAGATGTTCAATTTCTTTTTTGTATATTTCTTCAAAGAAATCTAATAATATTTCAATATACTCATCAATTGCAAGATCTGATGATCCTGTTTTTTCCATAGTTTCTAATTCATTATCTAAATTTATATCTGCCATTAGTTTATCACATATATATTATAGAACTTTAAGTATATCTAGTTTTTGGGAGGGTAGCTGGCCAACAAAACCTTATATATATTACTTTGTGTTTATAATGCCTCATTAACCAATTTACCATTGGATTGAATTTCAATTATATATTTATAATTAGAATCTAATATAATTAATACCCCTTTAGAATCTGAAGTAAAATTGAAGTAAAATAAGAAAAAAATACAAGAAGAGTGGGGGTTTGGTACAAAAAACTAACTAAAGTTTAATTTTTTTTAGTTTTTGGGCTAATAATTTTAATTTTTTAGAATCCCCTTTAGGTCCATCATTCGAAGATAAATAACCCATATATTTTTTTAAAAATTTAGGTTTACCACTTAGATATTGTTTCCAAACACCTTTTTTCATGTATTCAGTACCATGCATAGGAATTAATTTTATATGAGCATGATTTATACCTGTTCCCTCTATAATTAATCCAACTCTGCCAACATCTTTGTAATGTTTCATTAATATCTTAGATACTTTTTTAGATGCTAAAATAAAATCAGATAAAACTTTATTTGGCATATTTAAGACATCACTATCATAATGCTTTTTAGAAACAACAACAGTATTTCCATCAGTACTTGGAAATCCAGATAAAAAAGCCATAAAATCTTTATTTTCCCAAAAAATACCAGGAGTATCTAAATTACCTTTAATTATTTCACAAAAGATGCATTTTCCATCATCTGTTTTAGATTTATATAATGCCATAATATAACCTACTCAACAAAATCCAATGTACTTACCAAAAGCTCAATCTGTGAAGAAAAATTATTTAGCTTAGCTCTTCCAACAACCTTTACCTTCTTTCCTAGAAGTTTGTCTTCTAATTGTTCAAAGATCTGTTGTTTTTCTTCATCCATAATATCTCTTTTCAAAGTATCTGGAACAATCTCATATACTCTCTGGGCAATCTCACTAAAGAAAACTATCTTTAGAATACCAGTTCCATCATCAATATCCACACTACCAAACATATTTACTTGTGGCTCAACTACTTTGTTACATTTCTCACAAACAAACTCATTATTTATCATTTGTATTTTTTCATTACACTCTGGGCATTTAAAGTATCTTAGTTTATTTCTATTTACTGAAACAATTAGTCCATCAAGATTATATGATTTCCCATCCTCTAGTGATTCTATCTTACCATCAGTCACATCTTTGTTTGTTGATGCCAATTCACTTAATGGTGGTATTTTCTTTGTAGTTTTTGGATTTTTAGTAACATTTGAATTCCAATTAACATAAAGTTCTAGATCATAAAGACCTTCTTTTACTCTAATGTCTGATAGTTTAACCATATCTCCTCTTTTAAACTTAGTTTCAAATTCCTGTGCCCATGGATCCCATGCAACACATCTTAGAGATTTAATTCCATCAGATATTTCAAAATTAAGAACTTTTCTTTTTCTTTTTTCTTTATCTTCAAATTCTTTAGCTGGGAATATGGAAATAATTCTACCAATTGTATCTACTAATTCATCAGATGCTGTTTCAATTACTGAAACATCTTTATAATTAGTTTTTAGTTCAGTAATTAATGGTGCATCTTCTGGATCTTTAATAACTGTACCACCATGTCTTAGTGACAATTCTAGTCTTTCATTATAAGTAGTAACATATGTGTCTTTAATTAGAACTAATGAGTTTTTATCTAAATTTAGTTCATCTACTAGATTTACTTTTTCTTGCCAAAGATTTAGTTTAGTTGATCCAGTATCATCTTGTAAATAAATAGCTTGAACCTTACCATCAGTACCATCTTTTGCTTTATATGTTCTTGCTGGTGGTATAAACTTAACTCTAGCATATAAAGAAACACCATCCTGTGATGTAGTTAGTTCTGAAATTTTTAGAATTGAAGAAGTAGATTTCATTTCTAGATTTACATTAAGTTGTTTAGCAAGCATAATGCTTGCACCAACTTCACTTAAAAGACCTTGGTATTTAGCTTTTATTTTAGTTGAAGATTCTTGTAGCTCTGTATCTTCCTTTCCAGTTACTTCTTTTATTCTTTTATATATTTCTTCAGAATTATTTAATTGCATATTTAATCATTTCCTTTTCAAATAATTTATTTTTTTAATAAATTCATTATATATTTCTTCTTTTTTTAAATTTGAAATTTCACAAATTTCATCAACAATATTTTTTTTAATCAAAGTAAAAACCAAACTTACTTTAACTTTGCTTTCTTTTATTAGACCATCTTCTTTTTTTAATAAAACACCATTCATTTTTGTTTTAGTATTACTAGTTATTCCAACAAATATATTATTTATACCTTCTTTAAATAATAAGAAGGCCGGTCTTATTTTAAAAGTATGCTCATCTACAAAAGGTATTTTAACTAAATAGATTATTCCTTCTTTGATTTCTTTTTCAAATACCAATCTTCCCACTCCTGATCTTCATCATTATCCCAAAATGTTTGAAATAAAGGTGCTTGTGCCTTTAGAATACTATCATATTCATCTTGTGTTTTTTTTAAGATATCTTGAATTGTTTCATTATGTGTTTGTCTAGGATATACTTTAATTTTAATTAAATAATTTAATTGTTGTTTTTTAAGCTGAATGGTAGTTGTTTTCATAAAAGTCCCTATCTTCTTTTCTCTTTATGTATAGCAATCAATCTATCCATTACATCTGCATAACTTTCTTTTGGGTGAAGCTTATGAGTTTTAAGTAAGTTTAATGTTTTCAAAGATATTTGAACTGTTGTGTATTCATCCATTATAATCACCTATAAGTAGTTATAAGTAATTATATTTATAAAAGGATTTATTATATGATTTATATTTTTTACTAATAATCTATATTTCCCTTATTTTATTACACTTTAGAGCCAATTCAATGCACAATAAGATATAAATTTAATTATAAAAATAAAAGTATCCTATAGTTAACTTCTAAAACCAAACACAAACTTCACAAAATATATGCTATATTTGAAACGATATATTTATAAACTAAACCACATAACAAATTATATATGAATCAAACATACGCCATAATTTACAACCAATTAGACACCTTTAACAACCAGTTCATACATAAAGATACCATGTGTGACATCTTAAATAAATTTGAACCCAAAGAAAGAAATACAAAAAATATACTAAGAAATTTACAAAATCAAAATAAGATAAAATACTTATTTAATAATTATTTTTATATTCTAACATCTGATGAACAAATTAAAAAATATTATAAATATTCTGCAAAGGAAATGGTTTTCGTAGTATTAAATAAATTAAAAATTAAATGGCATTTAGGTTTATATTCTGCATTACAAATAAACAACATAGATCATAAAAATGATTTATATCATCAAATTCCAAAAACAACAATAATAATTAATTCAAAGTTTTCTAAAACAATAATGGTTTTAAAGCAATCTTTTATTTTTAAAAAACAACAACATATAGAGGTCCATATTGAAAAAGCAAAAACAAATAATAGAATTACATTTTATTATTCTGATTTAGAAAGAACACACATAGAATATATTTATTATAATAAGGCATCACCTATAGATAAAGATATATTAAACACAAATAAAATTAACAAATATCTTAACATTTTCCAGAAAAAATATACAATAAATATAAGTGGTTTATAGATGAATAAAAAACAAATGTTATTATATATAAAAAAATTTAAAAAAAGTTTTAAAAAAAATTAGTGAATTTAATTTAAAAGAATATATTAAATCATTAAACACAAAAAAAATACAGAAATAATAACTATTGTTTAGTCAATTAGAATCCCATATAAAATATATTAAAAAAAGTTAATAAAGAGAATTATTTTTCTTTATAATAAACTATTAACTAAACAGAAAGCAAGATTCCACAAAAATCAGAATCATTAATACTATCAAAGTATAGATTGTTTGATTGTGGGATCACAGATGTTAAACAAATGCCACAAGTATTAGATTTACCAAGGTTATTATAATTAAGGTTGTTTTGTTGTGTGTTTGTACCACCAAAAATTGCAACTAATGAAAACACAACTATTAGAGATATAACTAGTACTTTTGTAAATTTATCCATATTGTATCACTCCTTTTTAAATAAATTGAATAAACTTCTATATCAAAATATTTAAATAGGTTACATACTTATATTTATTAAAAATAAACATAGGTTATATAACATATGAAGATAGGAAAATACACTGTTGGAGATTACGTAGTCTCAACAGAAGGTAATATTAAAAAATTAGTTTTTGATTGTAGAAACTGTCCTTATAACACATCAGTAGCTGATGACCCTAGATGTAGATATCATGTTATGAAGGCACTAGAAACAATAGAAGCTGATGAAGTTATTCTAGCTGAAGTTTATGAAAGAGAATATAATAAAGAACAAACTACTTATCTTAAAGAAATAATAAACCTATTACTTGATTTTGAAAATAGTGCAGTCTGGGTAAGTGAACATCTAAATATTAAAGATATTGATTGTGATGAATGCTACCCACAAAGACATAACAACATTCTTAAATTTGCAAGAGATCTTCTTAGCTATGATCCAATTGCATCTTACTTAAGTTTATTAAAAGAAGTTGAAAATACAAAACTTAGAGAAAATGAAACTAAAGGTCAACCCTGTGAGAAATGTTTCACAGCTAATCTAAATCATTTAATTAAAATTAAACAAAAATATGATAAAACTAGTTTTATAAAAAAACTAAAACCTTTATTAGCAAAGAATGATGATCTAGCTAACCTAACAGACATCTATAGAACAATGTTTGAAGTGGAAATTAAACCTGCATTTATTGGTTCTAAAATTAGTTTTGGAGATATGGATAAATTACAATTAATTGATGAATACCAAGTACTTAACACAGGTGTGCAAATATTTAAACACCCAGACAAAATTGAATATATGTATATGATTAATCCTCCAGAATACACACTATCCCCTGATCACTACTTCATACTTTCTAAAACTAAGGAAACAGTAGCCAACTACCAACCAGGAAAAATAACATTAACAAGTGGAGATTCAACTAAGAAGTATTTCCAAAGAATATACCAAAGCACAATTATAGATATTGCTAGAAAATTCGGAGTTACATTAGGTCCAGATGATGTTTATGCATTATCAGAAATTGTAACTAGATACACAGTAGGTTATGGCATCTTAGAATTATTATTATCAGATAAACAAGTTACTGATGTTTATTTAGACTCACCATTAGGTGCAAAACCAATTTATTTAGTGCACTCTAAATATGGACAATGCCAAACAAACATACAATATCCAGAAAGTGATGCTGAGAGCTTTGTTGGTAAAATAAGAGCAATGTCAGGAAGACCATTTGATGACGCACACCCAGTACTTGATTTTGATATGCATGATCTAAACACAAGAATTGCAATTATTGGAAAACCACTAGCAACCGATGGTATTGCATTTGCATTTAGATTACATAAAGAAACTCCATGGACATTACCACAACTAATAAATGTGAAATCACTAAATGCACTAGCTGCTGGAATGTTAAGTTTCTTTATTGATAATAACTCAACAATGCTAATAGCTGGATCTAGAGGTGCAGGAAAAACATCACTTATGACAGCATTGATGTTAGAAATATTACAGAACTCAAGAATAATAGTCCAAGAAGACACATTAGAATTACCAATAATGTATATGAAGGATATTGGGTTTAATGCCCAAAGACTAAAAACAAGATCAGCAATTAGTGGGATTGGTGAGTTATCCACATCTGAAATGAAACCAGAGGATGCACTAAGAACAGCATTAAGACTAGGTGATTCTGCATTAATTGTAGGAGAAGTTAGATCAGTTGAGGCAAAAGTACTATATGAAGCTATGAGAATTGGTGCTGCAGGCAATGTAGTTATGGGAACCATACATGCTGACTCTGCTTATGCAGTATGGGATAGAGTGGTTAATGATTTAGAGGTGCCTACTACATCATTTAAAGCAACAGACTTAGTTGTAGTTACTAAGCCTATTAGATTTAAGGGTTCATTAAAAAACCATAGAAGAGTAGTTCAGATAACTGAAGTTAGAAAGCATTGGAATAAGGATCCAGATGCCGAGGGTGGATTACTTAATCTTATGGAATATGATGCATCTAAGGATAGTTTAATACTAAATGAAGATGCTTTAAAAGATTCAGAGCTGTTTACTAAGATTGTTAAGTTATCAGGAATGAATATTGAAGAGATTTGGGATAATATAAATCTTAGATCTAATGAGAAACAATTCCAAGTAGATTATGCTAATGAACATGAGATTCTTGAGATATTAGAAGCTGAACATACTGTTCATACTCATAATAAATTACTAATTCTAAAAGAGATGTATCTAGAAGAAAAAGGCAAAATAGATTATACTGAGTTATATAATCTTTGGAAGAAATGGTATATTGATGATTTCGCACCAAGAATAATTAAAAGAATAAAAGAAGAGAAAGAGTAATGAAATTATAGTTTCATACTATTTTCAAAAATTGTTTTAATATCTTCATTAGTAAATTCTTTAAAAGGTTTTACATCTTTTATATAGTTTAAATAACTTTTATATACATTTGCTTTTGAGAATGCAGACTTACTTAGATTAATATCGTTTATTTTATAAAGTTGATTTAAAATAAGTTTTTGTTGTCTGTCTAATCTGTCAGTTTTTCTTTTTTTTGTATATTTATCTGTTATTTCATCATGTACAGTATTTATTGAGCTCTTTTTAGACCATAATTTACTTAAGAAATAGCATATTTTATTAAAATTTCAAAAGATTATACCTTTATAATAGGTTACATATTAATATCTTTTTTCTTAGAAAAATCGCTAAAATAAACATCTAATAAATCGATTGCTTGTGTATTTGATTTTACAACTATACTTTTAATTGCACTAAAATGCTTATTAGAAGTATATTTTTCTTCAAAATAAGGAGAAGTAAGTATTATTGTTTTAAAAGGCTTATCTTTAGCTAAATCAATTCCAAATTTTACAATTTGAGTAACTTCATCATAACCATTTAAAAATTCTGGTTCATTAAAAGATTTTACTAAACCAGACAATATAACTTTATCTAATAATTTTTCTGAAATAATTTTATCAAAATGGTTTTGTAAAATCACAGTATGTTTTCTTTTATGGTCTAAAGAAGATGCTTTTATATACATTAAATTTCTTTTAATTCTTCTTTGTAAAACTTTATCTTCAAGAGAATCTAACCATTTAAAAAAATGAAAATCTAAAAGTAATCTTGCATTATATTCAATCCTAACCATAACTATCAACAACTATATCTATATTAGACTATCAGCTTCTTGAATATCAATATAAGTAATCGGAGAATTTATTGTATATTTAGCCATAATTAAAACATCGTTTGATAGTTTAGACACTTTTTCTTTTAAACTATCAGCTTTATAATTTGCATCTGGATTTTTAGACATTATTTCTTTTAAATCAGAAACAAACATAAAATCAACAATAATATCTTTACTATTTAAAGTCATAAATCACACCATTTTTAATAAACTATATTACCAACACATTTATAACACTAATTATTTAGTTAGAAATATACTTTAAAGATATTATATTACAAATAATATATAAATAGATTTATTTTGAATTACAAACCATTTTATTATAAAATTATCTAATACATCTTTATATAATTAAACCAATACCTTCAAAATAAGTTTGTTTACTCCAAAAGTGCACTTTTAAATATACAAAAACAGTTTTAAAATTAATAACTTATTTAATAAATTCCACCATTTACTATAGCATAAATATTAATAATTTTATATCAAATCTTTAAAAACAAAACATTTATAATACTTTCTAAAAGTTAACTAGTTGATTAGTTAACTTTTGGTGTTTTTTAACTAGTACACTAGTTAACTTTAACAAACCTTTAAATAACTTTGTCTAAAATCAACAAATTTTTATGTAGCATAAACATGTAATTTATAAGTTTTTAACTACTAACCCTAAATCTAGTTTTATTTTAAAAATAACCTAACTAAATAATTTCTTTAAATCATTAAGATCTAAACAAGTTATAGGAATACCATCTACTACTTTTACTTTTTCAAAAAAGCTTTTTGCAACTACAATAAACTCTTCTATTCTTTGTTTTTCACCCCATTTAACAAATTTAGATTTAGCAATAAGTTCTTGTGCAATTTTAGTTGCATTAACATTATCTTTCCATTTAACCTCACAAAATAAAATGTTTTTTTTAGTCATATTATTAATTCCAACAACATCAATTTCATATGTAGATTTTGTTTTATCAACTAAATACTTTTTTGGTAACTTACCCCACATTCTTCCAAAAGAATTATACTTATACATAGTAGCAATATCATAATTAATAAATAACTCTTTAATTAAATCTTCAAATTTACAACCAAAAAATTTATTTATATCTTCCTCATAATAAGAGTATATGTCCTTTGGATTGTGTGATTCTATAAAAGAAATATTTGAATATAAATATCTAAACCAAAATTGTAAAAAATTATCATTAATTTTATATAGTCTACCTTTAAATCTTTTAGATTCTGTAATAGGAATTTCTTCATGAATAATAGATAGTGACTTAAGAACAGTAAGATATTTTGAAACTAATGAATAATCTAAATAAGTATGACCAACTATATCTTTTTGTTTTTGTTTACCTTTTGAAATAGCATTCAATATAAGTTTATAATTATTAGTTTCTGAAAATTCATAATTCATAAGAATATTCCCTTCCATATTTAAAAAGTTACCTTTTGTAAATATTCCTTCAATTATGTTTTCTTTAAAATTTAAATTAGCATTTATTTTTTGTAAATATGCAGGAACCCCACCAAGTACAAAATATGTTTTAAATAAATCAATAATTTGTAATTTAGGAAAGAAATTTATAATATGTTTAAAAGGTATTGGTTGTAAATCCCACTGTGCTGTTCTTCGTCCATATAATGGACTTTTAACATTTAAAACTTCTTTTTCCATTATTGACACTGACGAACCAGTAAGAATTATAAATATGTTCTGATTATATAATAAAGTATCCCATAATTTTTGAAATATAGATGGTATTGCTTTATTTTTTTTAATAAGATAAGGGAATTCATCAATAATAATAATTAATTTTTCTTTTTTATTATACATTTTAAAAAAAATAGCAAATAAATCATACCAATTTTTAAATATTATATTTTTAAATTCTATACCTACAAAATCACTCATTTTTTTTTGCATTTCATTTATATTTATTAAATCACCTTCTTCACTACAAAGAAAATAGATTCCATTTTTATTTTTTAAAAATTCTAAACTAAGTTGTGTTTTACCGATTCTTCTTCTACCATATAAAATAAACAAATCTGGTGATTTTTCTTTATATTTTTTATTTAAAAAAGAAAGTTCTTTTTCTCTATTTATAAATTCTTTTTGCATAATAATATAAGAATCAAAATGTTTATAAAATCACCCATTTTGGACAGTAAAATATAATACTTTGTTGTCCAAAATCAGAAGATTTCAAAAATAAATTATAAAAAGTTTTTAGGTTTTTCAAGCATAGCTAAAAATAAAGATATAAAAATCACTAATTTTTTAGAATCAAAGATAGATCGAAAATTCATTAGAAAGAATATATGTTGGTTACATTTATATATAACTATTATAACCAATATATTGGTTATATTTAAAAACATTTATAATTACCAACATATACAAAAACAGTTTTAAAATTAAGAACTTTATTTAATAATATACCTATATTTCCTAAGTAATTAATGACTCATTGCTATTAAAGTTCCAAAAAATCAATCTAATTTAGTATATTTAAAATAAAATTATTTTATAATTCTTATTTTATAGTATTTTAAAAATATAGACCGATAGCTATAGGCTTTTTAAAAAGAAAAAAAAAGAAAAAAGAAGTGAAAAGAATTCACTTACTTAACTATTTATTAGGTATTTACATACCTTCAATAGCAGTAATTAATTCTTTTGCAGCTTCAGCTGTATCAGCAGCATCCATACCAGCAACAATGATATTACCATTAGCAGCTTGTCCAGCAATATAATCACCAGATGCTACAACTAAGTCTTCAAGACCATATGTAGTTTCAGCTAATGTGTTAACTAAGTATCCACCAACAATTATTAATGGTGTACTTGGTGCTTCTGTGTCTAACCATACAAGTCTGTCTGTACTAACATTCCATGCAGAAGGAACTATTGCGTCACCGCTTGCTCCAGCTAAAATATCAATAGAATCTAAACTTGCTTTAGTACCTTCATCACCTTCTTTAGTAACACCTATGTCTGCTTCTGTGAAAACATATGTATCGCCAATTAGGTTAGTACTAGTAGTTGATCCAGAACCAAAGAACACTTCAACAACTCTTTGTGTATCAGGTTGACTAATTACAACTTCTCCAGATTCAATAGACACCTCTGTACCAAAGTCTGTAATACCAAATTCAATATCTTCAGAATCTTCATTATCTAAACTAAAGTGATCAGCATCAACTATATCTGATTCAGGAATAGTACTGTCATAGTCATCTGATTGTGCAATCTTTTGAGTTTCAGAATCTAAGTAAAACTTAACAGTATCATTATTTATATCAGCTAATACAAATTCAGTAATTTCTGTTTCTTTATCTGCAAATCCATTGATGTAATAATAATCTGCAAAACCAGAATCATTAGCAGAACCATTTAAATACCAATCCTTACCAGAACCTAATTCATATGCATCAGTTTTTACAACTGCACCACCATTAGTAGCATTAGCATCTTCATCAGCTAACTTTGCTGCTACTGCTAAACCGTACTTACCATTAGTATTATTAACATCTAAATAAAAGTACAATGGTGTTGAATCCACATCACTTAAGATATAAAAATATGTGTCAGCAATCATAGTACCTGTTGCATCTAAAACATATGAATCATTAGTGGGATTATTATCATCTGTATACACATATATACTTACAGAATCTCCTTCATCATTAGTACCTTCTTTAACCATTACATTACTATCACTTATCCAATCAAAGTAATAATCTTTTCCATCAATCTTAACTTTTAAGTCTGAGGAATCTGATTTTTCAGTCCATAATGGTAATGTGTGATCATCATCTTCTGCATCAATCCATTTGATTTCTTTGTTATTAGTTTCTAATATAGACATATCTTCATCTTTTAAACCTAAAAATTCAACATAACCAAAATCAATAGGTAACATTGCTTTTTCTCCAACTTTTAATGCAGGAAAGTCTACATCAGCATCAACTGGAATTTCATCCCAACCATCATCATTAGTTAAAGTAATAGCAGTAATTACATCATTAGTTCCATTTGTAAAATCAACAGTCCATTCTCTTTCACCAACAGTGAAATCATCTACTTCTTCTCCATCTTCTAATTTAAATGTATCAGTACCAGTACTTATCTCTACATATGATGTGCTATTTTCTGTATAATATACACCTGTTACTGTAAATTCAGATATTTTATCATCAAAATCTACGTCATCACCGTCATCAACTGTTTTAGATGAAATTTGTGTACCTGTAGTGTCTAATAATTTTAATTGAACACTATTCTCTGAAGATCCACTAGAAATTGTACCAATTTCTACAGTTAATGTTTCACCAGCATATGTACCTATACCAGCAACCTCAAATTGTACACCTTCATTATAAGATATTGTGTTTTCTTCCATAACTAATTCAATATCAGATCCATCACTTGCAGTTGATCTAACATCATACATTTTACCCATAAAAGGGATAGTTAAATCATGATCATCACTTGTTGTCAAACCAGCTTCAATACCATCATCTAAATTTAAAGTATATGATATTTTTGATCCAGCAATTTTTAACAATAATGCTTGAACATCATAGTTATCTTCAAAATACACATCATTTAATTCTACAGATAATTCATCATTAACATTATTTAATGTTTCACTATTATTATTACTGTCATCATAATCTATATCTGCATCAAATAATTTTGTGAAATCTGTATCCTTTAATGTGTAAGCAGGTGTATAAGTTCCATGTAATGTATCATCATCAAATAACTTACCATCACCTGTTACTGCACTTGTTGATTCAGAACCAACTGTTACAGTAGCATTATTAAAAATGTATCCACCAACAGCATCTCCTGAGATGTATGCCTTCTTACCAATAGCAGCAGCAATGTTACCAGCCCAAACTATGTCCACTGGTTGTGCCATAGATCCTACAGCAACATTTACTGATGGAATTCCATCTGTAAAAAGTTGATCTTTTGTAAGTTGATCTACTGAAGTAAAGGTACCGTCATTTACATTTGCTGCAACTACAGCGCCTGCAAACAAAGCAGCAGTACCAAGTGCTATAACACCAGCAACAACTTTCTTTGTATTTATATTTTTCATATTTTTTTCACCTTTTGGTTTTTTTTTTATAAAAACTGAATCTGTAGTTTGTTACAAGAAAAAAAATTAAGTTCTTGATAAAACAGACTCTATAGATATAGCCATCTTTAGCTACACTACTTAAGATATTGAAGAGAGGTTTTATTTAAAAAGGTATGTTTTTAGGAAAATAAACAATAGGTTTTTAAACAAATAAGTTGTGGTAAAAGAGGTTAATTTATAATAAATATATGGATTGGTAATCCATAAAATTAACTAAATATATGGATTGGTAATCCATATATTATTAAACTTAACTATATAATATATATAATATGGATTATAATATATTAAAACAAATAATAATAAATCAAAATGAACTTCAAAAAAATAAAAATATTGGATTTCTAAGACATTCATTAAAAGATATCTCAAACTTCATAAATAATCCAACAATAATAGTTATTACTGGACATAGGCGAGTAGGAAAATCAACTATTTTATTACAAATTGCAAAAAAATACTATAAAGATGATTATTACTATCTTGATTTCTCTGACCCTATTTTTAAAAAAATAACTGTTGATGATTATAATAAAATTGAAGAAATATTTCTAAAAGAGATTGGAAATAAAAAAACAATCTTTTTTGATGAAATACAAGGAAAACCAGAATGGAACCTATTTGTAAATCAATTAAAAGAAAAAGGGCACAAATGTTTTGTAACTGGATCAAATGCTGATATACTATCTAAAGAAATATCTTCTTATTTAACTGGTAGACATATAGATATAGAATTATATCCATTTTCATATAAAGAATTTATAGAATATAAAAATATGCCTTTTAATCCCCAAACCACAAAAACAAATGCAAAACTATTAAATTTATTTGAAGAGTATCTAAAATTTGGTGGTTTCCCAGAAGTTATAGTTTATAATCAAAAAGAATTATTAAAAGAAATTTATAAAGATATAATACTAAAAGATGTGGCATTAAGATGGGATATAAAAAATATATCTGAATTAGAAGATTTAGCTTTTTATTTAATATCACACACCACAAATGAATATAATTATAATTCACTTAAAAAATATACACAAATCAAAGATGCTAAAACAATAAAACAATATATTAACTACCTATGTAAAACATATCTATTTTATGAAGTATCACAATTTGAATATTCATTAAATAATCAAAGAAAAAGAAATAAAAAAATATACTGTATAGATAATGGATTCATAACACAAGTTGCATATGGTTTTACTTTAGGTGAATCTAGATATTTAGAAAATTTAATATTTATGGAATTAAAAATTAGAAATAAAGAAATTTATTTTTATAAAGATAAAAATAACTCAGAATGTGATTTTTTAATTGTAGAAAATAAAAAAGTAAAAGAAGTAATACAAGTGTGCTATTCTTTCGAAAAAGAAGAAACTGAAGAGAGAGAAATAAATGGGTTACTTTCTGCAATTAAAAAATATAAATTAAAAGAAGGAACAATAATTACATATAACACAGAAAAAACAATACAAAAAGATAATGTAACTATATACTTTGTTCCTGCATATAAATGGTTATTAAATAAATAAAACTATTTCTTACCAACCTTAGAAATTTGTGTTAATTCACTTTTTAATTTAAATATCATATCAGCATAACCATGGGTCATATCTACCATAGTAAACAAAGATTGCTGTAAATCAGCAATTGGAATTACTAGTTTATCTGGTTTAAGTACATCTATTGTGGTTACGCCATAGAAATATACTAATCTAAATACTGCTGCTAAATCTAAACAAGATACCTCTGCAGTAATATATGTTGAAAATAAACCATCATGAACTATAATATCTGCTAAACTTGATTCATATACAAGATATTGTTTGTCTTCTCTTAAAGTTTTAATAATACCTTCCATTACCTCTCTAAGTTTGCCTTTATTGTCTGCTTTGGATTCAATGATTATAGAAACTTTAATTTGATTTTTATCAGATCCAGAAAGTTCTCTTCTATCTTCTAGTTTTTGTGCAATTTCTTTAGAAATTGAATATTTAACTGGATAGCCATCTTTAGAAATAAGTTTTAGTTGAAGCATGTTTTTAAGAGTAGATATTAACTCTTCATATTTTGCATCAGGTATAGCTACTTTTAATTCATCTTCTGTTTTTGGAGAATCATGTAGTTTTTGAGCTATTACCTTTCTTAATTCTTTTAAATTACTTATTTTTTTAAATTCTTGTTCATTATATGTTTCTGACATAATTATTCACATTTTAATATATATATTATATCTAGTAAGATATAAAAAAGAAAGGTTTGTTTCTTAGTTAAGTTTTAGTTAACTAAAGATTAAGTTAATATCTTGAAGTCACAATTTGTGACCTCAAGTTTAAATTAGCGCAAGAAATATCTTAATTTTGTGTTTTTACAGAACAAAAAGATAAAACTCTTTGTTGGACAGGTACCCCCTAGAAAGTAATATATATACCAAAAATACAATATATGATAATAGGTGAATTAAATGAATAAACTAATAGATTTAAATGAAAATAATATTAAAAATAAAATATATGCTATTAGAAATATCCAAGTAATGCTTGATAGTGACTTAGCAAAACTATATAGTATTTCAACTAAAGGGTTAAATCAAGCAGTAAAAAGGAACAATGATAGATTCCCATATAGTTTTATGTTTCAATTAACTGAAAAAGAATTAAAACTTTTGCGGTGCCATTTTGGCTCCACAAACAATAGTACTAACTTGAAGTTCCAAAATGGAACCTCAAGTTGGGGTGGAAAAAGATATTTACCATATGTTTTCACTGAACAAGGAGTAGCTATGCTTTCAGGCATTCTTAAAACAAAAACAGCAATAGAAGTTAGTATTCAAATTATAGATAGTTTTGTGTCAATGAGAAGATTTCTTACTAAAAATGCACATATCTTTCAAAGACTAGATAACATAGAAATAAAACAATTAGAATCTGATCAAAAATTTAAAAAAATATTTGACGCCATAGAAGATAAAGATATTAAAGCAAAACAAGGTATATTTTTTGATGGACAAGTATTTGATGCACACAAATTTGTTTCTGATATTATAAGAACAGCAAAAAAAACAATTACTTTAATTGATAACTATATAGATGATATTGTTCTAACTTTATTAAATAAAAGAAAAAAGAACATCAAAGTTACAATTCTTACTAATAACATATCTAAAGAACTAACCTTAGATTTAAAGAAATATAACACACAATACACACCTATTATAATTAAAGAATTTAAAAACTCACATGATAGATTCTTAATAATAGATAATAAAGATATCTATCACTTTGGTACATCATTAAAAGATTTAGGTAAAAAGTGGTTTGCTTTTTCTAAGTTTGATAAAAACCATTTTTCTTTCTTAGAAAGAATAAAAAAAGATTAAATAGGTAAGATATAAAAGGAATTACAACCATAAAATATATGATATAAATGATTTTAATAAATACAGTTGTTAATGAAGTTACTAATAAAGCAGACACCTTATTTCATAATCCAAAAATATTATTACTTGGTGTTGCATTAATAATAATAACTATAATAATTATTAAATTTGCAAAAAAAGTAATTATAAATAGTATAATTGGTGTTGTGGGCTTATTAATTACTAATTTTGTATTAAATATTAAACTACCATTTATAGTCACATTAATTATAACTGGTATCTTTGGACCTGCTGGGTTAGGAGTTATGCTTATTCTTAAATTCTTTGGGGTTGTTTAAACTTTCGATTTTAATCGTACATTAGCGCCAGTTATACGATTTTAATCGAAACACAAGTATTTTTATTATTTATATTATATAATAACATATTAAACTAAGCAAATAAATGTGAAAAGACTATGAAAACTTATAATACAGACCTACACTATCACTCACCATATGCAGCAGCATGCTCAAAAAACATAAGCATACCTGTATTAGCTAAAGAAGCTAAACTAAAAGGACTTAATCTTCTAACAACTGCAGACATATTACATCCTATTTGGTCCAAACATGTTAAAGATAATTTATTAGAAGAAGATGGTTGTTATTTCTTTAAAGAAGATAAAGATAAACCAAAAGAAAAAAGAACATATTTCATTTTAGGAGTTGAAGTTGAAACAACTAAGAGAGTGCATCATCTTCTTTATTTTAAAAATTGGGAACACTTAGAAAAATTTAGAAAAAAAATACTACCCTATTCATCAGATATGGAAAAATATGGTGGAGGAAGACCAAGACTATCTCTTACTCACAAGCAACTACTAGATATGTGCATTGAGTTTGATGTACCTTTAGGACCAGCACATGCATTCACACCTTATTTTGGAGTCTATTCACATTATAATTCATTGGAAGAAGCATATGGAGAAAACTGGAAGAAAATAAAATTTATTGAATTAGGTTTGTCTGCTGATACTAACTTAGCAAATGTAATTCCAGATATTAAAAACCTAAGTTTCTTTTCATTTTCTGATTCACACTCACCAAAAAGCTTTAGAATTGGAAGAGAATATGTAGCTATGCAATTAGAAAAACCTAACTTTGATTCTTTTATTGCACTTTTAGATAGAAAAAAAGAGCATAAAGTACTTTACAATATAGGCTATAACCCACAAGAAGGGAAATACAATGCAACTGCTTGTAGAACATGTGCACAAATTTATTCTTTAGAACAAGCAATCTCAAATAATTGGAGATGTATTAAATGTAAGGGTATTATTAAGAAAGGTGTTAAAGATAGAATTAAAGAAGTAGCAGTTGCTCAAGGAAATAAAGAACTTAAAAAACAAATAGATAGACCAGATTATAGATATTTAATACCACTAGCACAAGTAATTCAAATTGCAATTAAACAAAAAAACATATTACATAAAACAGTTCTTGAAATTTATGACAAGTTTGTTAGTAAACACACAGAAATAGATACTATGCAAAAAGTACCAGAAGAAGAACTTAAGAAAATTGATGAAAACATAACAAAGTATATCATAGCATTTAGAAATAATTATGTTGTGTTTAAATCTGGTGGTGCTGGCCATTATGGTATACCACACATTTGTTTTTCAGAAAGAGAGAAGAAAGATAAACAAAAAAAGATTGATGAAGAGACTAAACTTGTGTCAATTCAAAAAACTCTATTTTAAATTTGTCTATCTAAAGATAATAAATCACTTATTGACTTTCCAATATGTAAATTTGAAATAACTTTTGCAAAGTAATGATGCACAGGAACTTGAACAAACCAATTATGCTTATCTAAAAATTCTTGTGTATGATAAACTGCATTAGTTCCAATTATTTGTTTTAAATTTCCAAAATTATATAGCTCATCCATTCTTTCAATTGCTTTACCATTTAAAAAAGGTAAAGAACAAGCCATATAGATATTATTAACACCTTTTTCTTTTAATAATTTCATTGCACTATACACAGTGCCACTTGTATCAATCATATCATCAACCAAAAGAACATCTTTCCCAGAAACATCACCAATTACTTCCATTTTATTAATTTTATCAACTGTTGTATAATTTCTTTCTTTATAAATAGTTATTAGGTTTCTTTTAAGAGAAGTAGCATATCTTTCTGCTCTTTTAATTCCACCTAAATCTGGTGAAGATACCACTAAATTATCTATATTAATATTTTTCTTAATATATTCAATTAAATCCCTAAAACCCTTTAAACTTTCAACAACACAACTATCAAAAAAACCAGTTATTGCTGTGTTATGGATATCTAATGTAATAACTATGTTTGCACCAACTAGTTCTAGCTCTCTAGCAAACATCTTAGCAGTAAGTCCTTCTCTTCCAAAAGGCTTATCTTGTCTAGCATATGGGAATGTTGGGATTATTACATTTATTCTTTTTGCATCTGAAATTTTTGCTGAGTTAACTAATGTTTTTAAAGCTAACACATTATCATTTACAGAATAGCCATCATACCTATTAGATACATCTTGAATAATAAACACATCGCTACCTCTTATTGATTGTAAAATATTTGATTTAATCTCTGTATTAATAAATTGTTGTTCATCAGTTTTTATTAGTTCTATTTTTTCTAAACCTTCCTTTTCTAAAAAATAATTTAAAGAAGGTAAGATTAAATCTGCAAAATGCTTTCCAGATTTACAAGACATTAAAGCTATTTTATTTCTAATCACATATATCACCCAGTTAAAACAATTATTGGTTTTAAACTTACTACTTTTTTTACAAGTTTTGAGTCCTCCATAGACTTAACTACCTCATTAGAAGATTTATAGGCAGATGGTTGTTCTTCTCTTGCTAGGTTTTCAGATCTTCCTGCAAGAATAACTCCTTGTTTTTTCATATATTCTTTTAGGTCTTTATAATTTATTTTTTCTTTAGCAGCTTTTCTAGATAGTAATCTTCCAGAGCCATGAGCAACAGTGTTAAATGTATTTTTTACACCTTTGTCAGGAACAAGAACATAACTTAGGTCAAGCATAGAACCAGGAAGAATAATTGGAGCGCCTGTTTTTGAAAAGATATTTGATTTTATAAATTCATTAGAAAGACATACTTTAGTTGCACCCTTTCTGTGAACTAATAGTTGTTTTTTATTATGTTTTTCTAAAGTTGCTATATTGTGTGTTAAATCATAAAGTAAACTAAATTTGATCTTATATCCAACATTTAATGTATCTATAATAGTGTTTTCTATTTTAGAAGTTAATACAGCTCTATTTACAAAAGCAAAATTGGCAGCAGCCAACATAGAGTTATAATATTTTTGACCCAACTCAGAATTAAAATCAATATAAGAAATTGGTTTTTTATTATCACACAGATTATGATAGTCTGTAGCTATTTGATGACCTAAGCCTCTAGATCCAGAATGGAGTAAAATACAGATTTGGTTTTTTTCTAAACCAAATTGTTTAGCTATATTTTTATTAAATATTTTATTAATAACAACAATATCAACAAAGTGGTTACCTTGTCCTAAAGTGCCAATTTGTGTTTTTCCTCTTTTTAGTGCTTTTTTAGATATAAATTTAGAAGATGCACCTTTAAACTTACCTTTATTAAATATTTTTAATAAATCTTTTCTTTCACAGTATTTCTTGGATACACACCAATCTACACCAGTTGTTAAGATATCCTCAAAATCATTATTTGTAAGTTTAATTCCATCATTTGATAACCCTAGAGGTAGTTTTTTAAGTTCATTTGCTAATGTATGTAATTGAGTATTAGATAGCTCATTAGATTTAATATTAGTTTTAATTAATCTAATTCCACAATTAATATCATAACCTACAGCTTCAGGACTAATTATTGCATTTTTAGACTCACAAACAAAACAAGAGCCAATTGGCACACCAAACCCAGGGTGTATATCTGGCATTGCAAGAATTGGTGACATTATAGATGGCAGTTTTGATATATCAAACAATTGTTCAAATGCCTTATCACTTATGTTAGAAAATAGCTTTTTATTAGTATAAATCTGTGTGGTCATATTATTATTAATACTTATATATATCTTAGACTTATAATTAAATTTAAGCATAATATAATAAGTAAGCAAAAAGAATAAATAGGTAATTATTTTTTTTTAAATTTAAGCAAAACCTTCGGTTTTGCAAAAGTGGGGTATGGTCCTTATGGTTTTCCGAGCCAGATGAACTGGCTCAAGCGGCAAGCAGCAGGGAGACTAAAAATATTATACTTTTTAAAATACATTTATGGAACTACTGAACACCGGAACCCGATGTAGTAGCTCCGGAGCGAAAGACCGTTGTACAATGCCAGGGACAAGAGCCCAGCATTGGATCCATCGCCCCAATAACCACCAGCAACAAAGCCCATTACATCAGGATCACTACTACCACTATCTATATAAATTCTACCAACACCATTATTTGCATTATATGTGGAATCTATTAAAAACAAATCTTTATAATTTA
>Ga0222697_1000119_pt1 | contig 39898 bp, 41 predicted proteins | sample AntAcemetage1402_FD_179835 | JGI IMG/M metagenome (GOLD analysis project Ga0222697, IMG submission 179835) | Saline water microbial communities from Ace Lake, Antarctica - #1402 | ecosystem: Environmental > Aquatic > Non-marine Saline and Alkaline > Saline | place: Antarctica: Ace Lake... | reverse complement strand
TTGCTTCAAGAACATCTGCTGCATACGAAAAATCCAAATGGTGCTCGTGGCAAAATCGCAAAAGATTTGCAAGACCTTCTCGCCTTTGATTTGAATCTGCATATATAACCATATCTGCTTGATTATGTTTTGAAATATTTGTTAATGACCCCAAAGAAGCATTATCAAGTTTTCTAAAATGACGAATAATTGCATAACCAGCTTGTATATCATCTTTTAAAGATTGAATAAGATGATATGTATTTTTACCTTCTCCAAAAACAACAACTCTCCATACTCCAATTCCTTTTTTAAACATTGACCTTTGTATTAAACGCACGATAACTCTTCCAAGAAAAACAAATGTAATCGCACCAAGCCATCCAAACAACACAATAAACCGAGAACCAAAAAGCTCGTGTCTAAAAAAGATAAAAAATACAATCGCAATTAATCCAGTTGAACACGCAAGAAATGTTTTTGTAAACTCATTAGTCAACCTGCGAGGCCTTTGAATTGAATACATTCCAGCAAAAGCAAAAATAGGAAGCCAAATTATGGCAACAAATAAAACTATTTGAATATATTCCCCAAGCGCTATCTCAAAAATTGGAGGCCTAATTTGTGTTAAAAAAGTCTTATATCTAACAAAATATACAACCAATCCAGTTGTTATAAGCATTATATAATCAACTGGTATTAAGATAAACGAAAATATGAGTTCAGACTGCTTCATACACAATTAATGTAGCACTTGTAATTAAGTTAATAAAGCCTTTTACTTTATAGAATTATACCCCAAAAGTAAAGCAAAACTTGACATATATGACAAAATTTGATACATTATATTATATCATATTTTGTACATTTATATTGGATAGGGAGGCTAGACAATCGCTCTCCGTCGCCAAGGCTATGGAGAGAGGAAAGTCCGAACACCACAATCCGGCATACGCTGGAGAACAAAATAGTTGGTAACGCCAACCAGTATAAGAATATGAATAAAACCCCTCGAGAGTTTTATTCAGATTCAAAGCTCGGGCACGTGCAACAGAAAGTATACCGCCAACCCGGCATACGCCGGACGGTAAGGATGAAACCGTGAGGTAAGAGCTCACGCGCTTGTATGGTGACATACAAGAAGAGGTAAACCCTATTTGGTGAAAGAGTAAATTTGGTAACTCGTTAGAGCCTGCGAGCAATCGTAGGTCTAGATAGATGATTGTCGCTCCCCGCCGATTCGGCGGGCGGGAACAAAATTCGGCTTATCGGTTTCCCTATTCATTATAAATGTATAAAAAAAGTAGGGGCAGATAATTATCTGCCCCTACTTTTTTTTACATTTATTTATTATCCAAAGCCTTATTCACCAACTCATCTGCTTTTTTATTTTTTTCTCGCCTAACATGTTTAATATCCCATTTAGCAAACTTCTGTAAAAGATTCCATACTTTTACAAATAATACTCCTAAATCTTTATTCTTTACTTTGTATTCCTGTTTTATTTGTTTAACTATAAGTTCGCTATCCATAAAAATACTGACTTCATCAGCTTTTAGTTTTTTAGCTTCTTCTAATGCACGGACTAATGCTGTATATTCTGCCTGATTATTTGTACCCTCTCCAATGTATTCTGATATTTCTTTTAGGATGCCACCCTTTTGGTCCACTAAAACAGCACCAATTCCAGAAGGGCCTGGGTTGCCACGAGAACCCCCATCTGTATTTATAGTTAGTTTCATAATTTATTCTTTTTTTATATCAATAATTTTTAACTGAATATCTTTTTTATTATTCCATTCATTTATTCCTATGTCATAAACTAAATCAATCAAATCTCCTTCATTCAAGATATCGCCAAAATCTTTAACTATTCCAAACCCAACAGCCTGCAGAGTTTCTCCATTTTGTTGAAGCTTTAAGCGCATATGCTGTTTTTCTTTTCCCATTAAAAATATATTTTCCACACGCACACCAAATGAAGCAAATTTTGGAGTTGGATTACCCATTCCAAATGGGGACAATTTCTCAATTTGTTCAATTAAATCAAAACTAATATCATCAAAAGTTAATTCCGTATCTATAATTATACTCTTAACCAAATCTTGCTCTGATAATTGTTCGTCTGCTATTTTATTCAATTCCAAACAAAAATCATCAAATACTTCTTCTGATTTTAGAGTAAACCCGCATGCGCCTTCATGCCCGCCAAAACTAGATAAAAATTTTGATGATTTCTCTAATGCATCTGTAATATTAAATCCAGGAATGCTCCTACCAGAACCAGTAATACCTTTTTCGGTTTTAGTCATAACCAAAGATGGACGGTAAAATCTCTCGGTAATTCTCCCACTTACCAAACCAACAACACCAGCAGACCAATTATCTGCTTTTGCCATTAAAACCTTATTTGATTCTAATTGTGATTGAACTTGCTCCAGGGCCTCATCTAAAATTCTAGTAGTTTCTGATTGGCGAGATAGATTTGTTGTATTAAGAGTTTGTGCTAAATCATCAGCAATTGATGAATTGGGTGTTTCTAATAATTCATAAGCTCCTGTTGCATGCTCTATTCGGCCAGCTGCATTTATCCTAGGCGCAATTAAAAATCCAACTTCATAAACACCTAATTCTTTACTTTTGTATTGCAAAGTAGTGATTAGAGACTGCAAGCCAATTCTTTGTGTCTTGTTAAGAACAACAAGACCATATTTTACAAATATACGATTCTCTCCTACAAGCTCCATCATATCCGCAATAGTTGCTATTGCCACAAGATCAAGCATCCATTTATCATGGCCATTTTCTAAATCAAAAGATTTCCAAAGCGCTTGTACTACCTTAAAAACTACTCCAACAGCTGCCAAATTTTTAAAAGGATATGTTTCTCTTTCTAAATGTGGGTTTAAAAATGCGCTAACTTCTTTTGGAAGTTGGGGTGGCTCTTCGTGGTGGTCTAGAATTATAATATCAAGACCCTTTTCTTTTGCATATGCGATTTCATCAACACTACTAGTACCACAATCAACCGTAATTATAAGTTTTGCGCCTTTTGAAACAATATGATCAATCGCATTTTTATTTAATCCATAACCTTCTTTTTCCCTGTGAGGAATATATACATCTACATTTTTGATACCAATCTTGCGCAATGTTTCAACAAGTATTATAGATGAGCACACGCCATCCGCATCATAATCACCATACACAAACACACTTTCACCCGAACTCTTGGATTCTCTAATTCTCAACACTAATGCCTCCATATCACGAAATAAAAACGGATCGCAAAGATCTTCGTACTTTGTATTAAGAAATGCGTCAATTTTTTCTTTTGAAGATAATCCACGGCTTATTAGTAATTGCAAAATAACCGGATGTATATCCGGATATTTTGTTTTTGTTTCTTGATTGATTTTTTCGGCTATTTTCCAATTCATTATTTATTTCCTTGAATGTAATTGTCTTTGCAATTTATTATATACGTAAACATTTGCAAGCATTGTTGCTGGAATACTTACAAGCAATCCAACAACAAAAAAAGTTACACCAATGAGATTAACAACAAGCAAAACAATATTAAAAATTAAAATATTTAACGTACTACCTTTTGATGCTTGATAACTTAATTTTAACGATTCAATTGGTCCTTTGTTTTTATCAATTAAAAAATATCCAAAATACTGAAATCTTATCATCCAAATAATTCCAGGAATAATAAAAAGAATCAATCCTCCAGCAATAATTAATACATATAAAATAGTTCCAGCTAGATAATCTAAAAATTTATTTAAATCATGGAATAAATCAACAAATACAACTTTTTTAGAATTAAATAATCTCAAAGATATGCGAATCATACCCATTGAAATAATAACGCTTAAAGCCGAAAACATAATTGAAAACAAAAAAAAGAAAACAACAATAATAAATGGCAATTCAGTATTTTTTAATTGATCTGATACATAACTTGGAACACTATTAACAAGAGCCATAAATACAACAACTAAAAGCAAAATTTTATAATTCTGTTTAAAAGTATTATAGCCAAAATTAAGAGCTCGCTTTATTGAAAAAATTTTAGTTTTCATATATTTTTATTTTTCCTCTGGATTAATTCCAAGTTCTTCTTTGATTTTATTAATAGATCTTCCTATAAAAAATGTGATTAAAACAATAATAAAAGTAATGACAAAAGCGTAAATAAATTTTGCAGTTATGCTATCTTTTTGGCCAAACAAATTTATTTCTTTAAAAAATGCTTGAATAGCGCTATTCCAAGCAAGAGCTGCAACTAATCCAAAACCAGCTGTTGCCAAAGTAGACATCTTTTCTAAAATTTCTAATTTAAGATTTTTTTTATTTTCAGACATATATTTTATATATTTTTTATATTATGTTTTTTATTATTTACAGCTTTCTTTAAATCACTCTTATTTAATATTCCCTCTTGTGCACCAATATATTGAATAACAGATTCTGAATTGCTTATGCCTAAATTAAGAGAATCTCCAATATCTTTATTTAAAATAAGACCAGAAATAAAACCAGACCCAAATGAATCACCTGCCCCTGTTCGCTCTTTTACTTTAACAGATAAATCAGCTCTTACATACATCATGCCTAAATTATCTGCATAATATACTCCTTTTGATCCATCTGTTATAACAACAGAATTAGATCCAAATTTTAAAATCGATGACAAAAGATCTTTTGGATTATCTTTTACTTTTCCTGATCTTTGAGCAAGTAAACCAATTGCTTCATCTCTGTTTAATATTAAAACAGTACAATATTTTAAATATTTTCCCAATATTCGCAACCCTGCGCCCAACTGAACTCCTCCAGGATTCCAAGCCCATTTTATTGAATTTTTTTTAACTGATTTTGTAATATCCACTAGTATGGATTCCCAATTTTTTCCAGATAAAGATGTTGTATAATACCATTTTGTATTATTAATTTTAGATTTGTTAATTGATAAATCTTGATCATCATTAGCGCCTCTCTCAACAACTACCACTCTATCGTTTTGTTTGCCAGCAACAATAAGAGCCGAAAATCCAGTTGGTTTTTTTGATTTATTTTGAACAAATCTTGTATTAATTCCCTCATCTTTACAAACTTTATAAATTGCCCCTGCGTTATCATCTTCCCCTAGAGATAGCACGCATGCAGATTTAAGACCTAATCTAGAAAATGTTACAGCGCTATTAATTCCTCCTCCTCCAACTGCTTGAAAAGAATCCTCCACATCTAACTTTGCGCCATATTCTAAAGCTAAAAGCTGCTTGCGAGTTATTTCTTTTTTGGGATTATCAATAACAATAGCATCTTTTTCTTTTAAAAAAAGATACATATCTCTCACTGCTGATCCAATTGTTATAACATCATATTTCATATTTTTATAACCAGTCTCTCTTCCTTGAGAAAATTAATACTATAAAAATAAAAACAAATAATCCTCCAAAAACTAGCCAAACCATATTTGGATCATTAGCAAAAGGCAATCCTTGTATATTCATTCCATAAATTCCTGTTAAAAGAGTTAATGGAAGTAAAGATGCAGAAATAATAGCAAGGAACTTAATTACCTGATTTGTTCTTTGGGATATTAAGGATTCATTAATATTATGCAATGTATCCATTGTGTCAAAATATCCTCCGACAATACCCTGCATCCTGCTTAATGTATCTCCTATGTCGTCGAGATAATCATTTAAGGCTTTTTTAAGATATGGCTGGTCTGTTTTTACTAATTCCGAAATTACAATAATTTGAGGAGTTATAATCCTCTTAAGACGAATTAGATTGCGTCTTATGATTGCAATTTGCCAAACCACTCCTTTACTCGACTCTTCACTATAAATCTCTTCTTCTGCCTCACTAATTTGGGTACTAATTTTTCTTACAACTGGCCAACATCCTTCTGTTAATTTATCTATAATTTCGTACATTAAAAATGCGCTTCCTTGCTCCATCATCTCTTCTTTGTATTCTTTGTTGTTTTTAATATTTTGAAAAAAATCATTAATTCTTTTATTATTGCCTTTAGTAATTGTAATTAAATAATCTTTACTTAAAAAAACATCTAATTCAATTACATGAATCCTACCTTTATCGCTTTGAAAATCTGGGAAATGAAAAATTCCAAATAAATAATCTTTATAAAAATCAACTTTTGGTTGCTGTGGACCGCTTGATATATCTTCGATATCAAGTTCATGAAATTTAAATTCTTTTTCGAGGTATTTTATTGTTTGTTCGTCATTCTCTTCAAAATGAATCCAAAAATATTCTTTTGTTTTTATAATGTCAGGCATATTTATCGCGATTTAAGCGAATTCACTATTAAATATAAAATTAATCCAATACTGAATATTCCAAGCAATCCAAGAAAAATTTTAATCCAAGGATTTCCAATACTCCAAAAACCAATCAATACCACTTCCTCTGCTGTTCCAAGCCCTCCTAAAGTATCACTTACAGAAAGAGATATTTTATATTCACCTGAACCTGAAAATTTATGGGTTAAATTTTTTGTTTGCGCAAGTTTATTATCTCCAAAATCCCATAAGTAGATATATCCCGAATCAACGCCAAGAGCATCAAATTTCCATTCATTCCATGATACTCTGCTTTTTGCGATAATAACATCAAGATCATAATCTGCTTCTGATTCATCTGGAAAAGTATACTCAACTTCTTCGATTTCCCAGTCAGAGTCTGATTCACCTTCGGCCAAAAATTCTTCATTTTCCTCTGGCTCAGGGTCTGGTTTTGTTTCTGGAACTGGTGGAATATATTCTGGTGTAGGGGTTGGCTCTGGCTCTGGGGGCAATTCTGGCTCTGGCTCTTGCTTATCTTCTTTTGCGCCTGTAATATTTGGATCAAACGGTGCGGGATCATTTGCATTTAAAACTCCGTCATTGTCATTATCAGGATCTGCATTATTTCCAATTCCGTCTTTATCATTATCATATTTTTCGTTTGGATCAAGAGGAAATTCATCTAATCCATCAAGTGCTCCATCATCATCAGTATCAGGATTAAGAGGATTAGTTCCTAATATTAATTCAACCCCGTCATCACTACCATCATTATCATCATCCAAATCCTCTCTATTAAATATTCCGTCATTGTCAGTATCTAAATCAACCAAAAAATCACCTATCTTTATAATATTATTATTCAAATTAGTATCTGATGGCTCGGTATTTACAGATGTAACTTCGATATTGTAATATCCTTCTTCTGGTATCCAGTCAATAAATACTGTTGACTGCCCAGTATTGGCCAAAACTGTAGCTGGCTGAAGAGTGCCTAATTGTTTTGAATCAACTGAAAATTTTATAAAAGTTCTTGCGTCATCATTTCCAGTATTGCGAACTGTTGCATATATTCTAATCCTATCTCCAGAAAGAGGCCTAGGATTTGAAAACCAAACATCAGCTTCATTTATAATAACATCAGAAGCCAAAACAGCTGTTGGCGCAAGAATAAAAAATCCCAATAAAAACAATATTTTCTTTATCATATATAAATATATTATAGTATGGATTTGGTGGATAAGGCAAGTATTAAAAAACAGGAATTTTATTTGCAAGAATTTTGCAGTAGGGGTAGATAATTATCTACCCCTACAAAATTCTTGCAAATAAAATTCCTGTTTTTTTAAATCTATTTAACTAAAATACTGTCTATTGTCACATTTTCTATTGGCCTATCACGTGCGTCTTTTTCTACAGAAATAATTTCTTGAACTACATCCATGCCTTCTAATACTTTTCCAAATACTGGGTGTTTTGAATCAAGAAAATCATTATTTACTGTGTTGATAAAAAACTGAGAACCACCCGTATTGGGCCCAGCATTTGCCATTGCAATTGTTCCAGGTTCATTAGTAAATTCTGGATTAAATTCATCTTCAATAAAATATCCTGGCCCGCCTGTTCCATCATTGTCTGGATTATCATCTTTTGATAGTGGATCTCCTCCTTGAATCATAAAATTTGGAATAACTCTGTGGAATGTTACACCATCATAAAAATTTGACTCTGCTAGTTTTAAAAAGTTTCCAGCTGTTATAGGCATCTTTTTTAAAAACAGTTCTATCTTTATGTCACCCTTTGATGTTTTTAGTGTTACTATTTTATTTTCTTGAGGTTGTGTATTTTCTTGTTCCATATTTTCTTTTTTCTTATACGCAGATTCTACGGATTGATTAGATTGCTTGTTCTCATCAAATAAAGATTCTGGCTCTACTGTTTTTGAACAGCCTGATAATACTAGTACAGATGCGAACAATATAATTGCGATTTTAATGTTTTTCATAAATTAAAATTTAATTGGAATACTAACTAAATCTTGTTCTGATCCATCCTCTGGGCTTTGCCAATAAACTTCTAAGATTCCCGAATCAGACGATACTTCGTCAAATAATAATAATTCTCCAAATGGTCCAAACTCGCCGACTTCTTCCGCAGATGCTGTGCCATTTTTTTCAACAATAATATTTCCATCTGAGTCCTTTAAACGAAGCTGGACTGTACCTTCAAAAACTCTTGCCTCCCCTTTTATTAAGAACGGGCTTGTTATGGTTGATTCTGGTTGTGGACGCGTTACTTTAATATTGCCATTCTCACTAATAATTGGCTCGCCCTCTTCTGGGGTTGGGATTGTCTCGCTAGCTATATCCTCTATTGGACGCTCTAAATCTGGCTCATTAGGAGCTTGTTTGTATGCAAGAAGGAGAATTAAAGAAATAACTCCAATTGTTATCCAAATGTATTTTATCATAGAAATATAAGCGGAATCACGCAGATCTTAACGCGGAAAAACGCAGAATAAATTATAATTATACTCTGATATTATCATGTATTTTGCTATTTGTCTAAAAACTGCCTATCTCTTTATTCAAGGTATTCTCAACAGTAAAAGAATCAATAGTCCAAACAAGAGACGAATTCTCACGCGCAATATAATATTCTTCAGAAGGCTCTTCTAACTTATCGCCGACAATTAAGGCATCCTTCTCTCCTGTTTCAAAACCTAATTCAATACGGATGTTTTGAGATTTTTCAGAAATACCTGCTTCTTCTTTAGTAATATCCTCCTGAATATTTGCAGCAAACATATCTGCTAATTTTGCCAAAACCGGCATAACTAATTCATCGGACGATTCTTTATCAAATGGAGTTAATTGTCTCCATTCACCACCTATCTTCATTAAAGAAAATTCTGTGTCTTTATATTTCCAATCAATAGAGGTAACTTTAGGCGGATCAAATATCCAAACCCTTTTATCACGCCAATCAGTTCTGTTAAAAACTGGGCGAATGTTTTTTATGGACAAATACACATTATCAGAATTAGCTTGACGCATATATGTTGTCATAAGTGCTGGACCTTCTTTTCCGATAATTGCATCAACAATCTGCTCCCCATCCTTATTCCATGCTTGTATGTTGACCCCAAGATCATCAACTTGCAAATCTTCGTGTTTCTCTGGATTTCGGCTGGCTAATTCTCCGCGCGGCATGTTTTCAAAAATATCTAAAAGATCTTCCATATAATCGGGATTCACACGATAATCGCCTTTATTCGAAACTACCCAGTAATCATCTTCTCTTTCTAAAATATTTTCATATAATCCATTTACGCCTATAACACGAACTTTTTGAACTTCGTCTGCTTTTATTCCAAAAAAAGATGCAGGGTTTCGCTTATTCTTATTCTCATTTACTGACTGCATAATTCCCAAACCAAGAAGAACTATAGCAAGCATGCCTAGTAAGATAAAAATATTTTTAAATTTTGAAATTAATACTGACATATATTAAATAATACTTTTATTTTTTCTACGTTTAGCAAATCTCATTAATCCATAAAAAGTGAATAAAACAGAGATGCCTAAAATATTTGCCCAGCGAATTGTGTTTTTAACGCCATCAGATAATTCCTTTAAAGGTCTATCAGTCACTGCTTTTGAACGGATTTGAATGAGTGCTTCGTCGGACGTTAAGGCATCTACTAGATTTAAGAAAAATATTCCGTTTGACTGGAATCGCTGTAAATTTATATCAAGAGCAAAATCTGCATCCCCTACTACAATTAAACGCCCATCTTCTGTTTCGCTTAAAAATTTATCTTTTTCCTCACTAGAAGCCGGCTCCTCAGTTGTGTTTCCTTCTTCATCAGTAACTATTATTGGAGGAATTTCATCCTTACTAAATAAACTTTCAAACCTTCCAGAAAGCATTGTTCCAAGAACAAGCGAATTTTGTGCGCCTTCTTCGGGTGAAGGAATTAATTTTGGATTTAACTGCCAATCTCCATCCTGAATCCATCCATTAGCAGTTGTTCGAACTAAATCGGTTTTTTTGGTTGTATCGCCCAACTTTTCCTCCAAAACTTCAACAGTACTTCCCCATGTTACAACTAATGACTCTAATTTATTAACAATCCCTGATTCTGGATTAAATCCTTCTTTAGGAATCTTTATCCAAAAAGGATAAGGAGAAAAAAACTGTACTTGATCGGTTCTAAATGCTGCTAGCTCGTTTGATGTATCTAAAGCTAAATTTTTATTAAGACGGATTCCGTATTGAGCAGTAAGCTCTCCAATTCCTGTATTCTGCTTTTCAACAGTTAAATCAGCAGGACTAATTTGAGCTCCTTCTGCCATTACTAAAATATCACCACCACGCATAAGAAACTGGTCAATAATATATTGTTCTCGCTTGGTTAATTCTTCTTTTACTCCTGGGATAATGAGAGTATTAACATTTTCTGGAACCATATCACCTGAAGTAATATCAAAATCTCGAACACGATACTGCCGCTGTAATTCTTCATTTATCTGCGCAAAATCATTCTCCCTGCTCCACGCGCCTTTGCCAGAAACAAATGCAACAGTAGGAACTTCCTCGCGGATTACTTTGCTAATCGCGGCTGTTAAATCGTATTCCAAAGAAGATGTGTCTTGTACAATTGGAATAACTTCTCTTTCGTCTCCATAAAAAACGGCTACGCCTAAATAGCCGTTTGTGACCTGATATTTATCCTTTTCTACAACATTAAACTGCAAAGTTGGAATTCCCATACCACGGGCTTCTTGTTCAATTGCCTCATCTTTACTTGGATCTAAAAAAGTAACAATTACATTTCCGCTAGATACTGTTTCGTATTCAGCCATAATATCTTTAACATCCTGATTTTTAACTAATAGATATCCAGGTAATTCTTCTGTAAAATATGCTTTTACATTAACCACATCATCAAGATTTTTAAGTATATCTTTTGTTGTATCTGAAATACTATAATCTTTATTTTCTGTCATATCCCATCTGCCGAATAATTGGGTTGAAAGTATGTTTACAAAAAATATTAAAACAATTACTACTACTATAGCAATTAATGCGTTTGCTCGGTTAATTTGTTTTTTACTTTTGAACATAGTTTTTCTGTCATTGTAAGTAATAGTACTTTTTGTCTTAGTGTCATTGCGAACAAGTGTACTCACGAAGTGAAGCAATCCCGTCACCAGCACATTATGTGATGATCACGGGATTGCCGCGTCGTTCGCTGAGTACAGCTCACTCCTCGCAATGACAATAATTATCTCCAATTCCTAGACCCAATAGTCTGAATATTTAAATAAATAAACAGTGCAGTAAATGATAAATAATAAATAATATCTCGGGAGTCAAAAATTCCTTTTACAATACTATTAAAATGCGTTGAAGTAGAAATAAATTGCAACATAGAAGCAATTGGTCCATTTGTAAAAGAAAGCACATTATTTGATCCTATAATAAATAATCCAAACAAAACTGACAAAGAAATTAAAAATGCCACAATTTGATTTTTTGAAAATGATGAAATTAAAAGTCCCAAAGACAAATACATTGCGCCCATAAGAAGTGTTCCAATATATCCAGCAAATACAATTCCCATATCAAGATTTCCAAGCCTTCCAATTGTAATTGGCAATGTTAAACTAAAAGCCAAAACAACAATCAAAAAGAATAACGCAGATAAAAATTTTGCAATCACCACTTCCCAGTCGCGGATTGGAAGAGTTAATAAAAATTCCATAGTTCCTGTCTTTTTTTCTTCTGCCCATGCACGCATAGTTATTGCTGGCGCAAGTAAAAGGAACAACCAAGGAACCAACCCAAACCATTCTCTCATATTTGCTTGTCCTGTAAGAAAAAATCTAGTAAAAAACAACCAATTCGTTACAATTAAAAATACTGCTACAAATATATATGCAATTGGGCTATTAAAAAACGACACAAATTCCCGTTTGAATATGGGTTTTATATTGTTTATGCTTGATTGTATTGGTTTTAGATTCATATTATTATTCTTTTGTTGTTAGCCTGTGGAATACATCTTCTAAATTCTCTTGCTTCCTATACATTTCAAGCAAAGTCCAATTATTTGAAACAGCTGATTTAAACACAAGTTCGCGTCCATCACCTTCTGCAACCTCAACCGCAAAAGCGTGAATATCTTTGCCTTCACCTGCATATTCTTTTACATCCTTTACTTGATGGTACTCATTCAATGTTTGACGAATAACCCCCCTGTCTCCTCGAACTTTAATATAAATAACTTCTTTTCCTTGAGCGTCTGCAGTCAACTCATCAGATGTGCCTTGCGCAACTATTTTTCCATTATTGATTATAACTACTCTTGAACAGGTTGCTGTTACTTCTGGTAGAATATGAGTGGATAAAATGACTGTCTTTTTCTCTCCAATCTTTTTTATAAGATCTCGAATTTCAACAATTTGGTTAGGATCTAAGCCTGAAGTAGGTTCATCCATAACCAATATGTCTGGATCATGAATCATGGCTTGCGCTAATCCTACACGCTGGCGATATCCTTTTGATAATTCATCAATTGTTTTGTGGACCATACTGGATAATCCACATACATCTACCATTCTCTTAATCGCATCTTTGCGCTCTGATTTTGGAATTTGCCTTGCTGCTGCAACAAATTTTAAATACTCATGTACTTTCATGTCACCATATAATGGATTTGTTTCTGGTAAATAACCTATTTTTTCACGAATCTTAAATGAGTTATCCACAACATCTAAATCATCTACTTTTACTGTTCCTTTGGTTGGCGCAATAAATCCTGTAATAATCTTCATTGCTGTAGATTTACCTGCTCCATTTGGACCCAAAAAACCCAAGACTTCGCCATCTCGGACTTCAAAATTAACACTATCTAAAGCTTTATTTTCGTTATATTTTTTTGTTAGGTTTTGTACAGAAATCATAATCCAAAAATGATACCCCCTCTTTGAGATATCATTATACCAGAAATAAAATCAGATTCAAGTTATCCAAGCAAATTGAAGAACTTATCAAGCTTTTTTCTGAATTTTCTAATTTTTAATGCAACCATTACAGAACCAAAACCAATTAATATGAAAACAAATGCAAACAATAAAATAAGTAGTTGTGGATACATTACTACAACAACACCTAAAGCAATAAGCAAAATTCCTTGTATAGAAAATTGACAAATTAAACCATTAATAGACTCTTTTGCATCTGCAATAAATTTTATTTTATCTAACATATCAAAATTATACCACTAAATATCATCACTGTCCAAAATAATAGTCACAGGCCCGTCATTTTGAATATGAACATCCATATATGCACCAAACTCACCTGTTTCGGTTTTTATTCCATAGGATCGGATAGATTGTGCTACTTTTTCGTATAAATCCTTTGCTTTGGATGGTTCAGCTGCATGCACATAACTAGGACGCCTGCCTTTTTTGCAGTCTGCAATTAAAGTAAATTGAGATATTAATAATACTTCGCCTTTAATATCTAAAAGAGATTTATTCATTTTTCCCTCTTCATCAGCAAAAATCCGCAAATTCACAATTTTTTCCACAAATTTATCAACCAAAGATTCTCCATCTTTATCCTCTACTCCAATTAAAATATTAAGACCTTGGCTGATTTGGCCAATAACTTTACCTTGAACACTCACTTTTGATGATTTTACGCGTTGTAGTATAACTTTCATAGTAATTATATTTTATCATATATTGTCATTGCTAGGGAATTTATAATATATCAAAATCAATTAAAATCCCTAAATGATTTTCAAATTCTTGTGGAAGATGTTTGGAAAACGGCTCAATAAATCCATTCACGATTAAAGATTCGGCTTGTGATTTGGATAAACCCCTTTGCTTTAGATAAAATAACTGTTCCTCGCTTATTTTTGAAACAAATGCCTCGTGCTCTACTTGAGATTCATTATTCTGAACATCTAATATTGGATATGAGTACACTTTAGATTTTTCATCTAAAATCAAAGAATCGCACTGAACCTTTGATTTTGTATTTTTAGCATCTTTTGCGACCCTAACTAAACCACGAAAGCTTGATATTCCTCCTTTTTTGCTTATTGATTTAGAAAGTATTTTTGAAGATGTATTATTCCCAAGATGTATTACTTTTGCTCCAGTATCTTGATCTTGGCCCTGTGACGCTAATGATAGTGTTGTGATTTCTGTTTTTGCATCATCTTCCATTAAAACAGAACAAGGGTACATCATTGTTTTTTTGCTTCCTATATTTGCTTCAATCCATTCCATTGTTCCGTTTTTATGCACATTAGCTCTTTTGGTTACTAAAGTATAAACATTTTTTGACCAATTCTGCACAGCAGTTATGCGCACATGAGCGCCTGGCCTTACAACAACTTCCGCAATTCCAGCATGTAAAGAATTTTTTAAATAAGCAGGTGAAGTACATCCTTCAATTATCTGAACCTCACTACCCTCATCCGCAATTATAAGCGAATGAGCAAAATGGCCTAAAGATTCAACATTCATCCTAAAACAGGCCTGAATAGGCATCTCAACTTTTATATTTTTTGGAATATAAATAAATCCACCACCGCTACAAAAAGCAAAATTCAAAGCAGTAAATTTATTGTCATCCATTGGCACAACGCTACCAAAATATTTTTTAAATAATTTTTCATGCTTTTTAATTGCAGTTGAAAGATCGCAAAAAATTATTCCCTGCTTTTCCAAGGACTCTTGCAATGACCTATACACAACTTCTGAATCATACATTGCTCCTACGCCAGCTAAAAATTCTCGCTCTTGCTCTGGTATTCCCAATTTTTCAAATGACTGTTTAATCTCGTCTGGCACATCTTGCCAGGTCTTTTTTTTCTCATTAGTTGATTTTGCGTAATAATGCAAATCTTCTAAATCAAGACCTGATAAATCGGGCCCAAATGATGGCATTGACATTTTTTTAAACAAATCAAAGGCCTTAAGACGCATATCTAGCATCCATTTTGGTTCTGCTCTCTCTTTTGATATTTCACGGACAATATCACTAGATAATCCTTTTTTAACCTTAAAAATTGACTTATCAGGTTTTTTAAAATCGTATTTTGTGGTTCTATCTATTTTGGTCATAAATTATTTATAGTAATTGCATATTCCTTGTCATTGCGAGGAGACCTGTACTCAGGTTGACGCGGCAATCTTAACAACGCAATGTGGCACGAGAATCTATTATCAAGCCATTTCTCGACGTTAAGATTGCCGCGGTCGCGAGTACACTCCCTCGCAATGACACTAGACAACAGAACTATACCCAGATTTTTCTATTTTCTTTATCAAACTTTTATCTCCAGATTTTTTAATTCTGCCTTTAATCATTATATGCACAAAATCTGGTTTAATATATTCCAAAATCTTTTGATAATGCGTAATTAATAAAATTGCATTATTTCCATTTTTTAACTTCTTAATATTTTTTGCGATAATTTTTAAAGAATCAATATCAACCCCAGAATCAATTTCGTCAAAGATTATAAATTTTGGATTGAGAAGCATGGCTTGCAGTAGTTCTAATTTCTTTTTTTCTCCTCCAGAAAAATTAACATTAATTGCGCGATATATAAAATCTTCTGGGATTGAGAGTATTTTCATTTTTTGCTTAAGAATTTTTAAAAAATCTTGTTTATCCAAAGTATCTTCGTTTTTAGATAATTTAATAGAATTATAAGACAACAAAAGCGCATCTAAGACAGATACACCTTCAATTTCAACAGGATTTTGGAACGACAAAAAAATACCATCTTGAGCTCTTTTAGATGGATCTTCTCCTGTAATATCTTTTTTAAGAAATTTAATTAATCCTTTAGTAATTTTATACTTAGGATTTCCAGCAATAACTTGCGCTAAAGTGGATTTACCAGATCCATTTGGCCCCATAACAACATGAACCTCGCCTGAATTTATTTTCAAGTTGATTGAAGAGAGTATTTTTTTGTCTTCTGCTATCGCGTGTAAATCTTTTATATTTAACATAATTCAATAGAATATAACAAAAAAACCTATTTTTGGCAATTTATCTAAATAAAAAACCGCAACCGCAAGATTAAATAAAACAAATCTCACAGTTGCGACAATGACGAACATCGATCAAGGCTACCTCGAAAGGCAAGTTGCGATGTGTGCCTCCAACTCCTCTATGCTGAATGGTTTGGCTATGAAAATCACAGTCCGGACAGCCATGATTGACGCAATCTTCTCCCTTGTTTCTGTGAATCCTGGGTCGCCACCAGAGATCATGATCACGCCTGCGGGCACATTCTCACCTGCAGCAAGAATCATCTCGGGCCCGTCCATAGTGCGCATACCAACATCAGAGATGACGATGTCAAATCTCTGCTGATTGAGACGCTCAACCCCTTCTACGCCGTCGGACTCCAGGACGAGATGATGCTCGTTAAGCATCCTAGACAGTAAATCTCGAAGCATCTACTCCTCTTCAACTATCAGAATATTAGCCAAAACTTCTCCTTCTTTTTTCGGTAATTACACTTAATCCAAAAACGATGAATGCTCGCTTTTGACGAACGAATGAACATACGAAAAAAAATCATACTATACTTTATGTAATTTGTCAAATAAAAAACCCTCTCCGTCGTGCGGACGAGGGAATCTTGAAGAAGGATCGCTTTCTAGAAATTCTCAAGCAATTCAGAAAATGACTTTGATGCTTTCTTTTTACCGCTTATAATTCCATGAATTGTCTGCAAAATAGGCAGATTAAGCTTTTCTTTTTGAGACATCTTAAAAAGCGCGTCCACAGCTCCTATTCCTTCAACTGTTTCACCAATCATTTCATTGGCTTTAGCAACTGATTTTCCTTTTCCTACAAGCTCGCCAAATGTCCTATTTCTACTTGATTTTGCAAAACTAGTTGCCAAAGCATCCCCTAATCCAGCTAATCCATATACTGTTTGTTCTTGTCCTCCAAGCTTCCAAATTAAACGCGAAAGTTCACGAAAACCTTCTACCATTAACCATCCATAAGTATTTGCCCCATACCCTAACCCAAAAACCATTCCAGCCATAATAGCAAGCATATGTTTTGCTACTCCAGAATATTCCACACCAAGAATATCGCGAGTTTCGTAAATTTTGAAATAATTACAATTAAAAGCATCAACAGCTCTTTTTGTATATGCATTTGCGCGCTCTGAGGCAATCATTGCTGCTGTTGGTTTTTTTTCGGCGATTTCTATAGCAAGAGTTGGGCCAGATAAAACTGTTATTTGATTTCTAAAACTAGAGCCTAATGATTCCCTAAGAACTTCAGCCATTGTTTTGTAAGTGCCCACCTCTAAACCCTTTGAGGCAGTAACAATTACGCAATTACTGGCAATAAAATCTTTTGCTTGAGTAGCTACTTCGCGAACTGCCTGGCTAGCCACAACAAAAACAACTAAATCAGCTCCAATTAATGCTTTTTGTATATCATGAGTTGCTCTAATTGATCTATGTAATTTAATGTCCTTTAATGATCTAGGGTTTTTTCTTAAATGATTTATTCCACGAACAACATCCTCCTCTATATCCCAGAGGGTAACTTTATAATTATTTACTGCGAGTACTGTACTTAATGCTGTACCCATTGCACCTGCTCCTAAAATTGTTGCGTTAGCTTGTGGCATAGTTCTGTTTCGTCAGTAAATATATCACGAAAACCTTGATCATGAAAGAATTTAAATCCTTTTTTGTCATTTACAACACCAACCATTACTTTAAAGCCTTGTTTTTCGTATCTTTTTTTAAATATTCGCAATAAAAATTTTGGAACTAACATCCTAAATAATTGCTTACTAAATTTAATTCCATCTAGCCATCCAAAAAATATTGCATAACTTTTTTGAGGTTTTTTTATAAAAGAAAAATGAGGAATCATAATAATTTGACATACACGTAATTTTGGATATTTTTTTTGTTGATCAAGGGATGTTTTAATTCTTCCACCAAATCCAATTAAATAAACTTTTTTCCATAAATTATATTTCTGCATTTGCTTTATTATTAAATCAAAAAGTAGTTTTGAACTATCTTTTATCTCAAGATAAAGTGGAATCTTTTTTTTATCTATATATTTAAATAAATCTTCTATTGTTAACATGGCATCTTCTTTTTTTACATGATATTTGAAAATATCATGTAAATTCATTTTAGAAATTTTTACTTTTTTTCCATTTAAAAAACAATCATCATCATGGTTAATAACTGCTTTTTTATCTTTAGTTAAACGTACATCTGTTTCAATTGCATCTGCCCCATTTTGAAACGCAGAATCAAATGCTGCAATTGTATTTTCTTTAAATTTTTTTGCGTATCCTCGGTGAGCAATAATCATATATACTATAGATTATAACACAATAATTAAATACACAACATCGCCCGGAGAATGCCGGACGAAGTGTGTTATTCAAAATATGATAATTTTATTCCACCGATTTAGACCAAGCTGAACATGCCTGAAAATTTGCTGGCTTTGAACATAGTATTCTGCATTCTTCCCAGTTTCTGCACGATTTAAGCTGAGCAACAGGGAATGCCACTTGTTTTATGTCAACCTCATCAAAAGGATTAACATAAAATGGAGCAACTCGATCTCCTAAAACTTTTTGTACCTTTGCTGGCGAAGATTCAAACAAAGAATTTGTAGAATATGATGCTTGGTCTATTACGCCAATTCCATATCCTAGCACACCAACTGATATGACCACTACAGCCACAAACAAGCGAGTGCATGTTGCCTTGTTTTCGTCTATGAAATCTAATATATTGTCTAATTTCATAATATCCTATTAATTAATTTGAATCTCTAAAGAAGCGCGTAAATGGCTTCAAAAGATTTAATGGATTATATTTTGACATATCCCGCTTTATACTCTCTCCCATTACAGTTCCTTCTTGGCAAGTTCCAGGTCCACTCATATTGTCGCACATACTCATGTCGCAACAAATTCCTGCGTCAGGATTACAATAATCACCTATTTGTGCGCTAAATGAATTACAAGGCGAGTAATCGCCTCCATCTGGAGGGGGTGCTATACCACAATCAGATTCACAGCTAGTTTGAGTCTCATCACTATCGCAATTTCCATCTCCACAATAAGTGCTAGGTGTAGGTGATCCACAATCTGTTGAGCAAGAATACATATCTTCACTTCCTGTACAATATCCATCACCACAATAATCTAATGAACTACAGTCTGATGGGCATGAATTAGCATCTTCATTATCTACACCATTACATACTCCATCTCCACACCAACCAGAACTACTAGAACCACAATCTTGCGAACAAGAATATTCGTCTTCAGGACTAGTACATGTACCATCACCACATACAACACCAGTATCCCAGTCTCCCGAGCAATCACCTGGGCAAGATGTCATTGTTTCGTTAAAATCACATGTATTATCATTATCACAAGTTCCTGCCTCACATGTTCCAGGTCCACTCATACTATTACACATGCTATCTGCGCAACAAACCCCAACAGATGGGTCGCAATAATCGCCCATTTGCGCACTAAACGAACTACAAGGAGGCATATAGGTTCCACCACAATCTGTTGGACAAGAATACGTATCTTCACCGCTTTCACATGAACCATTTCCACAACTTATAGTAGTAGTACTTGCGCAGTCAGTCGAACAAGAAGTTGTTGTTTCTGAACCATTACATAATCCATCACCACAAGTAGCGTTTCCACAATCATTAGGGCAATAATATGTATCTTCATTAGAGTCGCATGTTCCATCTCCACAATATCCAGCTGCAATACAAGCACTAGGGCATCCTGCACTATCAAATTCGCACCCTGCAGAACAATTTGCGTAATTACAATCAGATGAGCTTGTGAATCCATTAAACATTGTAGAAGCACAACTTATCGTTTGGCAATCAGAAGGGCATGATGTGCCTGTTTCCGAACTATCACACGTTCCATCTCCACAATATCCATTAGTAGTAGTCATGCACCCGTCAGGGCATCCTGTGCTGTCAAAAGTGCATCCATTTTGGCAAAAATTATAATCACATGCTCCATATTGTGTAGTATAACCATCAGCAGAGCATAATGTTGTACTATCAGAACAAGTATAACCATCTATATTACAAGTAGAGTTTTCTGCACACCAATTACATCCATCAGCTTGTGTACATGAATCTACTGCAGTATATGAGCCACATCCAGTCCAGAGAGGACAATCGGTTGCACAATTAGTATTTGACTCATCAGACCCACAATATCCATCGCCACAATAATTTTGATCAGCACCTTCTTGCCAACAAGCATTTGGGCATCCATTCGTATCATAATTGCATCCTCCAGAACACTCTGTATTATTACAAACCGTATCAGTAGTATAGCCATTAAATATAGTAGAAGGACATGCTACTCCGCCACTGCAAGAAGAAGGTAGATATTGTTCAAGATGACAATATGTACCACTAACATTGATACCTGCTTCTGGGCAGTAATATGTGTTAGGAGGACATGCTGCACTATCACAATCAGCAGGACAAGAAATAATGCTTTCATTGCTGTCGCAATGATTATCGCCGCAATATCCTCCGCCTGTGCCGCTGCATGCGTTTGGACATCCTTGGCTGTCAAACAGGCATCCTTGAGCACATTCCCCAAAGTCACAAGCGCTGCCTCCTGAATAATTATTAAATTCACTAGAAGGGCAATTAATGTTGTTTACTGTATCTTGACAAATCCCAGGACCGCTCATATTAGAACACATTCCATTTGAACAACATATTCCTGTACTTGGATTACATGATGAACCTATTACAACCCAATTATTACAATTCATGGTCCCATCTAGTGGTGTTGTGTTATCACAATCCATTGGACAATATTCACCTGACTCACATCTTCCGTCACCACACCATCCACCTTGATCTACTTCTTTATAAGATTTAATGCAACTTCCTTGCCATTGATCATAATATTCACCTTGAACGCATTCTGGAGAACATCCTGTTGCGCATCCCATATTATCAAACATGCAAAATTTTCCATCATTACATTGCTCTTCACAATATGACATACATCCTCCACTAACAGATGAATCACGTGCGCAATATTCCCCTGTCCATTTCCAGCCGTAATCGCATTGGCCTAGGGTCCTAAATGGAACATAATCAGTTTCTTTTAAGCACTTGTTAATTGATGATTCCCAAAATTGTCCCCAAGCGCAATTAGTTGAAACTCCTTGTGTGCATTCTCCAAAATATTGCATTCCGACTCCTACAAATTTAGCTTTGCAGTCATTTGCATAAGTAACATTGTCTGTTCCACAAACAGGTGCCCAATTGTCTGAACAGTTCTCCTGAGCCATATCACCGTTAACACAATTACCAAATTTAGGGCATCCATTTTTATCCATCATTGTTTCTCTATACTCTCCAGCCGGACATATTTCTGGCATCATTGAATTTATATCAGGACAAAATTGCATCTTAGGAATACATGATGGCTGGCCACAAGGGTCATTAGGATCTGGTGGAACTGGTTTTTCTCCTGAATTACAATCACGAACCCGCGCAAAGAATTGGCACTGTTGCATATCTTGCTCGCAAAAACCACGCATATCATTCCAATGATGGCCATATCCACAATTCTGAAAATTCTTTGGTGCTCTGTAATAAGGATCATGTTCGCAATGATTCTGAATCCAAATTTCTCCTTGAGGACATTGTCCTCCAAAATTAGTAAATTCAACTCTATCTCCAAAACGATTATCATTCATAAAATCATCAGGCCTGTCACTTTCATTAGGGAACATACATGTTCTTGATCCAAAATCCCACCATCCTGGAGGAGGACATGCCTGCACATTAGCAGTATTAATGGACCATTCACATCCTCTCTCTCCTGAATGGTCTCGACAATACGCGTCACATGAATCAGTTGAATCGCATTTTCCGTATAAAGCATCATTTTGTCTATCTTGTTGTGGTTGCTGTTTTTCGCGCTCTATTCTATTGCGCTCGCGGACTAAATCATCAGCCATTCTTTCTTTTTCATGCCTAAGTTGCTGGTCCATAAATTGAACTTGAATTGCTTGGCATGTTGAATCACAGAATGGATCATTAACAATTCTCTCTTCAAAAATTCTCTTTTGTTCATTAAACCTTTGTTCAACCAAAGAATATTGATCATTTATTTTTTCATCCCACAATGCCTTTCTTGCATCAAAATCATCAGGAGAAATTTTATTTAACTTATCCCAAAATTCATCTTCTTTTTGTCTTTGAATCCTATCCATCTGAAAATTAACTTCTCGCTCTTCATAATCCAACGAAGCGCGCACAATCTCGCGTTCTCTTTCTGAACGTGTTTCTTCCATTTTTCTCATCTTAAACATCATTGCGTCCTCAAACCCAGAATCGCGAGATTTTATTTCGTTAATAACATATTCAGGTGCATTGGAAAATCTATCACGAAACATGTCAAAATTCTCTGGACTATCCATTGACTGCATATAATTCTGGAACTGCTCTGTATTTTTCTCCACAAAACGAACATTAAAATCCTTACCAAAATCAAAATCCTGAAGAATCCCAATATCACGAGGATCTAAAGAAGAAATTCTATCCATAAACATATCACCTTCTCTACGGAAACGCGTTTCAAATTGATTTTTCATTGCTAGCTCTATTTGATCAAGAAAAGCTTTTTTTGTAGGATCGCTCATTACTTCTTTTCCAAGTTCTTGTAAAAGTTTAAATGTTTTTGGATTTGGATTCATCATCATTTCATCTTGCAATGTTTGAAATCGCTCTGCTTGGTATTGAGAATCAACATCTTTAAACATCTTTTTAAACACATCCACAGATTGCGTGCGCGACTGTTCCATTCTCTGCCCTATCTCGCTATCCATGCTCATCCGATTTCTAAACTCTTCCATTGCAATCAAACCATTAACATCTGTTGCATTAAACCTATCAAAATACCTTTGCTCAACAGAAGCGTCATCAATATAATTTAATTTTTCTTCAAATTTTCTAACTGCGATTTCTTTTGCTTCTTCTAATTTTGCCAATATATCAGCTGGAATTCCAGTTGACTGCTTTAATTCATCAAGAAGAGTAACTAATCTAGTTTCATCAACAGTTGCATGCTCAACATATCTTTCAAATTTTTCGGCACGGACTGCTGGTGGCAAAGAATTAATTTTAACTTCAAACTTCTTTCTTGTGTTTGTTTTTGCCTGGTCAATTGCTTCTTTAGCAGATTCTGGAACTCTGTCATAAACTGATTCTAGAATTTCTAGATTCTTCAAATGCTTAAAATCAGAACCCTCTTGATTATCCATTCGGGTACTTAAACGCGTTGCCATGTCTTCTGGGCTATCTTCTACCCCAGAGAGGACATCTGTAAAACTAGTCATTATTTCATCTTTTACGTCTTCTACACGAGCCACAACCTGCTCAATGCTAATATCAACTTCTTCGCCTTGTGCTTTTTTCTGTTTTTTAACTTTTACAACATCTTCAGTAATATTATCTAAAACCTTTTGCTGTTTTAATTGATTATCAATAAGATTATCAAGCAAAGTATCAACTGCTTCTGGTTGTGTTTCTTTTTCGGCTTTTACGTCTTCAATTTGATCTTTTATTTGACCTACTTTTTCTTGATATCTTTTTATTGCTGTTTCAACTGCCTTATGGTCAACATCTTCCATTCCATCTTCTTCTATCATTTGTTTTGTTTCCGCAAGCATGCTATTAGCATGGTCTAAACGCAATTCTGCTTTTGCAACTGGATCAAACGTAAAAGTTTCTGTAACTGCGCGACCAAACCGTTTAAATATATGAAAAGGGCTATCAGGCATAATAGTTGCCCTATTTGCCCCCATCTCTTCTATGCTAATATCAAAATCTTGAATTACCTCATCTGATCGCTCTTCTTCTTGTAATATATCAGCAACACCATCTCCATTAGCATCAACTGTTGTTGTTGCAATATCTGTAGGCGGTCCTTCTTCTGTTGTTGCCACTGCTGCTGAAGCATCTACTGTATCAGCTTCTTGAGCTTGAGCTATATTTACAAATAAAAAAGCCCCAAATATAAGGGCTACTAAGATTGTTGACAGAAGGATTCTATCAACAATATTGCACACTGTGCAGACGCACTCTTTGGCGCGCAAGGCGAGTAAATGCATATTGACTATATTTTAATTTATTTTTATTAATTAGATATTGTAAACACAGATATAAAAAATAGCTGTGGATAACTATATTATGACATAATTAACACAAAATATACAATAGTTTTCCACAGAAAACTTTTTTCTAGTATTATTTTTGTAATCATAACAAAATTAAACGGCTATGCCAGCATAGCCGTTTAATTTTGGCGAGAATTATTCTTTGTATATATATTTACCTAAAAATAAACAAAAGAATATTAACCAGCGTGGTAATTACCGCAATAGTGATCGCAACCCAAAAGGTGACCTTTAATTGCCTTTGATTAGTTTTTTCAATTTTGTTAGCTGTTGTCACGACCTTTTTCGCGCCCAACTCTGATTTTTTTTCAATCTTATTAATGGCGTTTTTAATTGCTTTATCTTTGTTTTCAGATTTTTTTTCCACGATTTCAATCTTTTCAACCACCTTTTTTAATTTTCGCGCGCTTTGGTCTGATACTTTTTCTATTTCTTGTGCAGCTTTTTTAATTTTTTGGTCTGTTTCCATAATTATTGTGCCTATATTATTCTGCTAATCCTTTTTTTCTTTTGTTAACACTTCTTATTTCTTTTCTACATGCTACATTTGAAGCTTTTCTTTTACTTTTATGACAACATCTTCAATCTTCCAATCTGATTTTACTAGATAATCATATAAACCTTGCTCTGATGCACGTATAACAGTTTGTATATCACTTAAATTTGTAAGAAGAATAATAGGAGGAAGCCCAATTTCGGATTCTTCACCATGAATATTCTCTATTTTTGGCTGTGGTCTTTTCTTTAACTCTTCTGCCATTCTTAAACCATCCATTTTAGGCAAAACAATATCAAGCAAAATTAAATCTGGATGATGTTCTGATGCAATTTCAAGACCTTGTTCTCCATCTTTTGCCTGCAAAACCTCAAATCCTTCTTTTTTAAGTTTATCTGTTAAAGCATTAAGCAAAGACTCTTCGTCCTCAACAACTAAAATTGTTTTTTTATCTGACATACTATTATTTTAATGCATTCTTAATTTTTTCAACTAAATCTTCTAATTTCCAATCGCTTTTAATCAAATAGTCGTTTGCTTTTTCTTTTACTGCCTCTTTGCTCATTTCGGCATCGCTTAAATTAGTTAAAAGAATTACAGGGACATCCTTACCCCATTCATCGTCTCGTAATTTACGAAGCATAGATATACCATCCATTTTAGGCATAACAATATCAAGAAGAATTAGGTCTGGATGTTTTTCAAAGGCCTGGATAAGCCCATCTTCTCCGTCTTTGGCGGACAAAACCTCAAACCCCTCTTTAGTAAATTTATCTTGCACAGCTTTAGCTAAACTTTGTTCGTCCTCTACAACAAGAAGAATATTTTTCTTTTCTGTCATATGATTGATGTTAATATTAATTTCGGCCAGAGAATTTTGCCCCAGCCAAAGGCTGGTCAACCCCTGGCTGAGATCAGCCTTTGGCTGAAATTATTCTTTTTTATCTAAAAATTCCTTAATATCAGCAATTATCTGATCAAGTCGATAATCTGATTTTGTATAATACTTGCTTACACCTAAACTTATATATGATTTAACCTTATCAGGACTTGCAGTATTTGAAACAACAAAAACAGGAATTGATTTCCATTTGTCATCATTTTTAAGTTTTGCCACAAAATCAAGCCCATCTTCTTTTCCCAAAAGATAATGGTCTAGCCAAATAACAGATATACCCCCTACATCCTCTAAAACACCTAATGCCTGCCCAACAGTACGCGCAGTTGTAACCTCAAATCCACTGTTTAACAATTTTGCTTTGATTGCCTCCTGTAAAGGAGTTTCATCCTCCACAACTAGAATAGTATTTTCCATAATTTTTTAGCTTAATTCTTTTGTTCCTTTTTTTGATTGCATTCCCGAAAGTGGAATAGTTGCGCTGAATGATGTTCCCTTTTTCTCAACTGATTCAAACCATACTTTGCCACCTGTATTATCTAATATCGACTTAATAATGTAAAGCCCTAAACCAGTTCCTTCTGTATCTGTTTCGCGCACATTATCTGCCCTGAATAATTTCTCAAATATTTTCTTTTGCTGCAATTTAGGAATTCCCATTCCAGTATCTGCTACCTGAATCAATACATCTTCATTCAATTTTTCAATCTTAATGCTTATTTTGCCCTTTTCAGGAGTATATTTAACTGCGTTTGAAATTAAATTCTGGAAGATGATGCGCGTCAATTTCGTATCAATACTCATTTTTGGCAATGTTACATCATATGTTTCATTTATTACTAACTGCTTCTTTTTGATATTTTGTTTTTGCTCATTAAGTACGCTTTTTGCTATATCTATAATATTGGCCATTTCTGGTTCAATGGTAAATGTCCCTAATTCAAGACGAGATACATTCAAAAGAGCATTAACCAAACCTACCATACGTTGATTGCCTTTATATATTTCATCTAAATATTTCTTTTGGTCTTCTGTTATTTTTCCTGCGTCTCCTGCTAAAAGCATTTCAGCATACCAGTTGATTGTTGAAAGCGGAGTGCGTAACTGATGCGAAGCTAGAGACACAAATTCTGTTTTTGCTTGATCAATCTGCCTCTCATGCGTTACATCTCGGAAAACCACAACACACCCAATAACCTTTCCATCCTTATCTTTAAGAGGAGCTGCACTATCTGCTACTGGAGTTTTTTTGCCATCCGAAGAAATAAGCAAAGTATGGTTGGCCATTTCCTGCACTTCGCCGGTTTTAATTGCATCTTTAATAAATTTGTCATTTAACTTTCCATCCTTTTCGTGAACAAATTTCAAATGTTCATAATAACTTTGATTTATACATTGATCAATTGAACATGCAGCCATATCAACCGCAATCTGATTTATCATTGTAATTCTTAAATTCTTATTAACAACAAATACTGCATCACCAATACTGTATAAAATAGCATCAATCTTATCGCGCTCATGAGACACTTTAATCTTCTCTTCTTCTACGTCTTCCAAAATATTTAAAATTGCCTTTTGCTGATTAGCCAAATTTTGGGCATTTTTAGAAATTTCTTTTGTCTGTTCTTGAACCTTTGTCTCAACTTCTAATTGCGACTGTTTGATTGACGTTGTCATCTCATCAAAAGCCCTAGAAAGCTCACCAACCTCATCTTTCTTTTGAGTGCCGACTTTATGGTCTAGATTGCCTTTTTTAATAATTCCTATACCTTTTTGCAGTAATATAATTGGCTTACTAATTTTACCAGATATTATATATGTAATAATAAAAAATAAAAATAAAACAATAAAAAATCTTATAATAAAAAAATTTAACAATCCTGTAGCTGGCGCAAATGCTTCTTGTTCGTCTATTTTAACAACAATACCTATTTCAACTTCATCAATGTATCGAGTAACGGAAATTACACCAACATGACGATAATCATGTAAAGATAAAAAAACTTTTTCTTTCTTCAATAAAGCCTCATCCATTGGTAAAGTTTGAAAATCTTTGGAATCTTCTTCTTTTTTAACTTCTTCAAATTTTCTTTCGGTAAAAAATACAGCATCCCCATTTTTGTCTTTATATGCTAGTAATATTTCACCTGTTTCGCCCAATCCTGTTCTATCAGAAACAATGCTGTTAAAAAATTCTAAACCAACCCTTGCAACTAAAACTCCTCCTGCGTGAGGAGTGGCAATTGCTATAGATTCTTTTTTAGATGTGTCAGAAAAATAAGCAGGCTTAATATAGGATGCATTCTTGCCATTAACAAAATAATCATCATTAGATTGATCTAATCCTATATGCGAAATATCAGAAGAAGATATTATTATTCCATTTGAATCCAATACAAAAAGTTCATAAAAACCTTCATTAATATTGAGAATTGTTTGAAGTTCTTCTTGAGATAAATCACTGTGAGTTGCGGCTATTTCTAACTTTTCTTTTTTATTAGACAAAATATTTTCAATATGTCGATGAACTAATTGGGCTGTTGTTTCTAAATGACTAATAGCCTCCTGTTTTAAAATTTTAACAGTAAAAAAATAAGAATAAGCAGATGCTGCTGATAAAACAATTATAGCAGTTAAAATAATAGGTAAAATTATTTTTGTCCTTATTTTAAATCCACGAAAATTCATTCCAAAAGTATCGCTTTTAAAAATTGAATATGTAAAAAAAATCAGCAAAAAAATAATCCCAAGAGCAGCTAATCTTGGAATTGGGATGCCAAACATTGGAAACGCTAAGTTTGTAATAAATACAAATATAAAAAGAACTGCCAATGCAATTGCCAACCGCCTAAATTTAATTTTTTGTGTTTGATCTTGAATTGAAACCAACTTTTTTAAAATATAGTAAAAGCTTAAAAACAAAGCAATAGACATTACTACAGCCATAACAACAAAATATTCCCCTATTACATAATTAGAATCTCCTGCAAAAAGCAAAGGCCTGACTCCTGCGATTACTTGATCTGTAAATAAAGTAAAAAACACGAGCACAAAATATATTAGTAATCCAGTATATTTTTTCCAATTTAAAATATTTGTTTGTGTAAAAATAACTATAAATCTAAGCAAAAGAACAACCAAAGAAAAACTTAAGACAAACCCAAGTTTCCATATTATAATATGAACTTCATTGCTAAATTTCTCTGCTAAAGTCAAAAAATCCACAGCAAACCAAACAATTGCGCCAAAATTAAGCCAAACAAGCTCTTTTACGATTTTAGATTGACTCTTGCGCCTAAGCAAAAAAAACAAAAGCCCAACAGCTAAAACTATTGATAAAAAATATATTATATTATATACAAATAAATCCATTATTTTAATAATTATTTTTTAAAACAATCCCCAATAACTATATACCCCAGATTCTTCTGATTCAATTCTTAAATTAAGAGCATCGACAATTCCCGAAAGCTCCTGCTTGAATTCTGCAACATCTTTTTGTATATTTTCTGCGCTATTGTATTTATCTAAAAAAGCATGCACTGCTTTTTCTATTTCTTTCATTTCTCCAATAAACAACTCTGTTTTTGTAGTATCTTGTTCTTTTTCTTTCATGCCTTTTAATAATTCTGGATAAAAAGTTTCATTCTCAAGCCCCAAATGTTCTACTAAATCCTTTGTAAATTGTTCTAATCCATTATGCAATTCTTCTGATTCAGACAATTCCACTTCTGCGCCTAAATCCTTTTGCAGAACCCTATGCTGGGAAATCATTGTACTAATTAAATTTTTTTTGTCTAGCATATTTTTTAGAGTTAATTATTTTTTTAATTGATTTTTTAAATCTATTATTTCCTTTTTTAATTCAACCATTTTTAATTCCCTGCCTGTCATGGCTTGATTAAGTTTTTCAAATTCTGCCGCACGATCAACAACTTTCTTTTCTATATTAGCTCTAGCCTCTTGTAGCTTATCTGTCATTTGGTTAAAATCCTCTGCTAATTGACCTATTTCATTTTTAGAACCCACTACAACTTTATGTTTTAAATTGCCTTCTTCAATAATTTTAATACCTTGCTCTAAAATAAAAATCGGCTTTGTTATTAATCTAGAAATAAAAAATCCAATTAAACCTATAATTATTGTAAGAAAAATTATAATAATTAGAGAAGTTTTTATTAATTCACGTTGAGCAGTTCCAAGCACTTCATCTGTGTCTATCTTGGCAACCAAGCCCATTTTACCTATTTCTACATATTGAGAAACAGCAATCACTTCCTTGTCCCTATAATCAAGCGTATTTTCAAAAATTAGCTCATTTCCAAGCAATGCCTGTTTAATAGGCTCTGCGGTTGCCTCGCTTGCAATATCTTGGTTTAATGCTTCTACTTCAAACAGCCTTTCTAGAAAATATGTTCTTTCTGTTTTTCCTTGCATTGCAACCAAAACTTCTCCTGTCTTGCCTAACCCTGTCCTGTCTTTCACAATGCCCCCAAGAACATCAATACTCACTACAGTAATACCTACACCCAATAATTCTTCATCTAAAAAAAAGGGCCCAGAAACCAATATTTTACTCTTACCATCTTCATTAACAAAATAAATTCTATTTTCTTTTTTGCCGTTAATAAAAAAATCTTTATCGTGTACATCTCTGCCAAAAAAAGAACTATCTGTAGAAGCTATAACTTTCCCGTCCAATCCAATTACACAGATTCTTTCAAATTCTTCTATTGGCTTTTTTGAGTCAATAATAATATTTGTAATATTATCCTTCAATTCTTCACTTGGATTTTCTTTGTAATCTTTTAAATTTTGGCGCAACCAAGTTTTGCTAGTTATTAATTTTAATCTTTCAATATTTTGTTTAAAATATGTCTCTATATGCTCTGCCCTTGATTGAGCAGTTGTTTCAAGATGATTAAAAACATCTTTCTTTATAATTTTATTAGCATCTAAATAAAAATAAATTGTGCCAGATATAGTGCCGAATATAGCCACAAATAAAAATGCTGTAATTATTATTGTGCTAATTTTAAAGTTTCTAAACATAAATTTCTATAATTTTTTGTATAACTGCATTATCTCTTGAAAATGCTTTTGTACTGTTTTTTGATCGCGGAAATTTTTAGAAAATTCAACAAGATTATTAAGAAGCTTTTGTATAGATTCTTTAGTTGGCTTCTCAAAATCTCCGCCAGTATCCTCAAACCCTTTTTTGATAATATCTTTACAATAAGTGTGGCTAGTTTCTTTGTCTTGGCTGCCGACCTCAGAATCCGCGCAATGAGCTTTATAAAAACATTCTATAATAGCATCTCGCACTGCTATTGGGGCAACTTCCTTTTCTGGATCAACTCCATATATATTAATTGCCATATAATTTTATATTAACCATTCTTTTAATAAAAATAAATATTATCTTCTCTCCAAAGAAAGTTCAAGATTTTTTATTTTATTTTTTAATTCTACCATTTTTAATTCTCTGCCTATCATTAACTTATTCATCTTTTCTAATTCAACGAATTTTTCCTGCAATTCAGCTTCTGCTTTCTTTTTTTCTGTTATATCTCTAACAGTAACAATAGAAATAAGATTTCCTTTATTATCTTTGGTCGCCCTAGCAAGAAGATCAACAATTATTTGAGAACCATCTTTTTTAATAGCATGATAAATTACATGGTCAAAACCTTTTTTAAAAGTATCTGCAATTCCTTGAATTGCTCTTTTCTTTTCTTCGGGAATAAGAAGATCTAATGCGGTTTTATTTTTCTTTAGAAATTCTTTTTCGTCCTCATAACCTAGCATAGATAATAAAGAAGAATTTAACTCAATTAGGACCCCTTTTAAATCAACAATAAATAATCCATCGCCCATATTTTCAATAATAGTCTTTGAATATTCTTCAATCTTATTCTTTTCTTCTTCTTCTTTTTTTCTTTTGGTAATATCCTCTATAACTCCAGTCACCCTCAATGGCTTCCCCTTAGAATCTCTTTCTACTTCCGCAATTGAATGAATCGTTTTTCTAATTCTTGTATTATGGGTAATAACATCAAATTCTAAATCATATTTTTCATTTTTTGTAAGGAGATTTACTAATGCTTGATGCACTCGCTTTCTTTCTAGTATACATTTTTCTACTTTCTCAGTACTAAAACTATCATCGTTCAATGAAAAACCATATATTCTTCTTGCTTCATCCGAAGCCCAAAAATTAGTTGTCACGGGGTCATATTCCCAATTTCCTACATGGCCTAATTCTTGAGCTTTTCGATATCTTTCTTCAGATTCTTTTAATTTTTCTTTTGCTTTTTTTACATCTTCACTTGCACCTACAACATTCCCTACAACTCCAATAATCTTGCCATCAACAATAATAGGCACTGTGTTCAAGGTTATACTAACTTCTCCTCCTTGCTTATTCTTTAAATTAAGAGAAGCTCCTTTTGCTTCTTTTCCCAAAGCAATATCTTTAAATATACTCAAAGCAATAGAAATTTCTCTTATTCCTATGTAATCCTTAAAATGTGTATTTGTCACTTCTGCAACTGTATATCCCAGAACTTTTTTTATACTTCCAGTAACATGAACAATATTTCCAGTTAAATCCAAAATATAAGCCATATCAAATATTTTGATAAATGACTTATATGGTTCTTGCTTTATTATTGTTTTAAGAGATAATTTGTTTGCCATTTAATATAATTATGATTGCTTTTTACGAAAAACGCGGAACACACGGTCTAAATTAATTGGCCGAAGATTCCGCGTTAAAAATACCTCCAAAAATATTTATCGAGTTATATTTATTGATGCACTTTGTTCTGCATCGCATGAACCAACTGTAATGCGGCCCGAAGATTCTTTATTGATATAATAATCTGTATTTACTGCAGTTCCAGTAGAAGGGTCCATGGGAATCCCAACAACATAATCTGACACCAAATCAGCAGTTAAATCTAGGCATGTTTCAAGAGTTGTGGTTGCCGTACAAGTTGTGTCACACCCTGATGCACCTGTTCCAAGAACTTGAGCAGACGTTGTTACTGCATCAATTCCAGTTGCCATTGTTCCGTTATTATCAATTGAATGCTGATATACTGCATTCAAAATACTGTTTACATCACTACGTCGCTGAGCATTTCGAGTTTCACCCAATTGCTTGTTTGGGTTAATTGCGATAATTACGATTCCAGCTAATATTGCTATAGCTGCTACTACAAGAAGGATTTCTAAAAGTGTAAATCCCTTTTTATTGATATGCATAATTTTATATTTTTATTTATACTTTATCTGCTAATTGAAATTGTTATATTTTGTTCAGCATCTGGGGCACATATTGTTATTCTATCATTTGTGCTTTTTGTAATATAATATCCAGTTCCATCAGATGTTCCGCCTAAAGGATCGATTGGAAGAGATACAATATATTTTTGATTAAGTACAAGATTGCTTATATTTGTTTTTCCTGAACATGTATATCCTGTTTTGCATATTTCTTGAACTAGCTCATTTCCACATGTTCCTCCAGTATCAATAGTTCCTGGCCATTCTTCATTGTCAATATAATACTGGTTTACGGCATTCGCAATTGTTAATACATTGCTATGTCTTTGTGCGTTTCTGGTGTCACCAAGCTGTTTTGCTGGATTTATTGCAATAATAACAATGCCTGCCAATATTGCTATGGCAGCCACTACTAAAAGAATTTCTATTAATGTAAAACCTTTTTTGTTAATCATATTTTATTTATATAAATTATACCACAAAACTACTATTCTTGCCTATGTGGATATATATTAGAAATCCGAAACTTCTTGCCAGGACAAAATATTGATATCTGGAGTAATTGAATCAATAACAACATTTACTTTGCGGATAATGGTGCCAACTGTTCCAGTTGCGTCTATTGTTCTATTTTGGCCTGTTAGTTTTGTTACTCTGTAATCACAAGTTCCCTGGCCTAAAGTTAGTGTATCTGAGCCTTCGTATGACACGCTATCATGAATTTCTTGCAATGCTTCTTCTGCGCATGCATCAGCAAGAGCTCGGGCTTGTGTGGATTGTTGGCGAGCAAAGCTTGTGCGTGAGGACCCTACTCCCATTATTAAAAGCGCAACTGTTATTGATACTGCAACAGCTGTTACTATTAGCACGCTTAATAGCGCAATAAAACCTTTATTGTCGCAGTGATGCTGATTCATAAAATATTTTCTCAAAATCATATTCTTTTGTTCCTTGATTGTTTTGATGCGTAAGAGTAAAACTTACCCGCACAACTCCAGAAGTATCAGTGCGCGACAAATTCTGGAAATTTAAACTTGATGCTGTAATTTTAGAATTAGTTAAATTAATTGGAGATGCTGCACCTTCTTTTATCCGAATAGCTCCGCCTGATAAATCGAATATTGTTGGATCATCCCCTACTATTATAACATCTAGTGTTAATGACGCTGCGCTTGTGCCTGTTGTTGGCAAAGTTATATTTTCGGCATTGCGAATTGTTTGAGAGATTATATGCATAACTTGCGCGCCCTGGGCTTCTACTTCTATGATTGTTTGATTTTTTATTCTAGCGCTTAATACAATAGATAATAATACAGTAATAGAAACCAGCATTGTGCCAATTAAACTGATATAAAGCAATATTTCTATCAAAGTAAATGCATTTTGATTGTGTAATTTTTTATTCATAATGCTATAGAGAAACTCCTGCTACTTCTTTTGTTGAATTATCGCTCATGGTAAAAGTTATAGAATGTGTAGTTCCTGTCATATTCCCATTAAACTTGAATTTATCTATGTCATATGTTGTGCCAGCAGATAATACAAAGTCTACAATATCTATTTCTACGCCAGAAGCTTGTCTGCCATCAGGAGAGCCTTCATTATTGTGCTTCCAAACCCTAGAGCCATCAATTTTAATTTCTTCTATTAACTGCGCATTGTCCCAAGTTGGAGTAATAGCGCTAATTGTAATATCAGAGTCACAAGTGTTTTCAATGGTTAATCCTTTCAATTCCTTCTTTCCACCGCCACCTATGTTTGCGCCAGAAGTATTGATGATTAGACAACTAGCTTCTTGACTATCCTCCCAATTAGTAAAATATGTAACTAAAGATACTGTCCCTGTTCTTTGCAGATTTTGATCCCATGTCACAGTTGATGTCACTTGTTTTCTGTCGTCATCAACTGAACTTACCGAAACAACTCGCGTAAAAATATCTTCTGTGTCAGATGCTCCTGATAATGCCCATTGATTAGAAGCAATTGCAATACCGCTGTCTCCAATAGATAAGTTGCCAAATGCCTCATCTTTAATATTGCGAGTTGCCTCAATTCCCTCGCTTGCAAGCATAACAGCGCGAGCTCTTTTTCCTGCTAAAACAGTTGATTCTTGTCCATATAGCATTGTTCCAACTAGACTTGTCATTACCAATGCAAAAATAGAGGCAGCAAGCATTACCTCTACCAAACTAAATCCATTAGTACTGGACCATGCCTTTTGAATTGATGACAATATTTTTTGTATCATTGTTCACACTAGTTAAAATTGTTGTTCCTGTTGTATTTGGCTCTCCGGTAAATTTTGCAAATACTATTTCTGATATTCCAGATACGCTTATTGAGTCAACCATTTCAAATACTTCGTCATATGATGAATCACGTGCTGTATAATTTGCACCTTGGAAAACAGCAATTGTACTTGTTGCAACATATACACCCCATGTTGTGTCAAAATCTGATGCTTGAGACAACGCTTTAGCTCTGCGCATTGATTGCGCTAGAATACTAGCTGAAATATCTAAATCGTTTTTATTTTGAAATGATTGGTGGACTGGAATTGTAATTCCAGCGACTACGCCAAATAAAGCGAGCGTTAGCATAATTTCTATTAAAGTGAATCCTTTCATATTTTTACTGGCTGACGCCTTGTATCAAACTATAAATTGGAAGTATTACAGCTACAGCAACTCCAACCACACCAAGCCAAACTATGACTAAAAGAATCGGCTCAAGCAAAGTTGAGAGATTTTTTGTTGTGTCATCAATTTTAACCTCATATGTTCTACCAATTTTTTCAAGTGTTTTAGACAAAGTCCCAGATTGCTCGCCTGAAGCAATTAAATGTTGAACCGGAGTTGGAATAAAAATAGAAATATTTTTGTATGATTTAAAACTATTAGACACGCTAAATCCTTCATCAACTTTTTTTGCTACATGCGTGTATAAATTTTTATATCTTCGGAATGAGGCGCTTCGAGAAAGAGATTGCAAAGCAGCAACAATTGGAAGTCCTGCCGAAATTAAAGTTCCAAGGACATATCCAAATCTAGCTAACTCTATTTCTCTAACCAATTTTCTAATCGGCGGAATTGCAAAAAGAATTTCTTGGCCGATAAATTTTGTTTTCTTAAAGGCAAATATAAAATACAGTCCTCCAAAAAAACCTACGATAATTATAGGGATAACAAAACTTCCATATGCCTTTAAAAACTCGCCAACAGCAATAAGTATTCTTGTCACAAGAGGAAGCTCTACATTTAATTGAGAAAATACACTTGAAAGCCTAGGCAAAATAAACCAAGCAATACCAATTGCTATAACAAAAGTGATAATAAGCACTAAAACCGGATACATCATTGCGCTACGAATTTTGGATTTGAATGCCCTATCTTTTTCCTGTTGAAGAGCAACCACACTAAGGTTCTGTGCCAAACGGCCCGATTCTTCACCAACGCGCACTAATGCTATAACTTGGTCTGGGGCAAGTTTTGTTTTGTCTAATGCCCGCCAAAGAGTTGACCCTGATTCAATCTCAGATATCATAAAATCTATAATTTCTTTCATTCCTTTTGAACGAACATCTTCCTTTATTGCAACTAATGCAGCCAAAACATCCATGCCTGACTCGGTTAGCATGGAAAGATTTTCTATAAAATAGTCGCGTTCTTGATTGGCGCTAAGTCTTGTTAGGAATGATATTTTCTGTTTTATTTTTTGCATTAGAATCTACTTTTAATTCTGGAGGAGAGGCAACCCTAAGAAGCTCTTCTATTGTTGTAACTCCATTCTTAACCTTTTCAACTCCATCTTCAAACAAATTCCGAGTTCCTTGTGACCGAGCTAATTCATTAATCTGTTTTGCCGAAGGATTTGTTAGGGTTAAATCTTTTAATTCTGGGCTCATTAAAATAAATTCAAAGATTGCAGTTCTCCCTTTGTATCCAGTATCTTTACATGTTTTACATCCTTTGCCTTTATATATTTGAACTGTTTCTTCGGTAAAATATGGGGCTACTTGTGGAAATTGCTTTATTAAATCAGCACGATTAATATTCTCGCTATGTTTACAGTGGTCGCAAACTTTGCGGACTAAACGTTGAGCAATTATAAGCTCCATAGTGGATGCCATTAAAAATGGCTCAACTCCCATATCTAAGAGACGTGGAATTGTTGTTGCAGCATCGTTCGCATGAAATGTAGACAAAAGAAGATGCCCTGTTAATGCAGCATTAACCGCAATATCTGCTGTTTCATTATCTCTAATTTCACCAACAAGAATTATATCTGGGTCTTGCCGAACAATGGATCGCAATCCTTTTACAAATGTAATTTTCTTTTGTTCATTAACCTGAATCTGATTTACTCCTACTAAACGATACTCCACTGGATCTTCGATTGTTGTTATATTTACTTCTGGCCTATTTAATGATTTAAGCACCGCATATAAAGTTGTTGATTTTCCGCTTCCAGTTGGACCTGTGACAAGTATCATTCCAAAAGGTTTTTTTGATGCCTTGGAAAACATTTCCTGATTAATTGTTGATAAGCCCAAATCCGCTAATCCAAAACTTTGAACATATTGCGCTAATAATCGCATTACAACTTTTTCGCCTTCCATTATTGGAGCAATTGATACACGAACATCAAATGTTTTTCCATCTATCTCAAACCTAATAGCCCCATCTTGAGTTTCCATATGCTCATCAATACGCATTTTTGCTTGAACCTTAATGCGATTAAGCATATTTTCATAATGCTTTTTCTCAATCCTACCTGCTTCACGCAATACGCCATCTACCCTAAAACGAATTACTACCTCGCTCTTTTGTGGCTCAAAATGAATATCGCTTGAACGATAAGCAAGTGCATCAGATAAAATTTCCTCTACAATTTCTGGAGCAACCCTATCTTGCGATTTTATAATATCTTCAAATCTCGTTTCTAAAGATGTGCGATAATGAATAAAAGCTTCATCAATATCTTCTGAAAGAGAGTAATTTATATTTATTTTTTTAGACCCAAAAATTACGGCAACTGCCTGGGTAATGCCTTCTTTTTTTGGATTATCGGTTGTAATTACAATTTGATCTTCTGTTTCTTTAAAAAGAACTACTCTATATTCTTTTGCAACATCTTGTGATATTTTTAATACTTGCTCTTTTGATGGAGATTTTGTATTTAAATCTGCATAAGGAACCTGAAAATGTTCAGCAATTGCCATCCCTAGCAAATCTTTTGTAACTTTATCAGAGCTTAGTAATTGTTCTTTTACAGATGTATGAAATTTTTTTGATTCTTCTTGTGCCTCTACCAAATCTTCTTTTGTGATATATGATCCAACCAAAAGAATATCAGCAATTGCTTTGTCGTCAATTTTATTTGAAGATAGCTTTGCTTTTGCAACAGGATTAGACTTATCTTGATTGGGTTTTTCTTTATTGCCAAATCCAATCCTACTCATAAACGACTGCTTGGGTTCCTTTTTTGCAACCTTTGGAACAGGATTTGCAACCTCTTTTTTTGGAATTTTAATACTCTGCTCTTGCTTTTGTTTTGCAAGCGCACCATCTAATAAAATATCTTTTGGTCCGCCTGAATCGCTAGGCAAAATATTGCAGGCAGGTTTTGATTTTTCCTCCATTAACGATTTTGTTTATTTTTATTTATGTTCCTAATACTTGCTGTACTCTTTCTACAACTTTATTAATTGGGATGTCTGCTTTTACAAAATAATCCACAACATTATATTTGGCTATTCGAGTTTTATCTTCGTCTTGGCTAAGATTTGATAGCACTATTACTGGCATTTTTGACCCTCTTTGCTTAAGAGTTTCAAGAACCTTGAATCCATCTACTTTTGGCATTATTAAATCCATGAGCAAAATGTCATGTGGTTCTTTTTCTAAAATATCTAATGCTTCTTGTCCGTTATATACTGCCTTTGCCTCAAATCCCGCGTTATTCAATTTTAATTCCAATGCTCTAGCCATTGGCTTCTCGTCCTCCGCTATAAGTATTTTTTTGGGCATAGATTTTAGTTAATATATCAATATTTTTATAATTTTATTATACCACAAAATTACATAAAATGTGAACCCAGAAATACAACAACTCCTACAAACAAGACATTGCTTTAATTGCATCCATTGGTCCAGGAGCTTCTCCATTTATTAGCTCTTTTACTCTTTCAGAGCCAAGCTTTTCTTCTGCGCATTTCTGCTGTTCTTCTGTAATCTCAGTTGGTAGTGTGGCTGGATCAATTCCAATACCCCTAAGCTGAGCTTCTTGTGTCTCGTCTAATAATGGATGATTATACGACTCATCCATCTGTGGCTGTTCTATAAATGGAATTTTTGATTCTACTACCCCTTTTATACCTAAAGGATTTTTAATAAAAATATATGCACCAGCAGATAAGATTAGAATTATTAAAATCAAAAGTATAATTGCTAAAATCTGTATAATTTTTTTCATATAAGATTATTTAATGCTAATTTTTATTATAATTTTTTTACACTGACCAAGACTTTTGATGTTTTTATTTTAATTACCTAAATATTATACCATTTTATGAAACAAAAAACAG
>Ga0222697_1000113_pt1 | contig 40942 bp, 95 predicted proteins | sample AntAcemetage1402_FD_179835 | JGI IMG/M metagenome (GOLD analysis project Ga0222697, IMG submission 179835) | Saline water microbial communities from Ace Lake, Antarctica - #1402 | ecosystem: Environmental > Aquatic > Non-marine Saline and Alkaline > Saline | place: Antarctica: Ace Lake... | reverse complement strand
AATCCACCCAAGTATGTCCGCACTTTTCGCACTTATGCATAAATCCAGAACAAGTAATTTTATAATCATGTTCGCAAATCATATGCAGAGCCTCGTCAATACTTGTAATAATGTAGTAATAAACCCCACACTATTAAACCCGTCTTTGCATTTCTGCTCCTCCTCTGATAATCTTCTTGCGGAGGGAGGCTTCATTCCGTCCTTAATTTCAACTATAAATAGCTTCCCTTTGTACCCTACCAGAATATCAAATGCGTTCTTTAGCTGCGATGTTATGGTTACCCATGCGCCTGCGTTTACCCATGCGCCTGCGTTTCTTAGTGCCTTAACAATCTCGCTTTGGTTGCGGTCTACTTTTGCGTTTCGTAACAAAAATAATGATACGGTTTACATAAAATAATGAAGTTGTTGCTCCATCATTAATGTTGCTAAAATTTCCCGTCTTTTATTTAGTGGTCCAGTTTTTGCGATTTTCCAATATTCATGTAATCTGTTTCTGTCTGTATCAGACATTCCATGATTGTTATACCCAGCGGGCTCTTTAGTTTTGAACTCTTCTCTGATTTCATGTTCTTGTGTCATATCTACTTGTTCAGTATTGAACTTACATCATGTAAAAACTTTTCAGTTTTTGAGACTGGATAAGTATGTACTCGATTTCGTTGATGACGTATGCTGGATCTTCGTCATAAACACCATTTTGCCAGTCCCTTACAAGTTTTTTAAATTTGAGGTTGTTCTTGTTTGTGATTTCTGATTCTTTCGCTTTGGCCAGAACCGATTTATCCACTGTGATGAAGCTTTGCATTTCCTGTGCTAATCCTAAGATTGTTGTTACCATTTTTTGTGTTTTTGATTATAGAGTAAATATAACAAAAATAATGACACAAATTACATCATGTCATTATTTTTTCAATGTCTACAAACCCAATTGTTCTGGTCCATATGTCTTAATACTCTTCTGTTTCCAGTCTGGCCCTAGTTCGTGTGTAAGTTTGGATTTTAATTTCATCATATTCCAGATTTTACAGAATACTTGTCCGTCCTTTTGCATGTAGGTACCGAATCTTGAACCTAATTTTTGTCTTCCCATTTTTTTATAATTTGATTATAGTGTAGTTACGTATACCGTAACCATTTTGTAAATATAATAAAAATATCAAGCGAATCCATATAAATCTGCAACTTTGCTAGATCAGCTCAGATGAAAGCAACTTTCAGCTTATTTATGCCGCCTATTACCGGCTAGGCTGGAGTTGTTCAGCAGTCATCAGCACTCTATACCACACCACATACATTACAAATATAACAAAAATCTCATGCGAATCCTACCTACTATGTAAAGAAAAATGATGACGAGACTGCTCAATCTCGTATAATGGTTACCATTTACGAAGTTTTTTGTGTCATTCGAGTGTCCTTGAGAGACTCTCATGGTTGAATATACCACTCGAGTATGTATCGACAGCTAGGTCGATAAAAAAAGGGAGAACCAGTCTCCCTTTTTCAGTTATTTTATCTTCTCGTTATCCTCTGGTGTCCTTGAGGATATTTAAAAAGGCCACAGTTACTTCCGGCTTGTCTGCAGGAAAGATGTGTAATGTGGAATTTCTTTGACCGAAACATTTCTGGATGATGTATACTCGAGCCTTTTTGGTTCCAGCACGCCCAAAGTCTGCATGAAGTACCACCGTGTCATTCGCAAGTGGTGAACCAAGCATTCGGGTCAGGTGAGGTATGGAAGTGGATGACTTGTCCTCAGATGATTCGAAATAATCTGGAACCAGTTCTTCAATAGACTGGATGGCTTCCGCTACAGCAGTCGGACCATCAACGGGAAGACCTTTCAATGCTTCTTTGACTTTCAGTATGATTTCCTCACGCAAGTCATCTTTTTTCATTTTCGAAATTCCAGTGATTTCGAAATCTTTTCCAATTACAGCAAGCTCTTTTACAGTTGCTACATTTTCAATTTCTTTTACAGTGTACATGTGTGTGTTTTTAATGAATATGTAATTTGAATATAGAGTAAATATAACAAATAGTTCATGCGAATCATTCAACAACAGCATCTTTTTCTAATTTTTTTTATTTACTTCTCGTAAATGCGCAAACGGCAGATATATACCGCATATTACCGGCTAGGCTGGAGTTGTTCAGCAGTCAACGACCAGAAATGACCAGTAGATGTTCAGTTTCTGCAACATTTTTTGCTGTTCATTTCATATTTTGCAGTTGGACTGTACATACTTGGTAAAATCTTGAACTGTTAAACCAACAAATAACTTGCAAGCTGGTTTAAGCAAACAAGTTATTTGTTTTTGTTGTTAGAATTTTTTTGGGTGACTCCTGTCTATGTACAAGTCAGGATCTTCTACCATTCTTCTTCTTCGTAATACGGTTGTTCCTGTTGAAATCCAAGCATGTCAATTTCATTTGGGTGAAAATTTCCGTTTAATTTCTCAATTTCATCAAGAATCAGATCCGTTGCTTCATTTAGAATTTTTTCGTACTGTTGTTTACCAGTTGGGGTTCTTCTGAATGTCTGATGAATTTTTTGAAAAAGTTCTGCAAGTTTTTCCTTCAACTGTGAATGTTCAACAAGATAAACATGCGCTGAACCAGCAGTTTCAATTCCATATCCTTCGTAGAAATAATCTCCATCATTCCAGAATCTGTAAAAGATCTTGTTGATTGCACGAAGCATTTCACCTTCGGTTGTTTCGCAAATACCATTCATTGGTACAAGCTTATCGAACCTACAAAGCTCATAGGAGCCACCAGAGGAGACCGACTGCCGAAGCGCCATCTAATACTCCATTATTGTAACCATCTCGATACGGATCATATTTTTTATGTCTACGTCTCTTTGGACGACTTACTTGTAACCCGATTATCCCGATGCTCATTATGATTAGTATTATTCGTTGATACCACGGTATGTAGAAATATTTCATGATTAAGTTAATCTACTATTTCTAAATGATAAGTGCTAACATAGGTTAATCTATTATTTGGTAATTTTATCAATGCTTCTTTAATATTATTTGAGAATTTTAATATTGTTACAATTTTACCAATAAATGGTTTCATTATATGAGCAGCATGTCCATAACTATAAAAATCATTAATTTCATCTACTGCTTGCATTTTATTAATACTTGGCTCAAACCGTCTACCCTCTTCTCGCATTATAAATACTAATTTTGCTTTTATTGTTTCCATAATTTAACATTTTATAACAAAGTGTGAAACCATTTGTCTGTGGTATCTACAATCTTTATTGGTTTATAATTTAATTTATCTTTTCATGATTAAGTTATTGATACAATCTCAGTAAGTTTGAAACTGTTGTCGAATTTCTCGTTAACTGTTAATGCTACCCAGTTATTATCGATGTCTGTTCTTGACATAGCGGTATTTAATAGTTCTGCTAGTACGTCAGTGATTTTATGTTTCTTCCCGTTTTTGAATAGTATTGTTTTCATAATGCTTTACCTTCTTTTATGATAAGTCCTGGTGTATCGGCTACACGTCTTGCTTCTATGACAAATATGTTTCCCATATCTTTTTTCCTGTGTTGTCATGATTTTTTATTTAACTTTTACATGAGTTACGTATATTGTAACCATGTTGTAAATATAACAAAAATTTCATACGAATCCTTTTTTTAAAAAAGAAGGTGACTCACCAGCCACCTTCATATAATCAAAATTAAACACAAGTTGGGTTACCCCATTTAATGTTTTTCTACAAGCAAGTTTTCCCAATCATTTTCGGTTGTCATGTCAAATGGTCCTTTAAGTGTTATCCACCGGCCATTGACAACTTTCTTGATCTGATTTCTTGATATCAAAGCACATTCCTTGAAATGTTCCTGTATGAATACCTTTTGTCTTGCTATTCTAAGTTGAAGAGAATCGTTCTTGAACTTTAGTGTAGTATTTTCCTTTTTTAATTTGTCTATTTCAGGTATTTGGATTACATACCCAATAATTAAACAAAAAACTACAAGTAATATGAGTCTTATTTGCATAATTCTTTAAGTTCTGTTTTTATTCTTCGTGCTGTATCACCTCTCCAACTTCCAGCATTCGATAGGAAATAAGTAACAACTGATAAAGCACTGTCATATAAATACATGTCAGTTATGTAACTTAACGTTTCCATTGGTTCCAGATATGCATTAGCTGCAGGACCGATTGTTTTCCAATCGTTACGAATTTCTCTTGCAATGTGTCTTATTAATCTTGGTTCAGCCATTATTATTTATTTTGATTATGTTGTAAATATAACAAAAATCTCATACGAATCCTATCTGGTAGTAAATTAAATTGCTACATACCAATATCTTGTATTCTTTTCATTTGCAATTCTTTTCATTTGTTTCGTCATCGTTAGATATAACAGAATATTTTCGTAATTGTTCGGGTGACAAACTTGGCCTCCCCACATTCTTAAACATCTTTTACGCCTGTTTATGAACATTGCTATTTCCCTGTATGTCAAGCCATTTGGAAAATGTTTCAAGTGTGCAATTAATTCTTTAGCTGCTTTAGCATTTTCAGTCTGTAATTTTGGAAGTTTTCTCGGTTTTCTGATGACCTGTTGGGTAAACTTAGCTACTTCAGCAAGTGATGGTTCATCAGAAGTATCAACTTGTGCAGCTCGTTTCATTTTGCTTATTTTTTCAGCAACATGTGCAGCATGTACAATTTTAGTTTGTTCTTTATTGTATCCAGATAATTGTTCATTTATCCAGGTTTTTACATCTATTCCTTTTTCCAGCTCGTTATAATCTTCTGGTAAAGGATCGAAATTTATTTAGACTGGTTCCAGTTAGACTCGTTGATCACATCGGCGGCGAAAGAAAACTGTTTTTCTTCTTTCTCTTTTATTTTCTTAACAGGTTTGTTCGCTGCTTGTTCAATGGATTTATCCAAATTTGCAAGCTGTTGGCGCAAAGATAAAATTTTTGTTTTACCTTTGTTTCTCCTGTTCAGACGTTCTGCTTGTGATGCTGCGGTCATAAAATGTTCCCATGGTGTTTTTCTTGTTCCTTGTGCCATAATATGTGTGTTATAATTGTTTATATTGATTATAAAGTAGTTACGTATACCGTAACCATAGTGTAAATATAACAAAAATTTCATACGAATCTTACACTTGTTGATACAATTCTTCATCTGCTTGTATCAAAGCGAGTAACTCGTCCAATGTTTCAACATCATGTGTGTACCCGTTATTATCAAATGAATAGAAAAACTGTTTACCTGGAATATCATACCAGAAGCTCATTTGAGCTATTTCACCGTTGTGGCGATGCACAGGTTCATTGATCGGGAGATTCGATTCAAAATCAAAATGAAAATAATCAGTATTTGTTGGATCTTCCGGTGTCATGAAGGTTATCTTGGACACGTTCCTGAAATGCCTGGATTCTTTGACCCTTGTACGGGCCAGTTGCATCATTGTATGGGCTTTTGTTAGTTTCATTGTGTATATAGATTGATTATATAGTAGTTACGTATACCGTAACCATGATGTAAATATAACAAAAATATCATACGAATCTTACACTTGTTGTAAATTAATCATATTTTAATAAATACCTGTAAGCTCTAAATCTAAATGATTCAAGTTTCTGACTATCCCAAGCTCTGTACGTATGTAAAATACCTTCAGCTCTTTTTCTGATATTTTGTTTTTTCTTTTTTGTCATGATTTACAAGTCTTCAACCTTTTCCAATTCCTGGTTGATTATTTTACATCGACTTTCAAGTTCAGGTGTCTCATCTTCACTGTAGTAACTAACTTGGTTGGTTCTTGTCCAGTATTTGCCACCGAATCCGAAACTTCCTTGGAACCTGTATTCACTGCATCCAGTGCTTCTATCATCTGATAAATGGTACATGAATGAGTCTCTAGCGTGTGCATGATCCGATGCTCCACCATACTTGATAAGTATGGTGTATACAGCGGTTGCTTTATTTTTTGATATTTTTGGGAATTTTATCATGATTTCAGTTCGTATTCTTCAAATCTTTGTATTTTTTGATTCAAAGATGTTAACAGTTTAAGAATTTCATTCTGTTCTTCCGTAAATTCAGTTTTTTGATATGCCGCTTCATTTTCATAATAGACATGATCTTCCGCAATTCTATAATTAATTCCTTTGAATAATTCCCGTTCGTGTTTGAAAGATTGTTCAGAAAAATCAATTGAATGTTTCTTGATTTTCTTCCGGGCATAACTGCCATAGTTTACCATCATAAAATTAAGGATGTTGCGTTCAAATGGCATATCCAATTTGCTGTCATCTGACTCAGAATATTCTTTTAAGATTTCTGAAACTGATTTCTGGTGCATTCAGAAAGTTTGTTGTTTTTGTAAAATGTAAATTTCATCTTTTTATGTTTTAATTATATAGAAAACATTTTAACTGAACCCCAAAGATGCGGATTTAACTTCATATCACATGAAATACAATTACCTTCATATTTTTTAGATAATTTCTTTGTAATTTTTTTACCACAAGTTTTACAATTATGGTCTTCAGTAAATAAAATGTGAGTTTTCATCTTTTTATGTTTTAATTATAAAAGTTAATTATTTGTTCAGCAACAAGATTTCTCATTAAAAGAAGTTGATTGTATTCAACCGTTTCAAAATCTATTGAACAGTAACCGCTTCCGGGCATGTGTTCGTGATATGCATGTTCTTTTACATGTAGAGATTTAAGAATTTCTTCACTCTTTGATTTGACATGAATTATGTTGTAACAAGTACCGTTACCATTGTAATTTTTAAATGTTGCAAATATCATAATGTGTTTTTGATTATAGAGCTAATATAACAAAAATATCATATGAATCTTACATCAATGAAGGTTTTTATTCTTAACAAGTTGGGTGGCATCTGAAACAATTGCTAGTATCGTGCCTCGGCCATGTCCTACATTACCTGTTGTCATCCTGTTTGCTGTGTCTTTAATATCAACAAGTGCACCAAGAAGAAGTTTTATTTTTTTTTCGTCGTTCATTAACAGTAATTTTTAGTATATATACTTACCTGTTATTGATTTCGATGCATTTGGGACATCCAACTTCGGTCACGCCTTCAATAGCGACCCAATTGGAACTTAGCATGGGCTTGCCACACAATGTACAGGAACCTTCTCCTGCTATGTGTGCCGGTTATTTTATGACCATTTTCCAGCTCAACACGAAACATCGCGTTTCCTAGAGATTCAATTACCGTACCATCAAGTTCAATTGACTTTTGCTTTGCCATATTATTGACTATTTATTATTTAACACCTGTTCAATATATTCAAATGTTGACATTATATCAGCTTTCCCTTGTCGAACAACTACATCATGTTCAAAATGTGCAGATGGTTTTGAATCTATTGTTCGTATAGTCCAACCATCTCTATCCTGACTAACATCTTTAACCCCAAGGTTAATCATTGGCTCGATTGCTATACACATACCAGATTTTAACTTTATCCCCGACCCTCTTCGTCCGTAGTTAGGAACTTCAGGACTTTCATGTAGGTTTCTACCTACACCATGTCCAACTAAATCTCTAACTACCGAATATCCAAATCCTTCAACATAATTTTGAACAGCATATCCAATATCGCCAACTCTTTTTCCTACAACTGCTTTTTCAATACCCAAATAAAGTGATTGCTTTGTTCTTTCAAGAAACAAAAGCACTTCATCATCTACCTCACCTACAGCAAATGTATATGCCGAATCGCCATAAAATTCATTCATTAACGTCCCGCAATCAACTGACACGATATCACCATCTTTCAATTCTCGATTTCCTGGTATACCATGCACAACTTCATCATTTACAGATATGCAAAGTGTGGCAGGAAATCCTCCATATCCTTTAAACCCAGGTACGGCTCCATTATCACGAATAAAAGTCTCAGCAACTTTATCCAACTCCATGGTTGAGATACCAGGCCTAATAATTTTGGCTACTTCGGCTAAAGTTTTTCCAACAAGTAAAGAACTCTGTCTTTGAATTTCTACTTCCTCATTTGTCTTAATATAAATCATAAAACAGAAGTTAAAATTACATATTAAACGTTGATGACTTTCCCTTAATCCGGCCTGATTTTGTCAGTCCGGACCAAACATCACCCCTTCCACCGAACAGGTATTGTCCCGGTTTTAATTTCGTTGATCTAGCGTCTAATTCACGCATTTTGTCCTTAATTTGACTGTGTACTGGTTCTTTTTGTGTCATTTTTATGTTTTTGATTACTTGGTAAATATAACAAAAATTTCACGTAAATCCAATCAAGTTGTAAATACTTTTTCTACCATTTCTGTATAGCCCTTATGATCCCGTTTGATCTGGTCCATCCGAGCTGCTTCAAGCATTATCTCTATCTTGAGGAACATTATTTCATCCATGTTTTTCAAGTCTGGAAAGCTTTCTTCAATGATTTCTTTGTTTGTCATGATATCATTTGTCAAGTTTATACAAGTTAAAAGTTCTTTCTATGATTATAGCAGCATCCTCTGGACTTACATCCTGGTAACATAACTTGTCAAACCATTTGTCTATCTGTTCTGGTTCATCAATGATCCAAGTTTCATTATCTGTAAAAAATTGTTCCGGAAACGCTTCAACAACTGCTTCGCAATAATCCGTAAATCCGTCATCAGGTGGGGCTGCAGTTAAATACCTGTCCAATCCTTTTGTCCAATTCATTTTGTGCATATTTTTGATTATTTAGTAAATATAACAAAATTCTCATACGAATCATACGCAAGTATCAACTTATTAAACCATCTTAGAAGAATGTATGGACAGCTGATATATGCCGCCTATTATCGGCTAGGCTTGAGTTGTTCAGCAGTCACCGTTGAGTGTGCAGCGCGTTGACGACATTCCACCTACGTAACAAAGGTAACAAAAATTTCATACGAATCCTTCCTACCATGTAAAGAAATTGGTAAACCAACAGCGGCAACATGACACGTTCATTCATGAACGAGATACGCAATCGACAGGTTCAGAATCAAGATTCTTCCCAACTTTGCTGAACTCGTAAACCAACGATTGCGCTGATATTTTGTATCAGCACAGTTGTTCAATCTGCATGAATCAGCAATCCAAGCTTTTAAACGTGTTTACTTGTTTGCGCAAGCTCGATGCACGGGTCCACATGCCTCAGTCTAAGTACAAGTGAACAATGTTACCAATTTTAAGCCCTCCCAAAATTTTAATTTAACAGATACCTAACACGCTTTATATGTCATGGCTGAAAAAGCCATAATTCCATTTTTTTTCTTCATATGTAAATAACAAAAATCTCATACGAATCCTTCCTTCAGAAGAACTTATGAGAAGGCCTCTCCAGAAGGCCTCTCCAGAAGGCCTCTCCAGAAGGCCTCTATGGACTGCCTTGCGGATACGCATACCAACTGCCATCTGTTTAACATCTGTTACATTCCTTATCTGTTTAACATCATCTGCATCTGTAAGATTTAACAACAAGATCAAACGAAAACAAGTAAAATGCGCTTAAGCACGCGTGGGTCATGATTCAGTCCAAGTACAAGAACGATCGGGCGAAATGCTCAATTCGACAAGTCATGTCAGTTTGAAACTTTTGCAGGCATGTCAGCCGTTGAATTATCACGACCCTGCACCAACACACAACAATAACAGTTAACAAAACGTACTAGACATAGTCGTTGTACTAGATAACATAGACATGGTCGTTGTACTAGACATAGTCGTTGTACTAGACCACCAACCCATGACATGCTTCATCCCCTGCAGAACTCCGATCCTAATATCGCGTTACACCTGCGCTGCGTGCTGAAGGGATCGATTGGGTGCGCGGTCGTGTCAGGATAAAAGTTAAAATGCGCTATAGGGGAAAACTGGGGTGAGGGCTCAAGCAAGAGTAAGACCTGAGCATTGTGCTCTGTGACCTGTTGAGCTCTGTGACCTCTGTGACCTGTGACCTCTGTGACCTGTGACCTGTGACCTGTGACCCTGTCAATCCCATCCGACAGATGAAAGTACCACTAATGGAAAATTGAAACATCAGGCATGGACTCAGATGGCCAGCCATCTATTCATATCGAGTCTCGAGTCTCGAGCTTGAGAAACAGGTCATTCTCAGTCAGATAAGAATCTCAAAGTAATTTAAGCATTCCTGCCATTTTTCCTCTATTTGTCAAGATCACATCGTTTTCATTTGAATCTTTCGTTTTTACAATTGAATTTGATTATCCTCACGGTTACGAAAGAAGACTGTGAGTGATCAAAAAATATTTTTACTTGGTATCCTATTATTTTTTAAGTTTATCCATGAGATAACCTAAAAACATTCCAAATGCTATGGAAACAATTGCAAGAAATATAACTGTGATACTTGAAATCTGATGATTTTCATCAGCGAAACATGACATAAGAATGAAATTTAACATATTTTTTTAATTTATCTTTTCCGGTGTTATGTATTGGGATAATTTACTGAATAGTAACAAGCTTTGTGCTTCTGTTATTATGATGGTTTGAACAAATTGCTGGTGAAATTCCTGAGCAACTTCTTCAACGTAGTTTCTGCAAAGAAGATCGAATCGCATTTTATGTACAGTTGGATTGTATTCATTTAGTATTTCCTGATGTAGTTTGGAATTGAATACGTATTTCTTGATTGTTACATCGTCATCAAGAGTTGCTATGAGTAAAAGTGTTAATTTCATGATTAAGTGTTGTTAAATTTTTTAAACAAGTCCTAGGTCCCATCTATTTAATTTTGATTTTATGAATGTTTTGGAATTCCTGAGTTTAATTGTTCCTTTTGGTTTTGAACTTTCCTGGTTAATGAGCCAGTGGTTATTGTGGAACTTGAATTCCGTTGCTTTGTAAATTGTTAGTTCGTATCCGTATTGTTCAAGTTTCTTTATGTCATCTTCTGTGAACCAGTTGAAAAGTTCCTTGAGAGTATCCGTTGCTGAAAGCCATCCTGTTACAGCAGGTTCAAATGGCATTGGAAGATCATGATTTTTGCAGAATGAAAACTTGTCATGTATCAATCCTGTGAATTTCCCGTTAAAATCGTAAAAATTCATTTTCATGAATTTTATCATTGTACCATAATCCTTGTTGGGACTTGTTGTTGGCTACTCTGTAGAAGAATCTGGTTTTTTCTTTTTTTCCTATTTTTTCTTTTCTTCCTATTTTTTCTTCCTATTTCGTACATTTGAAAATCGTTCATTTTTTGGTTATTTTTTAGCAGGAAAAAAAAGGTCGAACTCAGGAAATACTTGTAGAAACCCAAAGCAACTGACATTTATCCTGTATTTGCGCAGCACCAATCTTTCATCGGATGCATTATTCCTTTTTCAGGACCCAATGTATTCCTTCCTTTTGCAAGTACCTTGGATCATTTGAGGAACCTCTTGTTATGATACCACGACGACCATCTCCTGTTTTACGTGGGTGAAAATGATGGTACATGTATGACATGCCACCTGAAATACCTGAAAAATACGCGGAACCGTAACCTCTGTTACTTTCACATGATTTTCCCCAACCCTTGAATGTTGTCATGAAATTGTGAATTTCTTTCCATCTTGCTTTCCCGTTATTGTTTTCAACAAAGTCCAAAATTTGACTTTTGAAAGTTACACGTTTTGGGTAACTCCTGTTTTTGCTCAAACGCTGGTGAAGATCATCACTCAGGCGAATAGCTTCGGACTGCCATTCAAAATTTGATACATAACGATTTTCCAACTGGTTAATACTTGATCTGATTGAATCATGAACACTTGGAGTATCAAGTTTTGTTTCATTCCAAAATTCTTCTCCTGTTGGAGTTTCAATTATTTCATCAACATCACGTAATGTTACTTCGACTGGTTTTACAACGAAACATGGTAATCATTTAAAACTGGATTACCAGTTTTATCAAGTTCAAGTTCAACGTTGATTGTAAAATTTAATTTAATTTTTTTCACGTTTATTTTTATTCAGTTAATGCTTTGATTATTTCCGAGTACGCTTGTTGTGTTACCATCCTGTTAACACCACCTATGTGCCAATTAACAAGTTCATCTTTACCGAGTTTTCTGTATTCTTTCCAATCATAGATTGTAAAAACTTTTCCGTTTTCTAATTCACATTCCCATTCCCACGAAACTTTATCATCGAACCCGTAAAATGTTCCTTGCCATAAACAATCATTCAATTGGTTGATACTTGCTCTAATGATTGAATCATGAAAACTTGTACCGTTGGTAGTTTTTTTGGTTTTTTTCATCTTTATTTTTTTTTAATTATGATGTAGTAAATATAACAAAAAATATGATACGAAAAACATACTAGTATAAAGTTTCATTTTTGATGTTATGAGGAATCACGTCACCGACTGGTGAACCAACACTAACGGAAAAATGATCAATTAGTTTATTTAAAGCTTCTGTTTCTGTAAGTGCGTATATCAACACGTAACGTTTATCATTGCTGATCCAGTTGTAACTGAATAAATGTGGTTTATGACCCATTAATTTATTTTTTTCATGTAATGCCGTACAATGATAGGAAAACCTAAAATATCAATACCACAATAATACTCATAATAAATTTCTTTCATGTGATTATCTTTCAGAAAATTTTTTCATGTGATTATTTTTAAGTTGACTTCTGAACATTCATATAGGATATTCAATTAAACCATTTAATGGAACTCAGCAGTCTCTTTAGCAGTCTCTTATAATTTTAATGCAGTATCGTAAGTTATAACTTTTACCCCATATTTAACTGCTTGTTTCATTTTCGAAGAACTTGAATTTGTATCATCAGTTATTAAATAACTTGATTCATTTATCTTGGCATGAACCCATCCTTTTGCTTTGATTACTGCAAGAAAATCAGCCTTTGTTTTGAATCCCGATGATTTTGGTGAACCAGTCATTTCAAATTTTATTCCTGTTGCTTCCGGTTTTGCTTTGATGACCTGAACTCCGTTTTTCATGAGTTCGTCAATCATTATCATGAGTTTCAGGAATTTTTGACCATTTTTCATGAATCCTTCAACAACAACCTTTTCAAGACCATCGTATGAATAAGGTAAACCGGATATTTGTTTCGCTATCTGTTTTGATGTTGTTTTGCCCATTCCTTTAAAACTACCAAGTAATAAAACAAGCTCAAGGTTAACTGATTTAATTTTATCTCGTTCTTCAAGGAATTTATCAAGTGTTCTTCCATCTTGAAAATATCCACCTGCCAGTAAAATTTGCTTGTTAACTTTATCCTTGTTTAGAACTTCATGTGGTAATTTTAATCCCATGTCCCAAAGTTTATCCGCAGTGGAACTTGAAACACCGAACATTTTCAATAACTGGATTCCTTTGATGAAATTCTCGTATTGCTTGCCTTCACAATCATCGTTGACACATCTCAGATGCTTGTTGTTTACAAATTTCAAGTTTGATTTGCAATGTTCACAGAATACAGGTGGTTTGAATCTTGACTCATCACCAGGTGTCAAGACTTCAATTATCTGTGGGATAATATCTCCAGCTTTTGCAATTTTAACTCTTGCACCTGGGTATAATTCTCTCTCCAGTATCATTCCGTAATTATAAGCGGATGCTCGTCCAACTGTTGTTCCATCCAGATGAACTTTTTTCATTATTGCAACTGGTGTGTAATTTCCAGTTTTACCCATTTTCCATTCAAGATCAAGTATTTCAGTTGTTGCACCAACGGGTGGAAACTTGATCGCAACTGCCCAGTTGGGGTCATGACTGTTCAAACCAAATGTTTCCCTTGTTTCATTCATGGTCTTGATGACCAATCCATCCAAGAGAAATGGTGTAACTTGTTCTCTATAATGCTTGAAATGGTTGTAAGTTTTCAGGAATTCAGTATTCCTGAAAACAATTTCATGTAACTCGTATTTTGCATTGAACCCCCATTTAACAAGTTCAGGAATTTTGAAATACCTTGATGTATGGTTGGTTTCTTTTCCTTCATGTACCATGACAACGAGATCATCAAGAACTGTTCCATCCATAATTGTTGGATCGTCTTCTTTCCTGTTCAAAACTCCAGCAACAAAATTACGTTCGTTCTTTGAATCCTGTGCGTATTTTTGCGCAAATATTTTTCTTGAAATAACAACCTCTGCACGAACTTCTACATTTGATTTGTTTGGGATTGTTAGAGGAACATGCCTCCTGAGTTTCGGTGTGTAATCCCTTCCAACTTCTCCATCACCTCTTGATAATATCAAATGTAAAATTCCATGCTTGTAGATGATGTTGATAGCATTTCCATCATACTTTGGTGACCCAAGAAACTTGTCTTGACCTCCTAACACGTGATCGTTAAGCCATTTTTCAGCAAGTTCAGTCGGAGCTTCACCTGTATTTTTATCAGCTTGGTATTTTGATAATGAAAGCATGTGCGTGACATGTGGAAATTTTAGATTTCTGTCATCGAAACCAACAATGTTTGGGACCGTTGAATTGGCAAGTTTTAACTCGGTTTCCAGTTCATCAAATTCCCAATCCTCCATGATAGGCACACCCAGGTAGTATTTTTGTTTGGCCTCAAGATATAATTGTTCTTTTTTGTTCATTTGTATTATGATATTGATTATGATGTAAATATAACAAAAGTTTCATACAAATCTTATCATGAAAAAAAATAAATCTCTACCCTTGCTAAAGGAATAATATTACTGTTTCGCTACCTCCTTTACTGTTCTACAGATTTAGAAGACGATACAACCTACTCATGATTATGTTTTTTTGATTATTTTTTGCAAGTTCCTTTTCTATGAATCTTCTATGTGTAACTGGAACTTTCAGGAGACCACCGTTTAAATTAGCTAACTTAAAATCATACAAGTTTTTCTTTATTATTTTCAATGATGCAGGACATTCTTTTGCTGCATTTATTAACTCCAAGTATTGGTTAATTGTATTCATAGTCAAGTTTGCTGTTTACAATAAAATCACTTATCCATTTAATATCTTCAAATAACAAGCGTTTCAGTGGATTGATTTGCGTTCCTTTTGAAAATTCAATTATCCAATCATGCCTTCCTTTTTCTCCTTCAATGTTTCCAGATACAAAACTTAATTTGATAACTTTATCAGTTTCACGTATTAATCCAGATTTTTTAAATGTGTAATTCATTGAATCAATTGTTGACTCGTATGAATCATCATCCAGTAATAAACCCATTATCACCATGAATTCTGAGTCATTCAGTTTTTGTAATTCTTTGAAATTAATTGTGTCCATTATTTTTATTTTTGATTATGATGTAAATATAACAAAAATCTCATACGAATCCTAATCTTGTTACATTGATTGCCGTTAGAATTTCTTTGATGTGTGAAAATACATGATTGTTTGTATCACCATCCAAGTAAACTTGTAAATCCGCGGGTAATATTTGAGCATTTGAATTTTTAACAACATCACGTATTTGTTCATTTGTTAAATACTCCAGTTGCTGTTGTTTTATTTTTGCCATTACATCAAGTGTATAATTTATTAAAGAATTTCATTTGAATACCTCTACTGAATAAAAGCAAGTAAATTACTTCAATTTCAGTTAATTTCATTATTTTTCCGACCTTTGTTTTATCTTTTGTTTTTTCAAATAAATCATACGCACGTTTTTCCATTTTTGCAAGTATGCTTTCGGTAAATTTCTTTTTCATGTTATCTTTTCATTTTTGTATTATTTGATTATAGAGTAAATATAACAAAAATAATGATACGAAAATTAACTTGATTAAAAAAATAAGTTGACTGCTGAGTACTTTAATTGGTTATAATTAACTTAAAATTTCATATCACGAGAAGTGAAATATGAAGCTGTGAAATATGAAGCTATTTCTTTCTAATTATGGTCGGTTTATTATTTTTTCCAACATCAATCCGAAATTCACATTCTTCAGTATTTCCCCATTCACTTGCTTCGAAATCAATGTATTGACCTTTTCCTGTGAACATGTTATCAATAAAATTATCCATTATTTAATTTTTTAGATTTAACACTTGTACATTTATAGTTCAAACTTTCACATGTCCACCAGTAACTTTTGTTGAAATAAACTTTTGATTCAAAGTACTTGTATCCATCATGAAACATGTAAGTATCTGTTTCATTGAAATAATCATTATCTCTATATTGTAAATCTTGCATCATTTCAGTTAAAAGTTTGTAATGAAATATTTTTTGTCAATTTCACTTGTTACCCATGCACCGTTTCTAACACGAAAAAATTTCTTGAAACCTTCATTTGAAAATATTGCAGCAATCAAGGATGCAACTTGTTTTGCTTCTTTTTTAACGGTTTTTAACAGTTTTTTATATTTAATTTCTGCTAATTTTTCGCATCGTTCATCAAAATCAAGTTCTCTTGCATTATACAAATCTTGTTTGTGATATTGCTCATCAATAACATCATCAAGTACTTCATCGTATTTTTTATTCGGTATAAAACCAAAAGCTATATGATTGGATTCAGATTCACTTGTTACCACAATCATTCCATTTTCTGTTCCCGCATACATAATGCCATCTCCTCTGAAATTTGCAGAAAGTTCATCATGTCTTTTACCATCCATGCCAAAAAAATCAAGTTCTTTAATTTCATATAACATGGAATCAAAATCTTCCCATGCAGATTCGTCCAACATGCATTCCGCAATATTTTCGGAAATATCATGTCCAGTATCTTCTTTGTGGTCTTTTATGTATTGAACTGTATCATCTGATCTAAAATCAACGAAAAAAGTTTTAGGCATGAACTTGTCATCATCAAATGAACAAACTTTTGGATTTCCTGCTCCCATTTTTTATTTTTTTAAATTTCCAATTTTCTTACCAGTTTTCTTCAAAATTCATTTCAAAAATAATTCCTGTATTTACATTTACACATGATAGTGTTTCTCCGAATGAATTATCAGGAATGGAGAGTCATGTTCCAGTTTGGGAAAGAAATCATCATCATGTTCATACAAACTCCAGTCAAATGCAAGAAATTTTTGATATCGTTCCTCTTCACCAGCAACACCATTTTTAACAATTAATGTAACTATTTCAGTATTATCCTGCAATTTTTCAACGTTGAGAATTAGAACATTATCACCTGAATCATGTCTTCTTTTTGGGTGAATTGTTACATGATATAATTGACTTTTCTTAAATTTCATGTGAAAATCCTCCCCTAAACATTTTGTACAAAGCTTGATAGAACCAGATATTTAATTTTTCCATTGATGACTCATCATCGGTTACACCAAAATCATGTTTCAGTTTTAGGTTTCATTTGTTCACTTCTCTCTTCGGACATGTTTCTTTCTTCCAGTATGTATTTGACCTGTGGAATATCTTTACGGTCATTTGAATATTCATACATGTCGGTCATGCCATCAAATTGTCCATATTGATATTTATCGGAAAAAAGTTTAACAGTACTTGTACTTGGACCATCTTCCCAATAAATGTTAATAGAGCTTCCACCAGCGTAAACACAAGAATGTACTCTAAATTTTGTATCAGGAAAATTTTCCTTCAATTCTTTCCTGATTGCTGATGCAGCGCGTGAATGTTCTGATTTCTTTTTCATGTTTCAAGATTTCTCATTAACATTAACATCTCAAATTTTTCACTTAATTCTTCTTGTTCGTATTGATCCGATTGTTCAACCAATATTTCTTCAGGATCCAAAATAAATTCTTCAACTGTATTTTTCATGAAATTTTTTTGATTATGTATGTTTATCATTTCAGTATTTAACGTTGTTATTTCAACATCATTCTCTATATCAAGTATTGACCATTCGTAACCCAAGAATACTCCATGTCCTGCTACGTATCTGCCTTTTTCAGGAGTAATTACAAGTTCATCACCTGTTTCAAATTTCGGTAATCTGATATTGTATGCTTTTTCCAGTAAAACAACGTTCTTGAATTTTACTTTGTAACTAATTGTTTTCATGCTACTTCCTTCCAATAACCAGTTTCATCTGAAACTATTATTTCTTGACCAAATGTTAAATTTTTGATTAAACCATTTTTTTCATCCTTCTTGAGATTTTTCTCTATCATGACCAATTGACCTGGTGTGAAAGTATCCTGCATATCTGGATCATCATTGATAATTCCGTAAACACCTGTTATAAATAGTTGTGAAATGAAACTTACTTTCTTGCCATTCACCTTGTATGAATGTGTCCTGTGGTATGAATGTGTCCTGTGGTCCATTATGTTTGATTTATGTTGTGTAATGTAAATATAACAAAAATCTCATGTGAATCTTATCAAGATATTAATTTTTCATTTCAAGAATGTATCTGATTGTACACTGACTTTTGTCATACACAATGAATTCATCATTCCTGAGATCAATTCCACCCATAGCAAAAACTGAATCATAACCTTCTTTTGTTAATTTTTGTCTTGATAAAGAATAACAACTTGAATCGTGTCGTTTAAGTTTTTTCTGTTTTCCTGTATGAAATTCGAAAATACCAATAAATCCTTTATTGTCGTTTCCACCAGTCCAGTATGAACCTCTCATTGACGAGTATCCGATTGCTTTTTGAGCTTTATTAGCACCATACAGCCCGTCTCCGAACATGCTTCCAGTATGGATTGCTCCAGATGGTCTGATTAAAAGTCCAGTTTGAAGAATGTTAAACCAATTTTGATTTCTGGATCCATGAAAAAACATATCCGTTGATTTATTTTTTGATTTTTTCAGGTTATCTTTGAATAAACTTGTAGTTTTTGTGTTGACAACCTTGTAAGCTTTTATCAACCTGTGTGCATTTTGTCCCAAGCTCTTTTCAATATCCTTGTGTTCAGCTGGATTTGCTACTTCAATGTTCAATCCAAGTTTTTCGAGAATATCTTCATGCTTTTCTGGATCAGTTGATTCGGTAGCTTCATGTAATAAAACCTGACCAACCATTGTATCAAGGGTATCCTGTTCATTTTTCAACATTTTTGAGGCAGATTTTATTTCATATTCTGCTACCAGACTGTTAACAAGATATTTTTTAACATTGTTCATTTTTCTTGGGATTGTTTTGTACAATTCCAAGAGTTGGTTGTTGACTTGCTCAACGTTGCTGTTTTTCGATAAATTTTTATTGATTGTATCAATTATTTCCTGTGCTTTATCGAGCATTTTTTGAGTTACAGAATTTGCAGAAATTCTGTAATTTTCGGAAACAGTTTTTCCAGCATAATTTTGTAAATCACCGAACAGTTTTGCAATGGTAGCATTTGAAATTCCTGTATCTTTTCGTTGAACTGTAACTTCCTCATTATGCAAGTGCGTGATATCCTCGTATTTTTTGAGTTTTTTCCGTAATTGGGAATCCCACATGGACATCGGATAAATGCGGGAAGTAACTTTATTACCAACCCGTCCATATTCAACTTTGAAATTTCCATCTCCAACTTCGGTCATATTGTAAAACTTGTTGGATTGTTTTACACCTGTTTTTACATTGTCAACTTCGACACATATTAATCTTTTAGCTTTCATATTGTATTGATTATGATGTAAATATAACAAAAATTTCATACAAATCATTTGAAATGAAAAAAAGGTGACTCACCAGCCACCTTTTACATAATCAAATCAAACACATTTTACTAATTATTTTATTATACTTGTGCGTGTATTGTGAAAGTGTGTTGGGACAAATGCCGCAATGGCTTGCCTAACTTCATCACGTGTAAATGCAGAATCAAAACTTGCAATTAATGGATTTCGTATTGTTCCAACTTGCCAATCACCTTGTATAGGTTGTTTGGTTGAAATTACATGGGATCCATCTTGCTTGATGTAATCAACATCATTTTGTTTAACTGGATCTGCATCGTCATCAGAAGAAGTTCCAATTTTACCTAATCCTGTTGAATTTAAACCGTTTGAAATTGCATTCACGTCAATTTTGAAATATGTACGGAATGCACCATCATTGTAATCAAGTTCCAGATCAGAATGGTTTGCCATCATCATGGCAGATACAAGATCTTGAGTCGCCCAGAAATCTTCTTTTCTTAGAGCTTGTTTGATGTCAAGATTTGTTGTTGTTTGATCATTTTCTGTAAGTGTTTCCACCACCTTCTTAAGGTCATCTACTGTAAAATCTTTCATTTTTTATTTTTTATGTATGATTATTAATTTAATGTAAATATAACAAAAATAATGATATGAAAAACATTTTTTTATCTTTCTTTCCAAAATTTAGTTTTTGAAAAAATTAAATGTCCCTGGATGAAGGGTCAGCACCTGAACTTGTAAAAAGCAGGGGTTTTACGATCGTCCTCAACCATTTGAGGGGGTTTTACGATCGTCCTCAACCATTTGAGGGACATTTAATTATTTCAAGCTATTTAAAAAATATTTTTTGTTAATTTATTTTTTTCAAGTTCAAATACAAAATCATTGTATTGAGTGTACGTGTTAATGAATTCAACTGAATGAACTTGATTATCAATTGTGATTAACATGTATTCATTGATGTAATTCATGAAAGAAGTTCCAACAGTTAACACGTATACCTGTGTTAGCCAACCTCGATCAAAATTAAACGAAATTCTTACAAATTCACCTGTTGATGTAATTCCATTTGTGTAAAACCTGTTATGCTTTAATTCAACTGGTTTATTTACAAGATTTATCTTCAAAGAATCATTTCCCCCTGTTAGGTAAAAAGAATCATCATCCAGTGTAAAAAATAATTCATGAATTCTTGACCATTTCACATCGGACCAATTTTGCATGTTTGTTTCCTTGTTTGCAAAATGCGTAATTTTAATTTGTGAAAATGCTTGTATTGAACAAGTTAATAATACAAATAAAATAATTTTTTTCATCTTTTATGAGTTGGATACTGGATGATATCAGGATTTTGTTGAAATGTAATTTGATACTGATTTTTGCCGATATATTTTTTTATTTCATCATGATTTTTGAAAAATGTTTCAGCTTGTTTAACCATGTTAAAATCACAGTAAACAGAAAGAATTTCATTGTAATTATTCAATGAATCTTGAACTTTGCAAATAAAATGGTTTGTTTTCATGAATGAAGTTTTTAAAAGGGAGTCTCACCAGACTCCCTTTTCATAATCAAATAATCAACACATGTAATACTTTTAATATTTTTAATTATGTTGTAAATATAACAAAAATAATGTTACGAATCCACAACAGTTGAAAGTTTTTTTAACCGTGACCAAGCTCTATCAACTTCCGCTGGATGCTTATCATTGCTAAGTTCCCGAACAAAATTTTCAAATTCTTTTTGGTACATTTTTTGTTTTTCTGGATTGTATGATTTTGAATGTTTCATGTTAGCAATTCTATCGCAAATTTTTACAACAGTTGATTTCCAACATGATTTAACTTTCACGTAAGTTTTTGCTTTTCGTTCTTTTCTGTTTCTACCAAGTTCATCTGTAACATTGAAACAATTTCAGCAACTTCAAGTCCAAAAGCTTTTTTGACATCATTGTAATTAAGGTCTGTATCTTCCAAAACATCATGCAAAGCTGAAGCAACTTGTATAACTTCATCATACCCTAAATCTTTTGCTTCTTTTACTGTCATTTTTATGTGATAAATATACGGGTATATATCATATGTTTGATGTGCGTGTGCTTTCTCAGCAACAAGTAAAGCTCTTTCTACATTATTCATGTTTTTTGTTTTTTATCACGTGTCCATTCATAAAATGCTCTTCCTATTACTATTATATCCAAGCTATCATATTTTAAACAAAACAAGCTAAATATTCATCACGAATCATCCAATTTAATTCTCTTAATCTTTTAACATCATTTTCAGTAATATTAGCGTCAATAAGAACATCAATATCAGGCCCATATATTATATCATGATCTGCACCATGCACAAGATAATTCTCATATTTTGATAATAATTTTAAACCTTCAAAACAATTATCATCCACAGATATATTAATAACTGTTTCTTCAAAAATTTCGGTAAATCGTTCAATGGTTATCATGTCATGAATTTTTAGATTGTGTTTTAACTTGTAGATTATCGTACAAGTCTATAAAGTTTGAATTAAATAAATTAAAATCTCCAGATGTTCCTATTTTTCTATGGTGCAAGATTCGAGTTTTTCCTGAACCAACATCTCTTGATAAAATTTCAACTGTTAATCCTGATTTTTTAGCACCTTCAATCCATTTAACAAGAGTACTTTGATCAATTGCTCCTGTATGATGACTTCCTCCTAAATAATGAAATATTGTTTCAAAATAACCAGAATATGCTTTTTCGGTTTTCGGTAAATAATTGTTTAATGCTTTTTCGGTTAAATGATCGGTGAATGCTGGTACATGTTTTTTCATAAATTTTTATTTTATATATCTTGTCATCATGCATTACTCGTCATCTACTATGTTAAAGTTATGCCCGTAGTAAGGTTTATCTGTATCATCACCCATATCCAGTCCATACATTATATTGGTTAATTCATCATTTGTCATGTTATCATATGGAGTTTTCTTGATTGTGCTTAATATTGCAGTTATTGCTTGAGACCTTGTTAGGTTAATTGTTGATTTCCATCCCATGTTTATACAATTGATAGATTATGATGAACTTGATTGTTTTCGGTATATGATTCTATTGAATTTATTTCTTTTTCAGTTATCCCAAGTTGTTTGGCTTTTTCCATGACAAGATAAAATGGAGAACTGTAAGAATTTGTTCCAAAAATTGATTTAATTGCTTTTAGTATCGGTATGATTTGCTTTCTTGTTTTCAATCGTTTTGCAAGAGATTCTGTTTTTCTTGTTTGTTTTTCAGTGCAATTGAATACAAGATCGGAATGACTTGGGAAACCACCCTGGTAATATTCAGTCTTGTATTCTCCAAGTCTTTGAATTTTTGAAATTTCTCCTTTTTTTGGAACCAGATCAGAAAAATCATCTTCAATTGTTTCGGCTTCAAGAATTTTAATTTTGGTTTTCTTAAAAAATTCTTCACCACTCATGGAACTGGACATTGGACCAATACTATAACTAACACACAAGTTTCCTTTATTATCTCTTGATAAATGCATGAATTGTGCAGATTTAAATTCTCGTTCAACGCTTGGACGATTTCTGCGGGTACGTACATTAAATTTTAATGGTTCAACAAGAGAAAAACTTTGATCTCTTGTTAAAGATTTGAGTGTGAATACTTGATTTTTTGTGAGTGACATTTTTTTACGTTATTGATTATTATGATGTAAATATAACAAAAAATATGATACAATTCAACACCTGTTTCGATTTCTAATTAAAAAAGATGGGCACCTGTTGCCTGCTGGTCGGGTCTAAGAATGCCCCTTTTTAATCAAAGTAATAATCTTCCCAATTATTTTTTAAATCTTCCCCTGTTTTTTTAACTTCGACAATATCAGATTCATGTGTTAAAATTGAACCACCATCTTGACATAAGACTGAATACCAATTTTCATTTAATGTTTTTTCAGCTGGTTTTGGGAATAATCCATTAAACCATTCAAGATTTTCACTTGTTACACCGAATGATGTATGTTTTGAATACACACGACCAATGTAATTGTGCATTCCTGTTTTTACGTAATTTCCTACTTTTGCTTCCATGTTAAAAATTTAACCAGTTAGAATTTTTCTTGAATTCTTGTTCAAAAATTTGTATCACATTACCAATTGATTTATTCCTTAATGATTGAAACAAATCAGGTGGTTCAATAATTCTGTTTCTTCTATTTAATTTCATCATGTTACCTACTCGGGTATTTTTCACGATAAAATGACATGGATAGAAAATCCAGCGACTTCCCATGTTTTCTGAAGCTTGTTGAGCTTCATCCAATGTTGAATTGTGAGCATCCGTTGTCCAATCACCATCAGGTGATAGTAACAGTAACATGTAATTTCTATCGTTCATTTTTGTTGATTTAACTGTAACGTCTTTTAAAATACCCAACTGTATTAATGTTACTGTCGTTGTTATCCAAAAACTGAAAACCTTCATAATTTCCAGTATCAAGCAGGATACGTTCCAAACGTGTACACAAACATTCGAAGTAAGCAATTAAAGCTCCTTCATTTGCAACATACATGTTTGCACATTCATCGGACGCAAGTATTTTATTTGTATCTAATTTGAATTTTTCTACACTAAAAGTTTCAGATCTAATGATACAATCCACTGGTAATTTGTTGTATTCTTCAATTGTTATCATGTATTTTTTTTAATATGAATAATTAGCAGTTGGTTTTCTGATTTTCAGTTGCCAACCTGTATTGTTGTTAGCATTAAATCCAAGTTCAAGTTTGCCTGTTTTCTTTTTAAACACCAAACCTTCATACATTTCAATCTTGATAATTTCTTTCCATTTTTCATGAAAATCATGAAAAATATTATTAACTCTGAAAATACTTTCGGAAACTTGTCCTATCCATCCATCGTAATATACAGTTGGATAAAGTTCATCAAGTAAAATTTGACGTTCCAATGCTGTTGTATTTTTTAGATGTTTTCCTTCGTAAACAAGTATATCCCAAATGACAAATTTGCCATTGAATATTTTTTTATCAGTTCCTTTTTGTGACTTGTTCATGTATTCACCAGTTAAAACAATCCAACCATTTCCAACATGTGCAGTTTTAAATTCATCATTTGTTATGAGCAATTTATTACTGAAAGGTTTTTTATGCCTTGTCATGAAATCAACATATTTACCATCTGTGTAGAGTTCTGAACATGACCCATTTAACTTGGGTTGCCCAAAAAATCCAAGAGCACCGAGAGATTCCAGAGAACTTTCCGGTGCTTTGGTTGATGGCCGAGGTGGATAAATGTATTTTTTGTAATACATTACTCGTCTATCTTGAGGTTTTTCATTTGATAGACCGGTGATATGTTATCCAAAACTTCGTCAAGTGGCATCTTTTTGGTTACATACTTATCAGCAACTTGAAGTGTTCCCTTTGTTACTGTGTGTGTTACCGTTGCAGAAATTAACTTGGGTTTATCATTCACTTCAATTTTCTTGCAATTTTTTATGAGATCTGAAATGACGGAACCGTATTTTTCAATAAGTTTTGAATCCATTGTAAAAACAGTTTCTTCGGTTACAATTTCATCTCCAAATTCTTCCTGCAATTCTTCTGCCCGATCTTCATCAATTTTGATGTACCGATCTGTTGGCAAGAACATTAACGATGCATTTTTTTTACCTGTTACAGTTCCAATGATATCAAAGGAACCTGTAAATTTTCCAGTTGATTTAAACAATTTTGCAAATTCAGTTCTTGCACGATCCTTTATCTCAGATGATAATATTTTTGATTCCGCTGAAAGCTTGGAAATTTCAGTATTAACTTTAACGAGTCGAGTCAAATCCTGATGAAAAATTTTCTCGTTTATTACTACCTCTTCTCGTTCTGCTTTTTTTGCTGCAGGTTTTTTCTTTGCTGCTTGAAATAAATTATCCATATTTTTATGTTATTGATTATGATGTAAATATAACAAAAATTTCATACGAATCATTCCATAATGTAAATTTTTAACCCCAGACCAAAAGTTCGGGTTGAGTGGCTTTCGGTGTGCCAGTTCCATACTCAACAAATATGTATCATTCCATCGTGTAATTATTCCATGTTCAGCATCCTTGTGTGATGCATTCCCGTTAGCATGTCGAGGGACGTATGTAACTGGATCACCTTTACAGGATTCAGCAAGTTCTTGATTTTCTATTTTCATGATAATTCAACATTTACATGTACCCACTCGTCACATTCTTCGGTACTTGCAGGTACATTAAATTTTTGCTTGATTAATTTCACAAGCCGTAAACCTTCATTTACATCTTTAATTCCTGTGGTTTCACTTCCAACACAACCGTTTTCTCTGGTTATGAATGCGATGGTTTCATCTGTTTCATAGTCCAGTTCAAAATAAGACTGTTGCTTAACGAATTCCTTAATTTTTGTTCCTGTCATTTTTTAAAAATTGTAATCGTAAAAATAAAATGGATTATCAGACATTATGAAATGTGATCCGTTGGATTGCCATCTGTTTTTTGCTCTACTGAACCTTACCCTGAAACTTATCGCTTCTGGATTAGGAGAATATTCATATTTCTGAGCGTGATTATCAGCATAATGACCCGAAAATCCACCTTTGTAAAAATCTTTAGGAAAAATCACTTGTTTATGAAGCATTCCTTTAACTTCTATTGTTTTATCTGATATGACTTTTACAACTTCATATGGATGTACATCGGACCACATGTGCATGTTACAGAATTTTTTAATTTTCATGTTCTTCTGTATTGAACATTCATGTATTTCTTCATTTGAAGGCTCGTGTCCGAGTTCCTTTCCAAGTATGCTAATTTCTTCAATTGTCATAATATATTTTTTGATTGTGTAAATATAACAAAAAATATGATACAAAAAACTTATTTTAAAAATTTATTTTTCCATTCCTGCGCTCAATTTTATGTAATAATCTTTTCCAAAATTTCATGCCGTTGTTTCTACTCACACTTAAACCTGATAATGGTCGTTTGCCCCACCATTCTTTTCCAAGTTTCCCTTGTTTTTCAGCATTTTTACCTTTCATTCTTCATAATTTGCAAAGCGTATTGTGATTTTGGACCTTCACCATAACTGTAAATTCTGTAAATTCGATATGTTATACCAGCTTCTGTCACTTTGAAATCGAAATTATCACGCTCAAAAAAGTTAGTATCAGCAAGATCGAATGTTATTCCCAATTGTTTTTTCAAGATGGTTACCCATCTTTTTTTAACTTTGTGTTGCAGTTGTACTCCATCACCCATGGCAGGATGTGGTGCTGAAAAGAATTTCACGCATTTAACATTATCACAACTTGATTTCTTGAATCCTTTCGGAAAATTTGATATTTTTTTCATGTTTTCTTTTTTGAATTGAATATTTCTATTTGGTTTTCAAGCCATCTAACATAATCAGATGTATAACACCAACTTCCTGCATCAACTGAATTTTCATGATAAACATCGGCATTGGTTTCTTTTTTGTACTTCTTTTTTAAATTCATTTTTTTAGTTTTTATATTCCATTTATTTCTTCATGGTAAATTGTTAATTTTCCTCGTGGTCCAGAAATATCGTATTCATAAGAAGACTTGCGTTTTTTTCTTCTTAAAATAAGTCCAATTGCAGGTTGTAATTCATCAGTTGCGTGTCCTTTGTTAAGAACATATTGAATATTGTCACCTTTTTTGTATTTGTTTTTTTTCTCCATCACGATGATTGTACGTAAATGAATAACTGTTCTATTTCACTTCCAGTTAATGTATCAGGTGATCGAACACCACCCAAAAGTATTCCTGAACTTGTAGCAATAATATTCCACTTTTCGGAATATTGTAATTTATTCCACCATTTCATTGCAGTTTCTCTTGTATACATGTTTTTTTCTTTTATGTTAATTTTTATGTTAATTTAAATCTGCATCATAATCATTTGATAACGAAATAAGCATTTCTAAAACAGCACCATATGTATGATAAACCAATCCAGTTTCCTTGCATTTATTCATCACAATTTTTACAGTTTTCTTGAGATCATCAATGCTGACCATGTTACCGATTCCATCAACTTTCATTACTGTTATATCTGAGTTATCTGACATATTTTTTTATTTTTTTATTTTACAAATTCATCTTGTATACATGTTTTTTCTTTAATAATTATTCTTGTGTAAGTTTAGTTTCACATATCCAAGGAAAGTCAGGACAATTTTCTCCAGAATCGTTATCTTTTATTGTAGCAGTTTCACCGCTTACATTATCCACAAATTTCATGTGATAGCCATCCCATTCAAGACTGATTTTACGTTCAATCATAAAATCTTCAAGTTCTCTTAACTTTTTGGTTAATGAATGTTTTTCAGTTAATCTTTTGATTGTCATCTTGTACTGTTTTTATGTGTTTACATTTCCTTCTGAAACCAAATCCAACACAATTACATGTCCATTGGTTATTTTTACAAGTTACTGTGTATGTTTTTTTACCGTTCGAAGATTTAACATTTTGCACAATATCAGGAACAGTTTTGGCCGATGGTGGTGTTACATCAATCCAGCATTTCCGAATTTCTTCCATCGTGGTTTCAACCGGTACTTTTATCCACCCTGGCATTACGTATGTTTCATCACACAATGACACCAACACAGGTGGCCAACATGATTTGATTTTAAGTGAAGTCAGGTTCATTTTTCTTCAGTTTTAGTCCAAGTATTATTACTAAAATTAATAGGTTCTGGTAATGGTGGTCTTTTAACTAAATCATTCATTCTATCTCTATGAGCTTTACCCTCAGGACTTCTGAAAAATTCCAGTTGAGCTTTTGCCATCAATATCTTGATATCCATGTCAGATTTTTTCTTTGGTCTGATAATCATTCCAAAAATAAAACCCGTTATTAAAAACATAATCAAGTAAATTAAATATTCCATGATTAAGATTCTAAGACTTGTTCAACCATATCATCCGGTATTTCATGCAAAAATTTAGCGTATTTTTCAGCAAACCATATCATTTGATCAGGACTATAACAAAGAACATCCTGTTGTAAATCAGGAATATCATTATCAGTATTTAATTTTCTGTAAAAATCTTCAGCGCTCATATTTAAGATTTTAAAACCTGTTTAAATTCATTTATTTTATCAATTCGCCCTTTACTGATACCTCTTGTGTATTCAAAAGCCATCAGGTATTTTGTAATTTTGAGTCTTGTATCACATGCATGTAAATCTATGTTGAAATGTTCTTGAGATTCATGATCATAGAATTCAATTAAATTTTCTGCATTGATCATTTTTCTTGTAAATTCAAATCGATCAAAATGCTTTACAATATGGTGAACAAGAATTTGTTCCTGTTTTGTGAGATTTTTCATATTATTGATTATGTGTGTAGTTACATAAATTGTAACCATGTTGTAAATATAACAAAAATAATGATACGAATTACATTTTTCACACATTAATTTTATACCAGAACAATTTAAATACTTGTATTTTGGGTATATTGTTTAAATTTTTTAACGATTTATTCCTGCAAACTTTCATGCTTCTTGTACTTATTTGCAAGTGATAGTACCAAAACCGTATATTTATCATCAAATTACTCATATTTTGTATATAAAATCTTTTCTTGTATTTAATTCAATTTCAATTAAGTATCTTAGATCACTTGCCATTCTAGGCTTATCTTTAAATAATCTCGAAAAATTTGAGATCATTTTATGACAAGCTGCAAAATGATGATGATTAACTGATGTTTTTATGGTCTTGATTATTTTGTCGTAATGGACATAAATGTTTTGTTCTTTCATGATATGTTTTGTTCTTTCAAAATTTCAATAGCATCATCATTTGTATTTTTTTCAATATGCATGCATTTACTCCATTTATCGAATTCCTGATGTTTGTCCCATAGGATATTTTCGCAACCATCTGAATATCCCATAAAATCATCATCAAATGAACTGAATCCTATTTTTTTTCCAAATCCATATGCAATTGCAGTTTCACCTTTGATGACTGCATTAACTTGATTTTTTCCTGTCATCGTTAATGCAGAATTCAACATGTTTGATATGAACGAAGTATTAACGGTAACACTGACAATGAAACCATTGTCTCTAAGTTTTTCTGTTAATTTTTGAGATCTTTCACATGAAGTAAAATTTGCAAGATAAGATGGCCGATTAATTTCATATTCAGGATCAAATTTTTTCGAATTTTTTACTTTATACATGTAAGAATTGTTGAATCCTCTTGGTTCTCCTTTGTTATCAATAAAATACCAGCTTTTCCTGAAATTCACAGCTGTACCGTCTGGAATGTTACGAACTTTGTTGGTTCGTCTAATGCACGATTTCAATGAAATATTTTTCCATCGCGTCCAGTAAAGTTTTGCTCTGTGATAAAAATTCAGTCCATCAATGAATCGATAGTCCGTATAATAATTTGGAATCGCATGGTACAGTTTTGTTTCTTCGACGTCTGGACTATAGATAAAATATGGGAATCACAAAGTGCAAAATCACCATCAAGTTCTATGCTGTTGAATAAATTAACACGATAGCCTTGCGGTGCTTGATGTCCTAATTTTTTCATATTATTAGTATAAAGTTTTTTCAACCTGTGAATAAACATAGTCACGATCCTCATTTAAATCGTCAAGTTCTTTTTCTGTCATTTCGACACCATCAAGATCAGCGGATGCAATATATGCATCCACAAAATCCGGAGCATCCCACATGTAAATACCATCAACTTTCACGTTGTCAATTTTACTTAAATCAAATTTTTTCATTGGTTTCTTTTTTCTTGTTTAAATCAAATGTAATTGCTTCAGATAAAACAATTGATAAATACGTAATAACGTCAAGAACTGATCTGATCTGGATCTTGTTTTTCTTGCTAATTATTAACTTTTTCTTCTTGTTAATTATTTTCTTATCCATAAAAATTTTAGTTAAAATTAATCAACGGTTCATCCATACGTACATTACCTGCAATATTTTATTTTTTGCCTTCGCTCTTTCGTTTTTTCAAAACGATTTGATAACCGAGCGGCTCTAACCACTTTTGCAGTTTCTCAATATGGCTTGCAATCCTCAACAAAATTACGTGGATAAGTTTCAAAATGTATTGCATACTTGCGAAAGCTACCGAACTTCTGAACGGCAGCTTACTTACTGTTTTTCCGCAAAGATTACATTTGTATTTTACATATTGGTTAATATCCATAAAAATTTATTTATTGCAAATATAACAAAAATTTCATACGAATCTTACAAAAGAAACCAAGATATTTTTACTTGTGTTTTTTACCACCAGTTAAAGCATTCATTAAGTATTAAAGTTGCTCCTCCTATTAATATAACCCATGCTACAACTGTAAGTAATTGACCTTTTTTAGGTACAAATAATAACTGGTACAAGAATGTGTTCTTAAATGATTTTTTCATAATTTATATTTTTTAATATATATCTTGTTTTACTCTAGTATAAATCTTCACTGAATAATTGTTGATGAGATATATCATGTGGAACCTGTGGGTCATCAAGAAATTGTCCATTCGCTTTTGCAATTTTAAAAGCCATGTATCTATCCACATACACATGATCAGTTGTTATGAATCCTTGAGAATATTCATGTTCCTGTTTAAGTTTAATTACACCGGCAGTAGCAAAACAATTACAATGTCTAAGTCCACTTATTACTATTCCTGTTTTTATGTTTCTTGGTTGGTGTGGATGTTCTTTCCCGTCCTTGAAATATATTGATGCACAAACAATTTTTTCTTCTTTCATATGTAAATATAACAAAAATAATGATACGAAAAACTCTTGAATGAAAAAATAAGTAGGAAGTTTACCCACAACCTACTTGAACAAGGGTGTCTTAAGCCACTCCTTGATATAGACCTTTAGAGAGGCATGGGAGGTTTATTTTTTGAGTTTTTTGATTTTGATACATTGAACTGGAGTAGTTCCATCGAATTTTACTTTGTATTCGAACCAACCTTTCAAGTTTTTATTTTCAACATCCAATGGGTGTTCACAATTTTTCCAAATTGGGCTGTTTAGAACATCCTTTTGAATGTCTTTATCTTCTATTTTTGAATAAATTGTTTCGGTAATTAATGCCATATTTTTTATTTTTATTTTGAAGAACTTGTACTTACACTAACAAGTTCTTCAAATGTTGTTTGAATGTGTGTTTATCGTTTTTTAGTTTTCATCGGTATGATTAACCAACTTATTAAATAGATGAAAAATGCGCAACCACCGGTTGCGAACAGTAAAATTAATGAAATTATTCTAAGTACTGATAAATCTATATCTAAATAATCAGTCAAACCTGAACATACTCCACCAATAAGTGCTGTTGACTTATTTCTGTATAATTTATCCATCATTTTCTGTTACGAATATTTTTAAAGTTCTTCCATCATCCTGTAAAGACACTTCTATTTGATTAAATTTTTTCCAATTTACGTAAGATCGCCCTTTGGCATCAATTACTTCAATTCTATTACAATGTTCGAGCATTGTTGGTTCTAATGGTATTTCTAATGGTTTATTCATATTATTTATATACGAAAAAAGAAAAAAGTTTAAAAATTTAGTGTAAGTACAAGTTAAAGTTTTTATTGAATAAATAATTTTTTTGTAATTACTTCACCATTAACCATTATTTTTACCATGTATATGTTTGTAACATCAATAATTTTATCAACATTACTATATTAAACTTGAGTGGTGAATTAAGAAGATTTGCTTAAAATTTGCCAGAATTTTTCCGGAAGATGAACATTCTCCAAGTCAATTGCATGTTCAAATAATGGAGCAACATCTTTAATCTTGAGTCCCGCCAGACCACACCCGATTTCTGTCACCAGGAATGTTAATCCAGACTTTGTTTTCGTAAACTCAATGAATTTATCAACGAATGGTTTTATTTCGTCAATTGTTAATGTTCGTGCTATATTTTCACTTTTCGTTGGAATTGCGTATGTTTGTCCATGTAAACCAACAGGAAGACCCCAAATTGCACCGAATTTTTGATGCGCTAATCTTGCTGCACCACCACCATGTATACCTGAAAGGTTGCTTCCGAACACAAAGATTTCATTTTCTTTGAGTTCTGTTATTTCATCATTTGTTATCCTCATTAATTTATATACGAAGATATTGAAAAGTTCACATTTATTTTAACAAAATTATTTTTTCTTGAATAAATTATTCCATGCTTTTTTTGGACGGATTGGGAAAAGGATTCCAACTCTCACGTATTGATTGATTGGGTCATATGAACCTAACCAGATTCTATCCTTTTTATTCTTCAGTGCAATGTAGCCTTCAACCCCAAATTTATCTGTAAAACCCCCAGCACCTAGACCGAGATAAAATATATTTTTTTTGATCGGATTATCTTTGATATGATACACGTGAGGGAAAAACTGCGAATAAATTTGTCGACTTAAAATTCTATTTTGTGATATGGTATCCGCAATTGTAATTTTCGCGTTTGTATCATCGATGATGATATCTTTGTAAACAAAAATTTTGAAATAATCTTTTAGTATTGCAACGGTATCAACATCATCGGGAATGTAAACAGTATCTCCTATCGTGTAAACAGTATCTCCTGGTAAAAAAATTAAAGTATCATACGGAACTGGAACATACGATGTATCATGTATTACAGTATCATTTATGACTGTTATTGTTTCTGTAATAGTTTCAGGCGTTCTACATGTATCCATCAAAAACATCACAATTAATGAAATAGCAAACGCTATTTGCCAAAAGTACTTTACAAATATGTTAAAAAATATTTTCATTCAGGTTCGAGTTCAGTTTCGGATAAAAATTGCGTTGAGTTGATTGAATCGTGGTAAACGTTAATTTTTTTTATTTCTTTTCTAAATTCTAAATAATTGTTACTAACTTTATTACTTGATGATACCATGAAAAACATTATGATAAAAACAATAGCAGCAGAAAGGAATAAAGTGATTTTGTCATTCCTTAAATTTTTTCTATTTTTATTGACTAATTCTTGTATTTGTTCATTAATTTTTTCAAATTCTTTGATTATTGCATCTTTATTCATTTTATTTAATTATATTTTTGATTTCTTCTATATTTTCTGTTAAATCAATTGCTCGATCTGTTCTTATTGTTTTGTCATCAAATTTTCTTAAGATTGATATGACCAAAAATATTTTTTGCATTTTTACATTATTAAATATCCATTTTTGTGTTTTATTTATTTCATTGATACATGGAGTATCATGAAAATTTAAAAAAACATTGAAATTATTTTGACCATTAATATTTCCAAATTCTTTTTTTGCATGATGATTCATGAATATAATTTTATTTGTAATTATTTCAGAAACAAATATAAAATCTTGAGAACTGTCAACTAAATCAGTTTTCATTGTTTTTTCTTTTTTTAGTTGCTCATTTTCCAAAAACCCATCATTGAAAAGTTTAGATAGAATATCTGTAGATTTGGTTATGTTATCTGTTATTTTACACATTTGATTATTTTTTTTCTTAGTTCATCTATTATTATTGGTTTATAAATAACATAAACATTTTCAGCCTTCAAATAATCCATGTTATTTAATGCAGTTACTATGAATACAGGAATTTTATTTTTAACACTTTTCAAAAATTCCAGAACCTCAATACCAGATTTTTTTGGTATGTTTAAATCTAAAATTATTACATCGTAATTTTCCGAATAATTCATGATAAAAGAATCTCCATCGGTTAAAATTTTTACTTCTTCTTTTTCAAACATTATTTCATACAAAAGAATTGATTCATAATTGTCTTCAGCTATTAATATTCTCATTTTTTATCTTTTGTTAAAATATCTAATTCAAGAATTGTTTTTTGATGATAAACATCAAAAGTGTTATCAATTATTTCGTATAAATCTTTTCGTAATAATTCATGTTTATCCGCGTAATATGGTGAAAACAATGTGTTAAATATCAATGTGATAACTATATCTGGATCAAGCGTATCCCAAACTTTGTTCAAACTTACACCTTTATAAGATACTCTTTGTAAATATTCTTTATCAGTTTTGAAATAACCTAAAATATTTATTGAAATTTTATCCTTTATTATTTTTTGTCTTTCCTTGTTTTGAATATTATTGTTTGTAATAATCAACATTACATCATAGATGATTTTGTATTTTGTATTTTGTAAAACAACACACATTTCATCGTGTGTGTATTGTCTATCAAGTTTATTTAAACAATCCGAATCTTCAATTCCTAGCACAGCTCCGATTTCTTTTACATCAATTTTAACATGATCAACTCTGTTTGAAATTTCTTTTATTGTTGATAAAAGATCTTTATCTGCTGCTATTTTTGCTTCCAATTCATCATTGTTATGGGAATATTGAATGAAAAGTGTACCCAAAATAAATAAAATACCAAGTGTTAAAAAAATTGAGTAGGCACCGTCCTTGCTAATTTTTTGTATTAGAACTTTAAATATATCACCCATTATCAAAAAATTTATTTTTTTTATATATTAAAAAAATTAAATAGATTTTGATAAATGTTCCACATAAAATTTATTATTGTATCTAATAACATTCCAAATATTTTCATTTTTGGCTGATGCTATGATTATTTGTTCACGATCTATTTCCAAACTTTGAAATGCTTCTTCGCATTCATTTCTTGTTGGTGTATCTCCGTATACATTTTTAATTATTGGTATTGGATTATCAGCAAAACCGATCGAAACCCAAAGTTTTGATGATTTGAAAATGTAAAGCAATTGATCATCTGAATTAAAAACAACTGTACCAATTTTTGGATTTCGTATATTTTTAATCTGTTCTGTTGTAAATGGTGGAAATGTTAAGTTTTCAATTGTATCATTTGTATTGTCTGTTAATGATGGTTCAGTTATGTTTTCAGTAATATCCTGGGTTTTTACTTTTAAATTTACTCCATTTTGAACAATATCCTTCCAATGTTGGGCAGATTTAACATCTGCGATAAATTGAAAATATTTATCACGGTCCGATGCATTTGAAAATTTCAACGTTTTGATAACATTATTCAACCGGAAATTTACATTAATTTTTCCGACCTTTGAAATTGTTGTAACGTAATAAACATTTAACAAAAATCTTTTATCAGCAGTTTCAATGAAAAATCTTTTGTTTTCAATTGATGCTGTACCTTTAAGTATTTCATTTACTGTTACAATGTTAAAAGATTTAACAAGTTGCTTAAAATATTTATCACGATCCAGTTCAGTATTAAATGCGAAGGATGTTTTTGTGTGTTTTGTATAAATACTTATATTTTTATCTTTTATTTTTTCAACAAAAGTTAAATTTCGTAAATTTGTTATTTCTTTACCGTTTGTGTTTAAAATATTTATATTCAAGGGTACATATTTATTTTATATATTTATATATCCAATACGAAACAAAAACAGATAACTTTTGATGGTTATCTGTTTTAAATTTTCAAAATACAGTGATAAATTGTTAAAATGGATGCAAAAGAAGTCTTATTTTTCCTTTTACTTTTTGAACTCCGTCAACAATGTACGCGAAATCATCAGTCTGGACGAGATCTCCTATTTTTATTTCATTGATTGATACTGATGAATTTAAAACCCTGAAATTTTGTAAAATGTATTTACCACCTTGTTCAGCTGTTGGTTTTCCTGTTACGTGTATTGCTCCTGTTTGCATTTTTATTATTTTTTTTTATTTTTATTGCTTCATTGATTTTGGTTAAAACCTTTTTGTTCATGATAAGCATTTTTTTGTATTTCCATTCAGTTTGTGAACCTTCATCTATGTTAGTTTTAACATCCTTCAACAATTGGCGTTGGATTAATGCTAATGATTTAAGTGTTTCTTCTATAAAAGATGATCCGTTTTCTTTTTTCTTGTTGTTATCCATTTTTTTGCAGATTTTATTAAATACCCATGAAAACTTTCTTCATTATCTTCTTTTATAAGTAACATGTTTTCAAGATCTTTTTGAATTGATGTTCCAGCAATGTTTATCAGAACAATTTCTCCATTTATATCAATTTCAAAAAGATCAGTTTCTATTTCGGTTATTTTATATTCGTTGTTCATTTTTTCAGTTTTTTTCTTAGATTTGTAATAAAAACTTTGGGATCCTTTTCGTTGAATTCTATCATGAAATCGTTTACATCTTCATCCTTTGTTCTTTTGAGCTTTTTAAAATCTTCAAGCTTGAATTTTTTTGCAATTTTACCGAGAATGCTTAAAGTAAAATAATAATCAATTATCTTTTTTTCATGATTTTTATCAGAATCCTGTATCCATTTTGAATAAAGAGCATCGAATTGTCCCTTTGTTAAATCCAAAAACTCGTTCGCATGAATTTTTAGGTAATTTAAATAAGCAAGATCCTTTGTTATTTTTCGTTCGGTCATATCTTTTTTATATATTCTATATGTTCAAGTTATAAAGTTCATTTATGTCGCAAAATTTGAAGTTGACTCCTTGCATTTCAAAAACTGTTTTGGGCATTTCATGATTTCCATGAAAATGCCCATAAATCCAGTACTTTACGCTGTTCCGTTCCTGTAATGTTTGAAATATTTTTGTAACAATTATTCGTTCAGTTGAAATATCTTCTGCGAGTTTTTCATCCATTGATAAAAAACCTTGAATGCTTGCTTTGTTGTGTGGCGGTGCGAAACTTGGGCATGTATGAGTTGCAACGCATGTTAATCCGCTAAACTCATCAAGTTTTTCCTGATCGAACACAATGTTTTCATCTTTCCACCAAGTTTTTTCATTTCGTAATGATCTATCAACACTTACTGCTCCACCTATACAAAGAATTCTTTCATTACCTAATTTCAATACTGTATAATCTGGAACCAATTCAAGATTAGAATATTTCCAATCACCATTGAAATACGAAGGATCATCATGATTTCCACGTATTGCAAACATTTTATTGTTATTTTTCTTCAACCTTGTGTTTAATCTTTTGAAAGTATCCACGTAATAACCTTTTTTGTGAAAACCTGCACCGAAATCACCGACCTGTATGATGATAGAATCAGTAATGTTTTTTACTTCATTTATGAGATACGCTGCACCGAGAAATTCCCCATGAATATCTCCCATGAAAATGATCTGCTGTTGCATGGTTATTTTAAGTTTAATGTGTTACTTAACGTAAACTCAGAACCATAGGTTCTCAATGTATCAAAAATGCCATGTTTAAAACCAACAATGTTTGACATACAATCTTCAAGTATTGTAATTTTTTCGCATGCAACATGTTCATACCCGGATACCAATTGTTCCAATGAATCTCCAACACAATGGGATTTTGCTTCGCCTGTTACCACAATGTTATCAAATCCCAGGATGAACCTTTGTAAGCTGAAATTAAATTGTGCATCCTTTCCGTACGATGGGAATTCAACGGATGGCCCAAAAATGCCATGAAATTCCGATAGATGAAAAAGTCCCTTGATGACGTAACTTATTGTTTTTTTCAGCTTTTTGGTCCAATTTTCGAGCTCATCCAAAAGGGGCTCGAAGATGTTTGATCCTGTTGTTCCGAACACGCAATGTTCTGGCCAGATCATGTGTTCCTTGTCTTGTATTTTCAAGGATTTAAGGTAAATTTCAGCATCTTTTTCATCATTAACCGATGAACAAGACCAAATTTTGTTGAAATCATCAAGAGAAATTGTTGTGAACGGTTCGGGATGATTTCCATCCGGATCAACCCAAAAACACGGATGACCAATGTCAAAATGTTGATGAACATCAATGGAAACAAGAATTTCATCGAATTTTGATCCCTTTTCTTTCAACAGATTTATGACATTGGTCATATCCTGGATTGCACCGGGAACATACAAGGAACCTGATGGTTGCACAAAATCATTTTGCGCATCAATTATCAATAAAATATTTTTGCTCATTTAGTTTTTTTGTTTTTATATTCACTTACACCAAAACATGAAATGCCGATTTCATTCCTGTAAAAATCGATCATGCTCGGTCGATCCTCGAGTGCGAATAAAACTTCGAATTCGACTTCTATTTCCCTGTAAACTTCACCCTTGTGTAAAAAATCCTTACGGTAATCACCATCCGGTTTAAGATGCAGTTGGTACTGATCCGGTGTTAATTTTCCATAATGTTCAATGAATTCAACGGTCTGTTGTCTCGCATTCTCATTCCTACCAGAAACAAAAATGATCCGGTATCCAGCATTTCTCATTGCTTCCACCAGATGTATGATTGCCCAATGTGGATCATCAACTTCCATTGTTAGTTTTCCATTGTACGGAGATCTATCTCCCACAAATGAATAGGTTCCATCGAGATCAACGATGATTGCTTTTTTCTTTTGCATGTTTTCTGTCATAGTTTTACATCGAAACGATTTCTCATCTTTGTTAATGTTTCTGCAGGAACATCGTGAACATTTTCATGATCATGACGATTCTCAACAACAAGTGAAAATACCCGGTACCCAAATTCGTTGGCAAGATCGAAATAAATCTTCAATTCTTTTCCGGTTGTGTTTGTATTATGAACAGAAATTAACCATTCATTTCCTTCCATTGATGTTCTCACATTTTTTTGGCAATCGAGATGCGCAGCATGTAAATTTTTCATATCGAACTTGTACTCACCATTTTCCATGTGGTAATCATCAGCAGCGAATGCATTGCTATCGGTTGCTTCAGCGAAAAATTCAGCAACTGTTGTTTTACCTGCTCCTGGGATTCCTCGAAATATGATTAATGTTTTTTCCATGTTATTTATATACGAAGATGTTGAAAAGTTCAATGAATATATAAATAAAAACCAATTATGCCTATACCATCACCAGATTTTGGAGGAATTAAGACAGGACTATTTCATGAAAGAGTTCTAGCAGATAGTGGAACAGTATTACCTAATGTAGCACCACCAATAATAGATAAGTTACAGAAGTTAGGAGTATATCCACCAGCACTACTATATGTACCTGGAGGATTAAACGAGGCAGTTGCTTACAGTCAATTACCTACAAGTAGTGATGGTGACTTCACAGTATCACGCAACACAACCACAGCAGGAGAAACAGGCTTTGCAACCTGTGTTAACCAAGACGGCTACTACCAAAACTACCTACCCGACTATCCAACGATAGACTACTCTAATAATGGAGTGCCTGCATTATTAACCCAACCACAGCGAGTACAATTAGTAACCCGACCTTTAAGTTTTGGGCATAGTGATTGGACTAAGAGTGGGGCTACGATTGAGGGTGACCCTAGTACGGCTGGTGTGGAGTTGGTTACTAATGGAACATTTACAGGAGGTACAACGGGATGGACTTTAGGGGGTACTACTGCCTATGGCACTAACAATATAGTTATAACAGGGGATGGAAGTGGCAGTAATTATATCCAACAAACAGCATTATGGGCAGCTAACTCAAAAGACGATAATCTATTATTAGTATCTTATGAAATTACACAAAATTCATTAGTTGGAGCAGGAATCCTCCAAATAGGCAATACAAGTTCTAATGAGTTTATGGTAGCAACTACCATAGATAATACAGTTGGTAGTCATTCATTTTACATTCAACCAAATGGAACAGGTACTAATAATCAAATAGGACTTATATTAAGTAGTGGTTTTACGTCAGGCACTATTACAATAGACAACATATCAGTAACCGAAGTCCAACCCTACGAAGCCCCAATGCTAGAACCTGACTTGGGGAGTGAGTTGGTTACAGCTTGGACTAATAAAGACTTTGATAACTTTGCATCAACAGGAGTTGGTATTACTCAAATGGTCTCAGGTGCATCAGGTGATAATTGTTATTCTTTAGCAACTATTGCAGATGCTACAAATTACAAATTAGAATTTACATCAACACAAACAATAGGATGTGATTTTCTATTAGGTACAACTGATGAAATAACAGGAGGTCAAAACGTACATACAGTAGTAAGTGGATTAAATGTAGTTTACTTTACATCAGATGCAGCTTACACTTATTGTGGATTTAATTCAACAGCCTCCTTTACAGATACTCAAATAACAGGTTTCTTATTATCTGAGATATTAGCCACAGCCACAACCCCTATGACTGAGAGTTATCTTATGACAGCCACAGGAGCAGATGGGTATATTGAATTAGCAAGTGCATTAACAATTACAAATGCTAAAGACCACGCAAACAGTATATGTGTCAAACGAATAACAGGTACAGGTAATATTTCTATTTCAGATTGTA
>Ga0222697_1000110_pt1 | contig 41424 bp, 54 predicted proteins | sample AntAcemetage1402_FD_179835 | JGI IMG/M metagenome (GOLD analysis project Ga0222697, IMG submission 179835) | Saline water microbial communities from Ace Lake, Antarctica - #1402 | ecosystem: Environmental > Aquatic > Non-marine Saline and Alkaline > Saline | place: Antarctica: Ace Lake... | reverse complement strand
TGCTGTAACAGGTGCTCCTACCTTCACTGGTGCTGCAACTTGCTCAGATACTCTAACAGTAGATGGTGCATCCACATTAACTGGGGCTGTAGGTTGTGGCGCTTCTGTTACACTTGGAGCAGGTGCCGACATTATTGGTTCTGCTACCTCTGACATTACAATCAATACTGATAAATTCACTGTAGCGGGTGCTACTGGTAATACGGTTATTGCGGGTACAACTACTATCACTGGAGCTTTGACCCAGACTGGTGCTGTAGGATGTGCTGCTTCTATTACTTTAGGTGCTGGCGCAGATCTCATTGGTTCAGCTACCTCTGACATTACAATCAATACTGATAAATTCACTGTAGCTGGTGCAACTGGTAATACGGTTATTGCTGGTACTTTGACCCAGACTGGCGCTTCTGGCTTTGCTGGTATCGCTACCTTTGCAGAAGCAGTATCTCTTGGAGCAACCAATAATGCAGCCGATAATGGTGCTGTAGCTTTGGATATCACTGAGGCTTATACTGGCTTCACAACTAATGGAACTGGAGCCTTAGCAGCTACTCTTGCTGATGGTACTGTTGGTCAGGTTAAAATCTTGAAGATGGTACTAAGAGATACTAATAATGCAGTTGTAACCCCGGCTCACTTTGCTGATGGTACAACGATTACCTTCACTGCAACTGGACAGATGGCTATTATGGTCTTTGCTGGTACTGAGTGGGAAATGATTCATACTACAGCAGCAGTGGCATAGCAAACTTGGGGAACTCTTAACCGGGTTCCCCTTTTTTATTGGAGGGCTAATGCAACAGAATTTAATGTATAAAAATACTTATTTTATTGATTCAGATACCTTAACAGGTGCAGCGATAGCAATAAATTCAAGTTATGATTATTATAAGGTGAGTGGTGGGACAACAATCACATCATTGACAACTGGATATTTAGGGAAGCAGGTTTGCCTTGAATTCTTAACAGAAACAATTCTCACCCATTCAACAGTTCTGGAATTACCTGGGGGAGTTGATCTAACCGCAGTAATAGGAAGTGTGTATAGATTTGCACAACACTCAGCAACTGCCTGGATATGTATTTCTGGTGGTGGGACAGGAGGTGGAGTCTCAGATACTGCTTATGGAGCAGGCTGGGATGGAATAACAACAATGGCACCTTCGAAGAATGCTGTTTATGATGAAGTGTCAACGCTTGCAAAGCTTGGGGCTAATGCTGATATCACATCTATGACAGGATTGAGTGATGATGGCATCCCTTTGGCTAAGGTTGATCATGCAGCGAGTGATGGTGCTAATAGTGATATAACAGGCTTAACAGCGTTGACAGGTACGTTAACAGCTCCTGCATTTACATCTGATACAGGCGCAATCACCTCAGCAACGTACATTACAGCAGGAACAAACGTATCAGCAGGTGGAGTTATAAGTGCTACATCTACAGTAAGCGCAGGGACAACAGTAAATCCAGCACAGGGTATTAAATTTCCAGCCTCACAGTATGCTAGTGAAGATGTAAATACCTTGGATGATTATGAGGAAGGGACTTGGAACCCCACACTTGTAGGTAGTACGAGTGGAAATTATGTTTTATCAGGAACATATGATACCGCTAGATACACTAAAGTAGGGCGCGTAGTTCATGTGAACGGTTATCTATCTATAACCTCAGACAACTCTACTTCGGGTGATCTTCGAGTCTCACTACCTTTTACAAGTAAATCAGATGGGGAAGGTAGAGGTAGAGCCTGCGGAGTATTAAATCTTGTTAGTCATGGTACAGCTACACTTAACACCTGTGCCTACGTACAATCTGCTGCAGCTTATTTTAAGATGGTTAAAGTAGATGACAACGGTGCGAATTTTGCTTATTTAGATGAAACTGATTTTGATTCATCTTGGCAATTCACTTTTAACTTCTCATTCGTAGCAGCCTAAGGGAAATAAAATGATAGAAAAAGTAATAACATTTGATCACTCAGTAACAGAGAGTGGTCATGTACAAACCAGGGAGATTACCCGGATAATGGAAGATGGTGTCGAGCTTGGTAAATCATATCGGCGCTTTGTAATCGAGCCCGGTGGAGACACTACTGGTAAAGATGAAAGAACTCAGCATTTAGCAAAAGCAGTTAAAGATCACATGGACAACGTCGTCATTACCCCTGAACTACAGGAGGCTATTGAAGAAGCTGAAGAAGATGGCGTTGTAACGCAGGAAGAGAAACAATCCTTATGGACTAAGTTTAAATACTATTGGAGGTAAACGATGAGCTACACAGCAGTTCAAATATGTGCTAACGCATTAGTACGCTTGGGTGCAAGTCCCATTCAGAGTTTTACGGAAGGTACTGACATTGCAACTTCCTGTAGCTCTATTTATAATTTCAAGAAAGATTACATGCTCAGCGTGTACCCCTGGAACTTTACGAAGAAGTTTGCTCAGTTGTCCAGGCTTACAGCAGCACCGACAGCACAGTGGAAATATCAGTTTGCCCTCCCGGCAGATAAAACGATGGCTGGGATGATAGCTGTATTTACGAGCGCATCCGTGGGAGCATTACCTATTCAGGATTATACGCTTGTAGGTAATGTCCTGATGTGTGATCAAACCGCCTTGTATGTAGAGTACCAGGCTGATGTAGATGAGAGCCTATGGTCACCCTACTTCGTTGAGCTTATGGTAAATGTTATGATGGTCGAGTTATCCTTCCTGGTAACCGACAATGCATCTTTAAGACAGGAACTAAATACGATGACATATGGTGTCCCATCTGAATTTGGTGTTGGTGGTGTTTATGGAAAAGCTATGCAGCTTGATAGTCGTGATAATCCTACCGTGCAGATATTAGATGATATCTTACTCGAAGCCCGTTTCGGCGGTGGAGCCATTTAAATATAAGGAGGCATTATGCCTGTAGTATCAAAAATACAGAACGGCTTTACTGCCGGAGAATTAGACCCTAAACTTAGGGCACGTACGGACATTGGCCAGTATTATAATGGTGCTGCAAAACTACGTAATGTCTTCGTTGTACCCCAGGGAGCTGCTATCCGTAGACCAGGATTGGAATACGTAGCTAAGCTCCCTTCGGGGAATATTCAGCTTATACCTTTTATATTCTCTGAGACAGATCATTACTTATGCGTACTAACCACTAACCTCATGACCATTTATAAAGGTGGTCAGGTTATGGATACGGTAGCATGTGTAATAACAGACACGCAGGTTGGAGAGGTAACCTTCACTCAATCTTATGATACTCTGTTGTTATTCCATAGGGACTTCACGCCTAAGGCTTTTATTAGAACGACTGAGACATCATGGTCTACAGGGAACTGGGTTCTTAACAACGTACCTTCTCATAATATCAGAGTCACCACTACCAAAGTATTAACGGTTGTGGATTCAGCAGACTCTGTAATTGATTTTAGTGCTTGGGCAGATGGTGACACGAATGTTGGGGCTAAGTTCTCAACAAGCGGTGCTGCCTTTGCCGACACTGATGTTGGTTCCTATATCAGAGGTGCCAGTGGTGGGTATGCAAGGATAACAGCTTATACAGATACAACTCATATAGTGTGCACAATCTTGGCAGCCTTTACAAACTCTGATGCTGGTGCGACTGAGACCACAACGCTTATTGCCGGAGACTGGTCTATTGAAGATCTAAGTTGGTCAGCTACAGCAGGCTATCCTCAGTGTGGTACTTTCTTCCAGGGAAGGCTTTGGCTTGCCAGTACAGCAGCTCAGCCTAACACAGTGTGGGCATCTAAAACTAATTATGAAACAGATTTCCAATCCTGGCTCCCACAGTATGATGATAGTGGTATTGAGCTTACATCTGGTGGAGGAGTTCAATCCGAATTTAAACAATTACATGGTGGACAGCATTTAACTCTGATGGCTGATAATGGGCAGTATTACGTCCCTATATCAAATGCTGAGGCCATCACACCAACCAACTCTTCAATAACTCGTAATAGTGCATATGGAACTCACAGGGGGCTTCCCCTCATGGAGGTTGATGGTAATCTATTATATGTGAGACAAGGTGGCGGATCTTTGATCGAAGCTGCTTACACGTTTGCTCAAGGCTCTTATATTAACACTGATCTCTCTCTATTATCCTCACATCTCCTAAATGATCCAAGAGCTATTGCATATCGGAAGCAGGTTAACACCAGTGAGAGTGACTACATCCTTGTGGTTAATGGTGACGGAACGTTGGCAGTATTATGTACCCTACGAGTTCAGAATGTAACAGCCTGGACACTATGTCAGACTGAAGGTAAATTTGTCGCTGTAGGTGTGGATGGTGGTACGATGTACTTTGCGGTAGATAGAACTATAGGTGGAATACCAACAAGATGTCTTGAGAAATTCAACTATGAGGCACTTCTTGATAGTGCTGTAGTAAATCAAGTTGATGCTTTGACGTCAGATTCTACAGCTTTAACTTATGATGGCGTACCTATAACATATAGAACAACAGGTGTAACAACCTTAACACACTGTGAACATTTAAATGGTGAGACAGTATCGATTGTAGAAGATAACACAATCCAAACCTCTCAGACAGTTGTTGGAGGATCTATAACTCTATCGAGGGCAGGTAATGACATTCAAGCTGGTCTAAGCTTCCCGATCGTGGACACAGACTCTGACTCAATAGTATACGTCGAAACAATGCCAATTGAAGCAGACACCGCAACGGGAACAACAGTAGGTCAGAAGAAGAGAGTTATTGAGGCTACAGTTATGCTGAATGAAACCTCTCACTGTGAAATAATGAAGAACAAAGTGACAATACGTAGAATCGGGATTGACCCTCTGGATAACCCAGTACCCAAAAGATCATCAAACATAACAGTAAGTGGTCTATTAGGATGGGCTGACGAAGTTAACATAAGCGTTGGCCAGACACTATCGCTACCTTTCCAACTATTAGGGTTGGCTTACAAGGTAAGAATATAAGGAGAAACTCATGGCAACAATAATAACAACCGCGTTAATCGCTGTTGGCTCATCAGCAGGTACAGCAGCTACAGTTGGGTCAGTGGCCACTGGTGTGTTGGGCGCAGTTTCGGCTGTGTCAACAATAGCTGGTGGAATCCAGCAACAACAGGCTGGTGAGTTTGCCGCACATCAGGCATATAATCAAAGTAGAACGGAAGAGCTTGCCATGAGGCAGGATGCTATCCAGGTAAATGAAGAACTGATGATGACCTTATCCAGGAATACTGTTAATGCGGCTGCTAGTGGTATGCAGGGTAGTGGTTCAGTAGCAAGAGCGCAGGAGCAGACCAAACGGAATGCGGCTGTAGAATTATCGACACAGCAGTTCAACTCACGTAGTAAGCAGGACGCATTGAAAGCTCAGGCTTCTAACGCCACTTCACGTGGTAACGCCGGGCTGGTAACGAGTCTTTTCGATGTAGCAGAAACTGGATATGGAACTTACAATAAAATAAGGAAAACTAAATAATGGCAGGTTTAACAATTGGTGATTTCACAAGAAGTAGATTAGCCATGCCTGCAATAGCTCCAAACCTATCAGGGGCAGAGTTATTACAAGATGTTAGCCGAAGACTGGATAAGGTGGTTGACACTTCTATCCAGGAATGGCAACAGGCTGAAGTGGTTAAAGCTGAGTCTGAAGGTCTGGCTGATGGCGCATCCAACTCCATACAGTATAGGAAGTCAGGTACACTGACAGGTGATGCTTATAAGAAGAATGCTGATGCAACCAGGATGAATATGTTGGGTGTTGAGAGTCAGCTTACATTTAAGGAACTAAAAGAGACATATTCTGCTGACCCTGCTGGGTTCATAGAGCAGTCTAATGAATATATAACAAAGACAGTAGATAGCCTGGAAGGTAATCCGGAAGGCCAGGCATTAATGGAAGGCCAACTGAAATTGAAACAGCAGGCTGACGGTTATGCTATCAAGAAACGGTTCGATAATGTCGAGGCTGACAAGTTCAAAACCAGTACCGAATCGTTGATTCACTCAATGAAAACAAGTGCTTACGAGACAGCAGGTGAAGTATTCTCAAAAGATCCAGATAGTCAAGCTTTGGCCTTAAATCAGTTCGGACTCTCTAAGAAGCTCTTAGTGGGCAGTTTAAACGCTGTTACTGCTCAAGGCACCCCAGTATACTCGGAAGTTGAGAAAACGAAGATTAGTGACCAATTTCACACCGACTTTTACACTCGGGCAGCTGAAGATTACTTTGAAAACAATGATCTGGATTCAAACAATATGGCAGACCTTCTGGAAGGTAAGTTGGAGATTAGTATTCCAGGTACCGACCAGAAGATAAATATCCTGAATGAAGTAGGTGTTGATGTATATGATAAGGATGTTAAGAAGGCTGCGATCAATTCCATGAACGAAAGGAATGTAACAGACAAGAGAGCCAGGGTGGAAGCCAAAGCACAGATGAAGGTAGACCAGGATAGCGCTAATTTTAGTATCATGACTGATCTTAAAACTGGTGGGACGGTATCCGTTAACATGGTGAATCAATTGGTTAAAGCTGGTACGATCACAGCAGCCCAGGGAAATAAGATGATTGATGAGGTGTTAGATCCAAGTACATATGATAACCCTTTTATTGTCGCTGAGATTAATGATGCGATTACAAAAGGTGAAGATGCCAGCCAGATGATAGCTAATGGTGGTCTTGCTCCTAAGACTTATATTCAATTGATGAAAGCTAATTCTAGTGCCTTGAGTACTGAAACAGAGGGTTTAGATAAAGAAAACATGAGGATGATAAAAGGTGAGTTCCAGGATGTCGGGCAGTTTGGTTTCGCCACAGCAGAGGAGGTCCGTACAACTAATGATATTATTGCAATTTATCAGCGTAATCGTCAGGAGGGTATGGATTCTGAGCTGGCCTTAGAGAAAGCTCGTGTTCTAATTGATATTGCTAAAGACAAAGAGCTTAAACGGGTAAGTCCCAGGTTAAGGATCGGAGTAGATAAGAAGGTTGATGTTCAGGCCACAGTAAATGGTCTCCAAAAAGATTTTAAAGAGCATGTAATAACAGAGGATGAATTTGATACTCAACTTGCTATCTTAACTAAATTAATGAATGAAGGATAATATATAATGGATGATTATGGTTCAAAGTATGCCACAGGATTAAAGAAACAAAGTAGGGCAGCTATGCTTAAACAATTAGGCGTTACTCCCACAGAAGATATGCCACAGAAAGACCCTACACCTCCGCAGCTACCTGAACCAGAGGCTCCTGCCCAGGACGTAGAAGCATCACAAACAGAAGAAGGCGGGATGATGGATGCTGTGGGTAATTTCTTTAAAGAGTTACCCATGGCTGTCGTTGGTGGTGTAGGTGATGCAGTTAATAATACAGTAGGGGCAGCAAGAGACCTTGGGAAGCTTGTTGGTATCCCTGACATGGGTGCACTGCAGCTTACAGACAAAGAAGGTAACTTCAAGCCTACGTTCCTTTCCCAGGAAGAGCTTGAGGCTGCTGGGGGAATTAGTCACGCATTACCTGAGGTAGATGCTCAGGAAAATACAGGTGCTGGGATGGTTAGAGCCATTACAACCTTTGCAGCTGGATTCATTCCTGCAGCTAAAGGCTTAAAGGCTGTTGGTATGGCTGGTGCTGCTGCCAGAGGTTTGGTAGGCGGCGCTGTAGCTGACGCAGTTGTAATGGACCCACACCAGGCTCGTTTGGCGACTATGCTGAATGAGGTACCTGTACTGAAGGCTATCGTGCCGGATTACATGGCAGACAACAATCCTGAGAATGAAAGTGCTTGGGAAGGTCGGATGAAGAACGCCATTGAAGGTATGGGTATTGGTCTTGCTGCTGAAGGTGTATTGAAGCTGGTAAAAGCTTATAAGGTATCCTCTGTGGCAGCTAAAGCAGCTAAGGCTACTGAGGGTACTCCTGATGAAGCAGTGAAGGCTATGGGCGAAGCAATGGACGCTAAAGCAGCAGCCGTTGATGAGCTTGTTCAGCCTTTAAATGAAACAGGTATTAAAGCTGTAGATGATGCTCTTGGGGAAACTGAAACAGAATGGTTAGAAAGGATCATAGCAGAAGATGATTATGTTGGTGGTACAGGTTTTGAGGAATTTGATGCAGCATTAAATAAACCAAGTAGTAACACTGCAGATAAAGCTCTCGAGCTTGATTATATTAAGAAGATCGGTGATGCTGAGATTGATGCAGATTTAGCAATGGCTAAGTTTGCTGAGACAGGTGATAAAGCTGATGGTCTTCTTGCTAAACAGGCTAATGATGCAGTTAAAGATATTAGAGCTGGAAAGGGTGTTATTAAAGAAACTGAAAACGAATGGGTAGATAGGATCACAGAAGAAGGTGATTATGTTGGTGGTACAGGTTTTGAGGAAGTTGATGCAGCATTAAATAATGGCGAGAGGGGTCCAGTTAAGACACCGAAACCTAAAGTCTTTATTAATATGAATAGGATCAAATCTTCTGAAGACGTTAAGACAATGATGCAGAAGATTGCTGATGATAACGCCTCAGTACTCAATGCTGGCGGTAAGACACATGCTGGTATTAAAAAAGCTTCTAAATCAGAGATGAAAAAGGTAGAGGAACTATTAGGGCGTAAGCCTGCTGTACCCTTCACCGCAGAGGAAGCTGTTGCAGCTCGTGAGATCATGAACGCTTCTGCTGAGAATCTTTCTGAATTAGCTAAATCCGCTACAGGTCCCACAGTTACGAAAGAAGGACAGTTTGCATTCAGACAGGCCTTGGCTAAACATCAGGACATCCAGTCTATTGTATTACAAGGTAGGAAGGCTACGGCCCAGGCTTTGAATAGCTGGAAGATTCCTACAGGATCTCCTGAGTTTAGAGGTAAAGCTATCTCTGAAATGCTCGAGGGTGGTGGAAAGAATATTGATGACATGGCTCGTAAGATCATGGACATATCCGAGAATGGTGGGAATGTATCTGACGCAGCCGGTAAGATGGTATCTGGACAGTGGGGTGACTCTCTCTATCAGGTATGGATCAATGGGCTACTCTCAGGACCTGCTACTCATGCAGCTAACTTTGTATCTAATGCAGGTACGACTATGATGGGTATCGGGGAGAAGTATATCTCTGCTGGTATGGAATCAATGGTTACAAAGAACGGACACGCCTTCGTTGAAGCTAATGCCAGGGTTGCTGGGTTCTCCAGTGGGCTTATGGATGGTATCCGAATGGTTTCTGGTCAGATGGATGATTCAATGTTTATAGCTGGAACCAAGTTGGAACGTGAAGCCTCAGGGCTTAGTTCTATTGCTTGGGGTAAAGCACCTGACTCATTCGTAGGTAAGGGTCTTGATTACATTGGTAAGATCGTTGATCTCCCAGGGGCTGCTCTACAGAAGGGTGATATATTCTTCAAGAGTATTAATTATAGAATGATGTTAAACGAAAGCGCTGTTAAAGAGGCTTTCGAAGAAGGATTGACTGGTCAGGCATTTAAAGCCCGTGTTAAAGAGTTGGTTCTGAATCCTACTGAAGCAATGACAGAAGTGAGTCATGACTTTGCAAGATATCAGACCTTTACCAATGAAGCTGGTTCAACAACTAAGGCTATACAGAAAGTATTCAACGGAACTCCTGGTGGTAAGTATGTTATGCCATTCGTACGGACTCCCGCGAACATCTTGAAGTATGGTTTTGAAAGAACACCTCTTGCCCCTCTATTGGGTGAGGTACGTGGGGAATTAGCTAAAGGTGGAGCAGCAGCAGCGACAGCGACAGCAAAGATGGCAGCAGGTAGTTCAATTATGATGGCAGCAGGTACGCTTACCGTCAATGGTAATCTCACAGGCGCCGGCCCGACTAATTATAAAGAAAGACGCTTACTGGAACAAACTGGATGGCAGCCTTATTCAGTTAAATGTGGAGACACGTATATCTCATATTCAAGACTTGAGCCTGTTGGTTCTCTACTGGGGTATGCAGCAGATATGGCAGAGATCGGAGGTATGGTAGGAGAAGAAGAAGGCGATGAATTAGCAGTAGCTGGTATAGCAGCATTCTTTAAATCCCTTGGTCAGAAGACCTTCGTGTCTGGTGCAATGAAAGCATTGGACGTGATTAATAGTGGAGATCCTAATAAGGTATCCAAATATATGCAGACGATGGGATCATCCTTTGTACCCTTTAGTGGGTTAGGTCGGACCCTTACAAAGTATACAGATGATGTAAAGAAAGACTACACACCAGATGATAATATGGGTTTCTTGAAAAGTACTCTTGACAGGGCTAAGCAGAGCGTTCCTGGCTGGGGTTCAGATCAGCCACCTATCCGTGATATCTGGGGTGAGGAGATGCACACTAGCAGCGGTGTTGCTCCTGTGTTCAATAACATGTCACCAATTGCAATCAGCAAGGCTAATGATGATAAGGTAAGCCAGATGATCGCTGATAACAAGATTGTGGTGGATAGACCAAGCCGTACTGTTCGTGGGGTTAGACTCACTAACAAGGAGTACAGCAGGTTCACAGAGATTGCAGGAAAGAAAGCTAAAGGAATACTGGATAAGGCTATGAAAGCAAATAGGTTTGCACGCTTGACCGGAGGCCCTGATGGGACTAAAGGTTTAGCTATCAAGACAATCCTGAGACAATCCAGGAAGTTTGCACAAGCTCAGATATTTAAAGAGATGCCTGAAGTCAAAGACAGGATTATCCAAAACAAATTAGATAAACAAGCAGCATTAAAAGGAGAATAACACATGGCACAACTCTCAGGTTCAGCACGGTACTCACAGTACACAGCTACTGCTAATCAAACCACGTTTGTATATAGCTTTGAGATTAATACCGATGCAGAAATCAAGGTACAGAAGAACGATACTACGCTTACCTTGACTACTCATTACACTGTCACAGGTGCTGGTGAATCAACTGGTGGAACTGTGGTCCTTGTTACAGGGGCTGCATTGAATGACATAATCACTATAACTGGTAACACCCTTATTAAAAGGACTACCACATTTGTAGAAGGCGGGGACTACCTGGCATCTGCAATCAACGCCGAGTATGACGCCCTAGATGCTATAGTCTCGGAGCTTCTAACACAGCAGGCTCAGACATTTAAGTTTGATCCTATCATACCAGCTTTTACAGCTACAATCCCTACACCCGTTGCTACCAAAACTATTAGGGTAAACGCAGCTGGTACAGGGTTTGAGATGTCGACATATGATCCAGATGGTCAGGTAACCCTGGCGGCAGCTCAGGTAGTTCTATGTGAAGCTGAGACGGCTAAGTGCTTAGCGGAAACTGCTAAGTGTGAAGCTGAGACAGCTAAGTGTATTGCTGAGACAGCTAAGTGCGTAGCTCAGACTGCATTAGCTACAGGGTTTGCTGGTGACGCAAGTACTTCTGCTACTAATGCAGCAGCTTCAGCAGCAAGTATCAACCCCGCAGCCTTCGGTTCAGATTTAATCCCTGATGCAGATGGGACAAGGGACCTAGGATCATCAGCGAAAGAATGGGCAGAGGTGCATACAACGGATGCTTTTATTTATAATGATGCCACTGTAACCGGAGACGTTACAGCAGCTACCTTTAATGGTGCAGCTCTCTATACTGGATATGATGAAGCTTACTTCGCTAACTACTTCGCAGACAATACAACTGATGGCGGATCAGCAGCATCGACTAATGCAGTTAGACCCTTGAATACAACTATTTATAATAACATAACAGGATGTTCATTAAGCTCTAACCAGATCACACTACCAATAGGCTCTTATGAGATTGATATTCAGTTAATAGCTTATGATACTGGCCAAACACGTGCTGGCCTCAGAAAGGTTGGGGATGGCAATGTTCTCCACTTTTGGGGTCCTGAAGTAGAGTTGCCTGCTACGGAGAATACGTTAGTTTCTAGTTTCTGTCATTATGTAGTGGCCGTAGAAACTGATATTGAAATTATACAGTACTCTTCAACAGCTCAACTAACTGACGGTTTTGGGCATGCAACAGGTAACGGCTCAAACACAGCAACATACACTAAAGTTAAGATAAGGAAATACGCATAATGAGTGATACAGGATATATAACAATAGCACTATCAAGACTCTACCCTGAGGGTTGTCTATTCAAAGGCAATCCTGAGTTCGGAGACTTTGTATGGCAGGATGATAGACCATACCCTACTCAGGACATAGAAGATGAAATAGTATTGATAAAGGCAGAGTTCGCTAAGATAGATAATAACAAATTAGCTAAGAAGAACTATGAAATAGCATTAAGTGAGGGCTATAAACATACTGATGGCAATACATACGTATGCACCAGAGATGGTGTAATAGATATGTGTTTAGCCGTAACATTAATTAACGAAGCACCAGACGAACCTGTATATGTAATTGATATCTTAAACAAAGTAGTGGAAATGACCATGGCAGAGTTCAAAACTTTAGCTATAGCATGCGGTAATTACCACTACGACCTAAGACAGTGGTACTGGGGAAGTTTGAGGTAGGCACCTAAGGAGGCAACATGAAATTATCCTTAGGAACAATTGTTGCTTTATTAACCATCATTGGTTCCATCTTAATCGGTGGAATCAATTTTGGGGAGGTGAGAGGTAACCAACGTGGACAAGAACTTAGACTGGAGGACATTCAAGGAAGGATAGATAAGATGGAAGCACAGATCGATCGGCTGAATGAACGTACAAGAGAGGCCCAGCTAATGATCGAATCCATAAGAAGAGATGCACTACAGAATTAAGCAAGGGGGCTTCACAAGATTATTTGTGGGGCCTTTTTTTGCTGTTTAACTGAGGTTTAGTAAATATGAGGGTTGGTACATGGAAGTGGGACGAAAGTGATACGGAAGTGGTAAGAAAGTCCAGATGTGGTGAAACTGAGTAAAAATGTGGGGATGACAGTTATATGAAGCGCTGCGATCGACTTGTCAAAGCCCTTTTCAGCTACGCCTCTCAGCGAAACTAACCCTTAACCCTCGCAAACGATGGACAGGTGATGGACACCCTTGCTTGATTTAATGTGACGGCGGTTGAGCTGCAGCATGGGCGGGGGTGTTGAGATGTAAGTTGACGGATGATGTGTCCGTTGGTGTGTGGAGTGGTGCATGGTTAGGCTGTAGATATTGGGAGTGGGTGCGATGTGCGTGTGATTGTTTGGCATTGAGACATATGTGTACTGTAGCGTAACTCAGTTGAACCATAGTCAGCCATAGTTAACCCACAGTTGTAACAGAGTCAGCCATCCAAGAGCCCTATTTAACACCTATTTTGGGTCGCTGTACCCCTTGGTGCTGTAGGCGATAGGTCACTTTCATCCTCTTCTGTAGCATAATAGCTAGGGGTTAGTATATATATAGTATAACTATAGTTTAACCATGGTGTGACTATGTGTGACTATAGTTGGAGATGAATGTGGTGTATGGATGATATGGTGTATCCTTATATAGTGTGACTACAGTTGGACTACAGTTGGACCATGGTGTGACTACGTGTGATACATTTATGGGCTAGTAAGACACCAGTATCCACAGCCTCCTTCATAACATTCTATCTCTTCTGTTTCATAAGTGATATTCAAAAGAAATGTTCGATAATTGAAAAGGAGATTATGTCATGAGTAATGGTGAATGTTATGAATGTGGTGCATTAGGTGAAGTAACAGATGAAGGCTTATGCTACTCCTGCCATGAATGGGGAATCATTGGGTACTGTGAAGAGTGTGGTGATTATTTTGATTATCTTGATAATGATGATCTCGATGTATTTGTATGTAAGGAGTGTAGTGCTAACATAAAGGAACTGAATGGTATGATGGAGGCTTTCTTTAATACATTTGATAAGGGGGAGAGATGATTGAACTAATTGTATCCATACTAATGGCACAGGGCATACCATGTAATAACAACATAGTTAACCTATTAGCTGAGACTATGGCTGTTGAGTCCGACTATGGTAGATACAATGTACAGTTGAACGGTGGTCCTGCTCGTGGTGTCTATCAGATGGAGCTTAATACATTGAATGATCTTAGAGGTAATTACATTGAGTATCACCCAGAGTACGAGAGGTTCCTTTATGGTACTCTTATGGACTTTGAGTATGCAACCATCACAGCTGCACTTCAGTATGAACGGTTCCATGAACCAGTACCAGCAACAAGGCTTGAGAGAGCATACTATTGGAAGAAGTATTGGAACACAAGACTTGGCAAGGGGACAGTTGAGAAGTACCTTGATAAATCATCCTTATATATAGGAGAGCCTTATGAGTCTGGACACGAAGATAAATAGAATGTGTGCCTACATCACATCAACAGCCTTAGCGTATGGTGCTGCATTGTACCGGAGCTATGATGCTGGTCTCATCGGTGATGTAGAGTATTATCAATCAGGTTTAGCTTTGGAAGAGGGGATCAGAACCAAGGCTATCGTTAAGTATTTAAGAGGAGAATTTGATGAAAGATGAAGTCAAACCTGATCCTATGAAGCGTATACGTAAACCTATTCCCAGGCCTGGTAACACACATGCCTCTAAGAGAGATTATAATAGAAGAGTTAAACATAAAAAGGGAGACTTAAACAATGAAAATGAATAAATGTAAATGTGGCATCATTAAAAGAGCTGATCGTGAAGAGTGTGGGGAATGTAACGGTACTACTAAGGTAGTAAAGGTTGTGAATACTCAAGGTAACAGGGCTATAATCAAAGAGAATAACCTCAGAACTAAGAAGGCTTAATTATGTGGCATTGTGATGAACTACTGGCAGAGTTTATGAAGTATAACATGGTAACAGTAGGGCTTGTAGTGGGACTATTGGGAACCATCTTCAAGAACAGTAGGATTATTAACTGGTTAAAAGAGAAGATTAAACTATGAAAGAGGGTATTTGCAGACGCTGTCAACATGAAGAGGATGTATTTGATGACAATGGATTATGTTATACATGCTGGAAGGCTGATATAGGGTTAGAGCATAATACATGCATAACATGTGGAGTGTTGACTTGGATTCACCAAGTGGATCACAGGTGTAGCTTATGCCGTCCTGAGCCCAAATTTAAACTATATAATTAAAAGGAAGTAAAATCATGGCAAGATCACAAGTAGTAGTAACACCGACTGGGACTCTTTCAGGCTTTGTAGCCCTTGAAACCCCTTCAACTAAGTTTGATGATGATGGTGTATATAGCTGTCAGGTAGACTTCACTGGGGATGATGCACAGATGATGAAGAGGGCTCTTGATAAGCTGGTAGCTGACTCAGTATCTGATGGCCTTAAACGTGGTGTAAAGAAAGCAGCTAACCCTCCGTACACTGTAGCTAACAAGGTACTCACGGTTAAATTCAAACAGAAAGCAAAGATTAAAGCACGTGATGGTCGTACATTTGATATGACAGTGAAGATATTTGATGCAAAAGGTAAGGAGGTAGCTGAAGATCTTGGCATAGGTACTGGTACTGAAGTTAGAGTAGCTTATACATCTTATGCCTGGGCTGTTGCAGCTCTTGGTTGTGGTGTTACATTGCAGCCTGGTAGCGTACAGATCATTAAGCTTGTTAAGTATGAGGGTTCAGGATCAAATCCCTTTGATGCAGTAGATGGGTTCACAGCAGCAGAGAAAGCATCCAGCCCCTTTGAAGCTGATGATGTAGCTGATGACGATGATAACGGGGACTTCTAACGATGGCACGGTATAGAACCCCATCCAAGGCAGTACAGAAGCTTGGCTTCCGCTCTAAGCTTGAGGCTGTGGTCAATCAACAACTGGTTGAATCTGGTCTCAAGTTCTCATATGAGGGTAAGCTCAACAAGATCAAGTATGTGAAGCCAGTAACACATCATACTTATCTCTCTGACTTCCTTCTTGAGAATGGTATCATCATTGAGGCTAAAGGCTTCTTCGACGTAGATGATAGGAAGAAGCACCTCAATATAAAGGAACAGTACCCCGAGCTTGACATACGGTTCCTCTTTATGAATGCAAACAATAAGCTCCGCAAGGGTAGCCCAACCAGCTATGCCAAGTGGTGCGATAAGAATGGGTTCATGTGGGCTGATAAAGTTGTGCCTGAAGAATGGTTGAAGGAAAAGAAATCTAAGGTTGAATTAGACGCTATAATTAAGCTACTAAAAGGAATGAATTCATGAACAAGACAGAATATATTACCGGAATCCTAAAGATTAAGCCTGCCACTCCGACACAGAGTATCGCAGACGGGGCTGGGTGCACGACAGCTATGGTAAATCATGTACGTAGATCACTGATGAACAAACCAATTGCACAACCTAAGATCGTTGGTGTCATTGCTGATACCCACATCCCATTTGAACATCCTGAGTATTTGCAGTTCTGTAAAGATACATTTGATAGATTCAATGTTGACCAGGTGGTTCACATCGGGGATCTTATAGATCACCACGCCTCATCACGCTTTCAGAGTGAACTATGTGCTATGAATGTGGAAGAGGAGCTAAAGATGGCATACAAGGTACTCAAGCCTTGGATCAAAGCATTCCCGGAGCTTAAACTCTGCCTGGGTAATCATGATAAGATCCCGGTACGCCAAGCTAAGCTCGTTGGTATGCCCCAGTCTTATATGAAGACGTTTAAAGAACTGTACAACCTCCCTAATGGTTGGGATGTAGCACCTACACATCAGATCGATGATGTTCATTATGATCATGGGTGTGGTTCAGGTGGCATGCTTGGAGCTAAGAACACATCATTGAAGATGGGATGCTCTTACGTTCAGGGGCATACCCATCTACATTCTGGTGTTTATTACAACTCAAATGCTCAAGGGAAAACAACCTTTGGGATGAATGTAGGATGTGGTATAGATAAGGACGCATATGCCGCCAACTATGCCAAGGACATGCGTGGAGAGTTCACGATTGGTTGTGGTATTGTAATCGAAGGAAGGGACGGATTGTTTATCCCTATGAAATAAGGAGTCAACATGAATATAAGAGATTGGGCTATAATGGAGAAAACCGTTAAAAATAAGCATTTATACGTAGCTGTGCTTCAGATCCTCAAGAATAAAGGTCTTGTAAGACCTGGGACTAAGATGAGGTTTGATGAGGCTAATGGTGATTTTGGTGAAATAGAGGTGTATGCGAAGAGGAACATTATTGTTCTACGTGATCGTACATTTAATGCATTTGCTAAGCTTATCTTTATATCTGAAATGACGGGCATGGATGATGCTGATGTTGTTGAAACAGGGAAGTATTATCCGGCACTACTTGAGACAGAGATCCTCGCAGTACTTAAACGAAATACCGTATCATTATAAATGGAGGAGGAGCGATGGATTACCAGGAAGATGAAATACCTATCAAAGTCCACGAGCCTTGTGGAGACTGTGGATCGTCAGATGCTTTGGCGGTCTACAGCGACCACACCTTCTGTTTCTCGTGTGGCAAACATAGATTCACAAACCAACAGGAGGCTAAGCCTATGGAAAAGAAAGACTGGAACCCTGTGATAGGGGAAGTAAGGCCTCTTAAATCACGTGGTATTACAGAGGAGACATGTAAGAAGTTCGGCTATACCATTGGAAAATATAATGGTGAGAATGTACAGGTGGCCTCATATAAAGTGGATGGTCAGATCGTTGGCCAGAAGATAAGAACGAAAGATAAAGACTTCAGATGGCTTGGAGAGAAGAACCCCCCGCTTTTTGGGCAGCACTTGTGGAAACCGGGTGGGAAGAAGCTCTGTATTGTAGAGGGAGAGATTGATGCCCTTAGTCTATCACAGATTCAAGATAACAAATGGCCTGTAGTAAGTCTTCCTAATGGAGCAGCAGCAGCCAGTAGGTCTATCAAGAACAATTTAGAGTACGTCAACAGCTTTGAACAGATTGTGTTGATGTTCGACATGGATGAGGCAGGACAGGAGGCCGTACATAAGTGTGCGCCCCTCATTGCCCCAGGTCATTGTTACATTGCAGAACTACCTATGAAAGATCCGAATGAGATGCTGATGGCAGGTAAGGCCTCAGATCTAATAGCAGCTATGTGGAATGCTGTACCGTTTACACCAGAAGGATTGGTTAATGGTGCTGACCTACTCGAAGAGATGCTGGAGAAGCAAGAGTTAGGTTTGTCCTACCCGTGGCCTGGTGTTACCAACTCTCTTCATGGTATTCGGGAAGATGAGATTGTCACGGTAATAGCAGGAACAGGTATAGGCAAGTCTCAGGTCTTCAAGGAAGTTGCATATCACCTATTGACGAAGCATAAGCAGAAGATAGGATGCTTCTTCATGGAAGAGTCCAACCGTACAACTATGTTAAATTTCACAGGTATGGCAGCTAACAAGCCAATCCACCTCCCTGAACATGATATCTCAGATGATGAGAAGAAAGGGTATTTCAATGATGTTTTTGGCAGTGGTAACTGTTATTTGTACAACCATTTTGGCAGCACAATCTTCAACGATGTCGTATCGAGAATGCGTTATCTTGCTGTCTCTTGTGACGTTAAGCACATTTTCATTGATCACCTCGCTGCTTTTACTGTAAGTGAGGATGCCATTAAGGATGAGCGTAAGGAGTTAGACACAATCATTTCAACCCTGGCAAGTCTATGTCGGGAGCTTAACATAACAATCTTCCTGATCTCCCACCTTAATAGTGGCTCAGGAGGTACTCCACATGAAGAAGGTGGAAGAGTATCTCTGCGGGACATCAGAGGAACCAGAGGGATTGGCCAATGGTCTTCACAGATCATATGCCTTGAGCGGAATCAACAAGAGGAGGATATAAATGAAAGACATAAGACGACTCTTCGGGTACTCAAGGATCGCTTCGCTGGTAATGTTGGCGATACTACTGCTCTACGTTATAGCCCCGATACGGGAAGGATTACAGAAGATAATGAAATGGTGGGCGAAAAGAAAAACCCATTCCAACCGATAGAGGAAAGTACTAATGAATTTGATTTCTAAGAACCTTAAAGATATGTGGATGTTGTGTGGAATACTTATATGCAATCTACAGGATGGCGTTTTCCAGTTCTCTTACAAAGGTAAGAAGACTTGGATGCAGACAAATGATGGTGAGATTACCGAAGATTTAATATGTGACTTAATTATATGGAGAAATAACCTTGATCATAAGAATAAGTAACCTGAATACAGAGAAGATAGACCATCAGCTTTGGATACTAACCGAGCCTTTACTGTTCGGACTCCCTAATGGCGTAATCACTGTACCGAAGGGCTTCATTACTGATGGTTGTAGTTGTCCTAATATCCTGGCATCTCTTTCATGCCCCATGGCAGGACCGCAGGCCGAAGCTGCCGTTCTTCATGACTGGTTATATAGTAGAGACAGTGGGCCAGGACTTCGGAGAGATCAGGCTGATAAAATCTTCAAGGATGCCATGGTTGATAATGGAACTAAACCTTGGAAAGCAGCATTGATATATCGTGGGGTTAGGCTTGGTGGTATGAGATCCTGGAAGAAATGTCATAGCATCGATAAAATCAAGGAGAAATAGCATGGGAGGCACTAAACATGATAAAGAGAAATTACGGATGGACCTCATTCCTTATGAAGCCATGGAGGGCCTTGCTGAGGTGCTTGGTTTCGGGGCTACTAAGTATGGTGACCATAATTGGAGGGGTGGCGTTGCTCACAGCCGTCTTTATGCTGCATGTCAGCGACACCTTAGTTCATATTGGAACGGAGAAACCTTAGACCCTGAGTCTGGGATCAATCATCTTAAACATGCCCTGGCTAACATAGCATTTATGCTGGCCCTACCAGAAGAGGACGACAGATATGCAAAGAACGATAGTGTTCGACCTGGAGACGACAGCAATACCATCGACAGGGATAAAGAACATAGAGAAGATACATTGCCTTGTGGCCAAATGTATAGAGACGGGAGCGCTATATGCTGCTTCCTCCGCGGTGGACATAGGTGCGATTATTCCTATCCTGAATTCTGCGAACACTTTGATCGGACATAACATAATAGGTTTTGATATACCAGTATTACAGAAATTCTTCCCCGACTTCAAACCTCAGGGGAGGATCATAGATACCTTGGTCATGTGCCGTGCACTTTGGCATGATGTCATCCTCAAGGACTTCGGACGTATAAAAGCTGGACGCCTTCCTGCACGCCTTAAAGGCCGTCATAGCCTTGAGGCATATGGCTATCGTATAGGCATCTTAAAAGGTGACTATGGCAAGCAGGAGGACGCCTGGGACGTATATACTGAAGAGATGTTGGAGTATTGTAAACAGGATGTTGAAGTTACCGCATCCTTATATAAAAGGATACTTGAAGCAGGAGCATCTGATCAAATGATAGACTTGGAGAATAAGTTTGCCATATGTATGCAGGTTCAGATGGAGAAAGGTGTTCATTTTAATGAGAAAGCAGCTATCGCTCTTATGATTAATATTAGAGCCGAGAAGGAGAAGATAGATGAAGAACTCAAAATTGCGTTCCCAACAAGAGTTATATCTAAGGATTTGGCGACAGTTACAACGAGCAAAGTCAACAACAGAAATCGTTTTATATCTAAAGGCGCTCAGTTCTGTAAAATTACATATCAGGAGTTTAATCCGAACTCAAGACAGCAAATAGCTGAAAGGCTTATGGAGAAAGGTTGGGTTCCTGATGATTACACGGATAAAGGTAATGTTAAACTGAATGAGACAGTACTGGATAGCATGGATATCCCCGAGGCTAAACTCCTATCCAGAAGTATGATGCTGACTAAACGATTAGGACAGATCTCTGATGGTAACCAAGGATGGCTTAAACAATTACAGGGGGATAGAATATATGGTAGAATTAATACCGGGGGAGCTATTAGCGGACGGTGCACTCATTCAAACCCAAACCTTGCTCAGGTCCCTTCCAATAATTCTCCTTTTGGCCCTGAGTGCCGTGACTTGTTTGACGTATCCCATGGCAATAAACTCGTCGGGTGTGATGCTGCGGGTCTGGAACTACGTTGCCTTGCTCACTATCTCGCTCGATTTGATAATGGTGCCTATGCTGATATTGTCCTGAATGGGGACATACATACGGCTAATATGAAGGCAGCAGGATTGACGGAACGTAATCAAGCTAAGACCTTTATATATGGATGGCTCTATGGGGCAGGCGCTGAGAAGTTAGGAACCATTGTAGGTGGTGGTGCAAAGGAAGGCTCAAAGCTTCAAGCTAAGTTCATGAAGAACTTCCCTGCGGTAAAGAAACTTAAAGAAGCAGTAATGAGTCGTGTAGAGCAGTTTGGATATTTAAAAGGATTGGATGGTAGGAGACTCAGAACAAGATCCCCACATTCAGCCTTAAACCTCCTGCTACAATCAGCCGGAGCATTGGTAATGAAGCAGTGGGCAGTTCTGGTAATGGATGAGATTGCTAAGAGCGGTCTGGATGCCACACCAGTATTGAACATCCACGATGAAGGGCAGTTCGAAGTAAGAGAAGATCAAGCAGAAGAGTTTGCTAAGATATGTGAAGAATGTATGCCTCTTGCGGGGGAAGCGTTTAACTTTAGAATTAAAATTGAAGGTGAGGCCAAGATTGGTAACACCTGGGAGGAGACACATTAATGAAAGCTATTAATAATTTGGTATTATATTTGGTAACACTGTTTATCGTTTGGGCATCTATTATGGGCGTAGTTACAAGGGGATAATATATGAAACACTTATTGGTAGATGGGGATTGGCTTTGCTTCTCCCTTGCGTGTGCATTCACTAAAGAGAATCCATTCGTTGAAGGGGATGTAACATTCGATGGTAAGCTTGCGAAGTCAATCCTGGACCAGAAGATCAGGAGGGCGTCCGAGGAGTTGGAAACTGATCATACTATTTTCTACTTTTCCTGCGATCGTAAAACAAACTGGCGTAGGAGCATCGTAGAGAGCTATAAGATGAATAGGAATGGAAAGCTATCACCTATTGGCCTACAGCCTTTAAAGGACTATTGTACGTCATCCTATGAATGTGTTCAAGAACCTACCCTGGAAGCTGACGATCTGATTGGTATTGAAGCTACAGGGAAATATAAAGGTAAGAATGTGATATACAGTGTGGACAAGGACTTCTTGACCATACCTACTCACGTTTACAATCCGGTTAAACGGTTAATAAAGAAACAGACTAAGTTAGGTGCATTTAAGTTCTTCATCTATCAGGTAATTATAGGAGACTCAAGTGATGGATACAAAGGGATACCCGGGGCTGGTCCTAAGGCTGCTCTACGGCTCATTGGGGATAATGCGAAGACTCTTGGCAACATTTGGGAACCTCTTGTGGCGTTGGCTGAAAAGAAGAAGCAAGACGAAGAATATCTTCTGTCTCAAGCCCGTATGGCGCACATCCTACAGGAAGGCGACTTCAACTACGAAACTAAAGAAGTAAAATTATGGGAACCCTCTTATATTAAGGATATGATATGAAACATTTGATGCATAAACTTACGAACCCGATGGCTTTGGCAGGTGGAGACTATACAGAAATGGTTGAAGTTCTTAAAGAAGCTATGCCAGACAAGATGCTTCTTCATATTGATCATGCAGGTAACGCTATCTTTACACCCCATGGCCCTACTAAACCTACTACCTACCTCACAGCCCATATGGATGAGATCGGTATTATGATCAGCAAGAAAGATGGGGATTGTTATAAGTTCACCAACATTGGTGGTATTGATGCCCGTATTCTTCCTGGGTCTACCTTTAAGTTTGAGAATGGTACTATGGGTGTCATTGGCATGCCCGCACCTCACATTGCAAAGAAGAGAGACACTGTTGTCCCAATTGACAAGCTACGTATTGAGACCTTCGGAGCTAAACTAAGCGTTGGTGATGTTGGTGTATTCGATACCAAAGCTGCATACCTTAATGGTTCATTTGTGAGCAGGAACGTGGACAACAGGGCTGGCTGTGCTATCCTTGTTAAAGTAGCCGAGAAGATGATTCCTAATGTAGGGTACGTGTTCCTTGTTAATGAAGAGATTGGATTGAAAGGTGCAACAGCCTTCTTCAACAAACACCCGGAAGTCGAGAAAGTTATCAATGTTGATGTATGCTTGGAAACCGACCTAGGAAAGGGTTGCTATGTAGAATTGAAGGATGGTGCTTATATCATTAATAAAGAGCTGAAAGAAGCATTCAAGGCCTGTGGAGCTGAAAGATTCTGTGTTGGTACTGGTGGTACAAGTGATCACGCTGTGGCCATGCTACATTGTAAGACTGCAGCTATCGCCCTACCTTCTAAGTTCATCCACTCTGGTATTGGAGCTGTACATTTGGATGATCTTAAGGATGCGGTTAAACTGATTGTAAAAGCTTTGAGGAGATTATAATGGAAGACGAAAATACATGTAGCACATGTGTTCATGGTATAGAGTTCGGTGAAGGTAATATCACCTACCCTATTACAGTGCTATGCGAGATATCAGATCAATATGTAAGGGCCTGGGAAACGTGTGAAGATTTCGAGGACTAAGTCAGGTAAATAGCACGGTTCAAAATAATGAACCACTGAAGAGTATGATAAACACTGAGAAAACGATAAAAGTTTACATAATAAGTTAAGAATATTGAACACCCCTAAAACCCTATAATCATTCAACAAAGTGATTTTTAGGGTTTTTTTAGTTCAAAATAATAAACCTTTTGGATACCTATACAACCCATAGCTTTTCCCTATAACCATGAAGAACCCTATAAAAGCTCACATATTGAGAAAAAGTGAAAAAACTATTTTGGTTGGCACAGCGAATGCAATAATACTATTTAACAAACGAACGGAGCCAACGCTCACAGGGCACAAAAAAAAGCCAAACAAAGAGAGAAGGGACACCGAAGGACTCTAAGGAAACCAAAACTCAATCAGACCCCGATGTTAGAATCGCATCGCTCGAAGGGACAGCCTAAACAGCATCCCCCAGAAACACCAGGGACTCTCTGAAAGACAGAGTTTCAACCGAGACGCACAGGCCCAGGAGACTTTAGAATCGCTGGAATCGAGCAATCTAAACCTGGCACACCAGCCTTCGGCACTTTAAACCTATACCTTATATATAGCGAGCAGCTATACTGACGAGAGTTAACACACTCGAAATAAGGAGGCACAACATGGAATACGTCACAAATTGTTTTGCAGTAATCGGAATGATCACAGTATACATTATAATAGCAAAAGCAATTACAGGGAGGTAACACATGTATAAAGGAATAAGTCAGAGAATCCAATACAGTAAAGATCCTGCCACAACAACACCTCATACTAAAAAGAAGGTAAAGAAATCAAAGGCTCCTAAACGGAAGTTAACTACATGGCAGCGTGGGATGATGAGACGGATATCGGAATCATATGGTTTCGACAGAGAGCAACTTGTAAAAGCATATAATAAGGGGGAAGAAGCATGGCAAAGCGCAGAATAGTAACTCACTTAACAGTTGAACAGTACATGGCAGCTAAGAAAGCTGAGGAAAGCGCAGCCACTTCACCCTTTAGATACAACACAGCAACGAGGAAAGTTAAAGTTGACATGGAGAAACTAAGAAGAAGAGTAGCAAGCGCGGCAAAGAGTTCCAAGGTTGTAAGGATGTCAGAGAGAGCAATAACGATAGACGAACTTAACAGGTAAGGAGAAACAAAATGAACACAGACTACGCAAGAGAAGTTGAGAAGTTGGAACTAAAACGGATTGAGCTGGAAGCGAAAGAAGAGGAACTGAATGATCGTGAATATGAGCTGGAAGTGAAAGAAGAGGAACTGGATGAGCGTGAATATGAGCTGGAAGTGAAAGAAGAGGAACTGAATGAGCATGAATATGAGATGGAAGATGAACGAGTAGAGATGGAAGAGGAACGAGAAGCGATTGAGGGTGAAAGGTATGAGGCCTTAAAGGCAATAGATGAAGCATCTAAGCTTGACACGTACACAGCAATGTTCCCGATTAAATAATAACACTTCACCTTGGCAAGGAGGTTACTATGACACCGAGACAGAAAGCAAACAGGCAGGCAAGAAGAATAGCTGAACGTAACGCAATGTTAAAGAGTAACAGTAATCGTAGCTCAGTGAAGAGAATCTATGCAATGAACACAGCCTTAAGAGCGCAGGGAGAAGAAACGCATGTTGATCACATCATCCCCCTCAGAGCTAAGTTAGCTTGTGGTCTCACATGCCCTGCGAACTTGCAGATCATCACAGCAGAAGAAGATCACGCTAAGGGTAACGAGTTCACACCATTTAGAATCAAGAACGGAAAGAAAACTTACATCTTATAAGGATACTGACATGAAGAGTTCGGAGCACCTTAGCATACTACATGAATATATAGCTGAGCTTGTTTCACAACAGGCTGAGTGGATGCAGAACGCAATAGAATTTGAAGCCTATCAAGAGAAGATCAACAAAGTTAACCAATGGATCAACGAATCTTAGGAGGTTATCATGACTGAAGACACAAGAGCATATCTTAAAGCAACATTGGCAAAGATGGGAGTAACTGATCGTGTTGAAGTTTACTTGGCAGATCGTACTCCTGATCAACTATCCGATATAGCCTCCAGGATACTTCCTGATCATGAGGTTTGTGTCTACAGTAACGGTGATGCAGAAGCGGATACCTTGGGTTACACTCACCCGACTAACGCTGGCTTCTCCATGGTAACACTTAACACTTGTAACTTCATGGTATTGTGTCACGAATTGTCTCATGTAATGGATGAGTCAAGAAAACCTGCTGACGCACATGATGAAGTATTCACAGCACAAATGAAAGAACTTCTTGAGGAGGTGTAACATGACAGCATCAGAACAATACGAAGCAGATGTTCAGGCAGCCATAGCACGTCAGCAAGCTTACGATCCTAAGAAGCTAACAGAGTTACTCGATAACATTAATAACGTGGAGGGACAACATGAATAACCTTGAAGAAGAACTTATTTGGCTAAGAGTACAGAATGCATCTCTCGCACAGCAGATGAGAAGAGCGAAAGAAGACTATACAAGAAGTGATAACGAACTCGATGAAAGACTTAAACGCTTAGAGAAGGAGAAAACCATGGAAGAATATCTTAAAGCAGTCTTTGAGCTTGAACTTGAAATCGAGATAGCCCTTGCAGAGTATAACGCTACTGACGAAGTAAAGTATATCTATGAAGCCAATCGTTGTACACTTAAACTCGCAGATGTAAGAAGCACATACTACAACAGTTAACTAATAAGGAGGCCGCCATGAGTATCAATTTTAAGTTTATCAAACCCATACTGCTTTATCGTTTCAAACCTCTTGGCTGTGCCTTTGAAGAGTTCACACTTAACTGGTTAGGTCATCACTTCTACGCTGGTAACAAAGTATCATGGGAAATGCATAGACGTACAGCATACGTTCAATATCATAGTGGAGATAACGCAAAGATAATTGCAAACGATCACAGGGTTCCACTGTTCGTTGTTGAATGGTGGATGAGCATCTGGGAACGTTATGACAACGCATGGGGATGGATAGAGGAGACATACAATGACTAAATATATGCATAGTAACAAACATCAGACTAATGATACTCTTTATAAACTTGAAAATATAATTGTTACATTAACCTCTTATGATAAGTATTATTTCAAACTCTTATCCAGCTTCGTGTACCACTCAGGCCGTGAGATAGATGACGGTTTCATGTTCTGGTCGGGTGAGGGTGCTGACATAGCAGACTATAATAAACTTATGTTTCTTATGGCTGAACACTTTGATCTTGGTTCAAAAGTAGTGCAGGATAAACTTGATTACACGCGTATCTTCGGCGCATTTCTTAGAGCAATGGAGAGAGAGCTTAGCACAGTTACAGAAGAGAGAAGGGAAGAAGGAAATTTACCGAAAGTATTAAAAGGAAAGGAGAACGTTATGCTTACATTTCCGAAAAGCCAGAAAGATAGTAACTTGAATGTTCTTATTGACGTTCTTAATGATAATTCAAAAGGTATGGGTACTGAGGCTATAAAAGAAATTACTGATGTGCTTTCTTCATTGAACAATGGAGAGAAGAGCAGTAATGACTACAGCAAGAACATGACTTTTATTAAAGCATGTGCTGAGCTTAGCTTTGGTGTAGGTGATCCTACTGATAATACAGACATGGACGAAGTTCTTGCATCATTGAATGCTACACATTATGGAATGGACGAAGCTAAGGATTTGGTTGTTGAATACATGGGAGTACACGCTCTTAATAAGGAAGCCTCCTCACCGCAGTTCATCTTCACTGGCCCGGCTGGTACTGGTAAGACAACACTTGCATTACAGATCGCTAAAGCATTAGGACGTAAAGCTGCTCGGGTTTCCTTGGGTGGTGTTAGAGACGAAGCAACTCTTCGTGGTCACGGTCGCACATACCTTGGTTCAAAGTGTGGACGGATCATGAATGCAATAATGAAAACAGGTACTTCAAACCCAGTCATTGTACTGGACGAGATTGATAAGATGTCAGATATGGGCTCAGCAGATAGCGTTCTGCTTGAGGTCCTTGATCCGGCACAGAACGTAGGGTTCACTGATAGTTACTTTAACTTTTCATATGATTTAAGCAATGTCATCTTCATCGCTACTGCAAATTATCCAGAACGTATCGACGCTCCTCTGAAAGATAGAATGGAAGTTATTGAATGCTCAGGTTACACACTACAGGAGAAGGTTAAGATTGCACAGAAATACGTCATCCCGAATGTTATGAAAGAATTTGGTTTGAAAGAAGGACAGATTAAAATTTCATCAGCCACTATTAAATATATCGTTAACGGTTGGACACGTGAAGCTGGCATGAGAAGCTTGGAGCAGGCCATGGCTAAGATCTTCCGTGGAGCAGTTCTCCAGGTATTGAAAGGAAAGAAGAGTGTTAGTGTAACAAAGAAATATGTTGAGAAGAGATTAGGTAGAATCATTTGGGAAGACGAATACGAAATCGATACATCTAAACCAGGTACAGTTAATGGCCTGGCAGTTATGGGTGGCTACACTGGGTGCGTTATCCAGATTGAGTCAGCTTATTCACATACTAAAGGTCAGAGAATGCTTGGTGACACTGGGGAAATAATGAACAACTCCTGCTCAGTGGTTGCTGAATACCTGGCTAACAATGCAATGCGTTATGGGGTGGATGCTTCCATCCTTGATACAGTAGGCATCTGCACACTGCTCGGAAATATCTCCACACCTTCCGACGGTGACAGTGCTTCTATTACACTGGCAACAAGCTGGGTATCACTCCTCCTTGATCGTCCAGTTAATCCTAAGACTGCCATGACAGGATCAATCTCCTTGAATGGTAAGGTAAGAGCTATCGGTGGCCTGGATCATAAGGTCGCTGCTGGTGTTAGATCTGGTATTGAAACATTCATCATCAGCCGTGAGAATGAGAACGACTACAACGACCTGTCAGATGATTTGAAGAACGCAGCCGACTTCCACATCGTTGATCATATCGATGATGTTATGTTTTGGGCTTTGGATATTCACGCAGTTAGCTTGGAAGAGTGGGAAGCAGCATATGATAAGAAGAATGAAGTAGAAGATGTAGCATATTAATTATAACGGGGGTCTTAACTGGCCCCCTATAAGGAGACTGTCATGATAAATGAAAAGAGAATGATGATCGAAGCATTGAACATAGCTAATGATGAAGTCTCCGACCATAGAAAGATAATGACTGCTAAGAAAAGAATATTTAATGACATGGGATTGAAGGCTTCAGAGACATTTAAAGGAGAAGTTGGTACAGATATATTCGCTGATCTTCTACTTGAATCATTATACTGTTTTAAAAACACAGCAGTTGAACACAAGCTTAGCTATCTAGTATCCAGAGTATCCTCTCAGTTAGAAGCTGAGGTAGCCTGGGCCAGACTGTGTAATCAAATGCCTGATAAAGAATCCTCTAAACATCTTGTTAATTTTGTACGTACTCTGAATGAATCATATGCAAAGAATCTTAAATTAAATACCAACACAAAATTTAATCTTATTAAACTGTTGAATAAAGTAGATCCATCTAAACTATCATCAAAGCATCCTCTTCGTAAAGTACTTCGTGCTAAGGCGTGGAATGCTTTTGGAGATGGTGTAGCTAAAGACATAATGACTGTTAGAGGTATCCTATTTGCAGCACTGTTAACTTTCTTTGAAAAGCACCCGCACTTTGAGTCTAAAGTTAATGGCCATGGTTCATACATCGTTACAAAAACAGTTAATGTAAATGTTGAAGTATTTAATTACATGTTCAAAACTCCGAGAAATCTCTCCGATGTTCATGCTTTCAAGTTTGATCTCACTCCAAGTATTCAACGTCAATCTATCTCAGTCGCACTCGCTTCTTCCTTTACATTCAATGAAGACTATACCAAAGCAGTACAAGAAGTTATTAAATCAAAAGAACATTGGAACTATTTTAATGCTGAAAACGAAGAAGCCTTAACTGCTAAAGTTGAATCAGTTGAAGCTGATGTTGAAAATGGTTTAAGATTTTGGAACGATCTCGGAAAAGGTAACGTGTATTTCAACTACGTTATCGATTTCAGAGGCCGTATCTCTCAGTTAGGTGGCATTTCAGCAGTAGGACATAAGGTTGGTAAGGCTATGTTAAGATCAGGTGTTAAACAACGCCTTGGAGAACATGGTTTCAAACACATCCTTTTAAACTTGGCTGGCAGCATGGGTCATGACAAAATGACATTCGCAGATCGGTTGGTATGGGCCAATGATAACTTAGATTCTTACATTACAATCGGTGAGTTAGTAATTAATGAACCAGTCAAAGCATTCCAAGAGCTTGATACCTTGGGAGCTGATGACATCTTTGCAGCTGCTTCAATTGCCTTAGAGCTTTACTACATCTCTAAGTTTGAAGGCCAGCTCGAAGACTTTGAATCAAACCTGTTTGTCGGATACGATGCCACATGTTCCGGCTTGCAGATTGTATCACTTCTCTGGGGTAACAAGATGCTCGCAGAGAATACAAACGTTGCTAAGTTTGAAGGTACCGAGGATAAGATTTATGACATCTATAAGTATCTCTACGAAGCCATGGATAAGATTGTGTGGGACGGTTTTAAAACAGATGTAGATAACAGTGAAGAGTTACTTCAGATCTGGGATGCACTTGAGCCTAAAACAAAACGCGGTATTGCAAAGAAACTTTTAATGCCCCGCATATATGGCAGCACCTTCCAGACTTGGTCAGACAACACCAGGAAGGAAGCAGGTAAGAAAGATATATTTAAATACGTCGAAGATAAAGAAGCAAGAGAGAAGATGACATTTAACTTTGGGACAGTAATCGCAAAACTATTTCAAACTACATTTGATAATGAGAGTGGGTTTCAGGCTTTCAGAGATTTTGATAGTGTTGTAGGTCAGGTTGCTACAGCCTACAATTCTAAAAAGAAAGACACAGTATGGACATTGCATGAGTCAAGTACATTTGATAATCATGTTATTAAAAGTGTGTATCGCTTAAACGCTACAGCACGGTATCGTGCATATCATTCAGGTCAGATGGTATTAGCAACATCATATGGAGTATCAATTTTTGAGGAACAACTACAGAAAGTATCTAAAATTAATGTAAAGAAGGCAGACACAAGAAAAGCGAAGAATGCAATTTCTCCTAACTTCGTTCATTCATTTGACGCATTACTTTTGCACACAGTAAATTATACTATGAAGTCTTCTATGAGATTGACTCATGATTGCTTCGCATGTACAGCAGGACAAGCGGAAAGAATGTTAGAAACAATTAATAATACATTTGTGGATCTATTTGGTGGAAGAAATAACATCATTAAAAAGTTGGTTGAAGAAGCTCATGAAAATACTGGAGTTGAGATTACTGTTCCTGGTACATTGAGTGACACAGGGATTTCCATTAATAACATCGAAGCTGGTATCTATAAGTTCAGCTAAAATGGGTCATTTTTAAAACGCCGGAGGCCTACTTAACTGTGGGTCTCCGGCTTTTTTGCGTTGGAAAACACCTCTTCTGTTTCATAAGAGCATAAGCAAAAAGTTTATATATATTATAACTATATTAAATCAATAGTGGGAGGATCAACATGGCTAAAAAGAAAGTGGTATTAACTCCACTATTAATGAAGAGAATAGGTAAATACATAGATCAAGGTTACCTTAAGAATGAGATAGCTGTTAAGATAGGTATCGGTAGGATGACCTTCTATAGATGGGAACAGAAGAATCCAGAGTTAAAGGCTTTGGTAGAGGAAGCTTCTAAAGCAAGAACAGAGAAGTATGAAGAAGAGATCATAGAGATAGCTGATGATACCAGTCGGGATACCTTGATAGATCCTGAGACAGGTAGGGAATATCCCAATGCTTCAGCAGTATCCAGAGCTACCCTTAGAATTAAAACCAGAACTGATATAATGAAATACAATAATCCAGAGAAGTTTGGAGATAAATCTAAACTGGATGTCACCAGCAATGGAGAGACCTTATCAGGTTTCCAGGGCTTGGTCATTACCCCACCTAAACTTGAGGAGGATGAAGATGTCGATAAAAAATAAGCACAGAGAGAAGAACGAATATAAAGTATTTGGAGAGATGGAAGCTGGTCACCTTATGGAAGATGCTGAGAAGTGGTGGGATAGGGCAGGTAGAGATCTATGCCGTAAACGTACCTTCTCTAATGATTCCAAAGAACAGCAGAATGCTTTAGATGCAACCAACCCGATTCACCCTAATTACATTGGTGGTAAATCTGGTATCCTTCTTGGTCTTGCTTGGGTAATGCTAACCCAAACTGAACGGATGAGGGTAATGTTTGCATATACCTTAACTCTAAAAGAATCAATGGATAAATAATATGGCAATAACACAGCTTGACCTGTCTTATCACAAAACGATATGGGACTTCATGAATGATGATAAGCCTGTTAGGATTGTGGTAGGACCCGTAGGATCAGGAAAGAGCACGGGCGTGGGATGTGGTGAAATTGTACGTAGAGCGTTTATGCAGGAGCCCTCCCCTATTGATAATGTAAGATATTTCAAAGCCCTTGTAGTCAGGAACACCCAGCCGGAATTGAGGAAGACAACCCTTAAGACTTGGCTGGGGATGTATCCTGAAACCTTAGGTAAATTTAATAACACAGCATTAACCCATCACATCAAAGTACCACCTCATAAAGATGGGACTCCTGGTCTCGATCTCCTCGTAGAGTTCACCGGACTCGATGGTCCCCAGGATGCCAGTAAGCTTCTCTCATGGGAAGGAACATTGATATGGTTTAATGAAGCAAAAGAAATCAATAAAGAGATTGTGGATATGGCGACTGCTCGTGTAGGGCGTTACCCCTCCATTAAACAGGGTGGAGTTATGCCTACCTGGTATGGTCTCATAATGGATACCAACCCTTATACCTCAGGACATTGGCTGGATAAGCTTGAGAAGGATACACCAAATAATTGGTCCTTCTATAGGCAGCCTCCTGGAGTATTAGAGATGCAGAAGACGGAAGAAGGCTGGACATCATTAGAGCCAAGATGGCCTCTTACAGTTACCGACCCTGAGTATATACATCATGGTGGTGGTTGTGACTGGGCTGTCAACCAAAAGGCAGAGAACCTACCTTATCTTCCAGTATCAAGATCAATTGAACCAACAGGAGATCCCCTTAAATCAGGTGGCTATTATGCTGCATTGGTTCAGGGTAAAGATAAGAGTTATATACAGATCTATGTACAAGGAAAGAACGGTGCACTTACAAGTGATCAGGCTGTAATCCCTGAGTTCGATGGAAATACTATGATCTCTTCTGATACTGCCTACAACCCGGGTCTTACCTTACAATGTGGTATTGACTTCGGGGCAGGAACTTTGAATCCGGCAGCCGTCTTCGGACAGCTCGATCCGGTTCATAACAGATGGATCATACTGAAAGAGCTTGCCTGTGGTAATATGGGTCTGCTACAGTTTGCAGATCAGCTACTCACTTCTATCAAGAAGGACTTTCAGGGAAGCACCGACATTCAAATCTGGGGTGACCCAGCAGGACTACAGAGGGATGGTGTAAGTATGAAGAGTTACTTTGATCATTTAAGGCTCAAAGGGCTTCATGCCTTACCAGCACCTTCAAACAAGATAGACATTCGTATAGAGTGCATCAGAACACCAATGCTTAGATACTCAGAGGGAAGGCCAGCATTCCTGGTTAATCCTAAGTGCCAAGTATTGATTGATGCCTTGACTGAGAAGTGGTGCTATAAACGATTGAATGTTGCAGGAGAATTGAGATATGATGACAAGCCTTGTAAAGATCATCCCCATTCCGATGTGGCAGATGCTCTTGGCTATTTGCTGTCTGGTGGCGGGGAACACTTTAGCCTGGTCGCTGGGAAACGTAACAGCTCAATGGGTGAGGGCTTTGTGATGGATTCATCTTGGGATGTAATATGAAAAGGACCTTCTATTGTTTCTTCACAGAGGCAGTTCAACTCCCATGGTATCTCAGTAAACTTGATACACAACTGTCTCACTGCTTTACAGTGGAACACCAGGTGATTGGAGAGTATGACTGCTTCATGGCTCTGGAACATCTAACAAACTACATAGATACACGGACCTATCTTATACCAATCGATGATATTATTGAGCGGTATAGGATGGATAAAGACTATAGAATAATTAAGATTAGCCTGGATGTAGATCCCTTAAAAAGGATGAACCCATTCATGCATCTTAATTGTGCAAGTCTTGTTAAGAAATCATTAGGGATAAATAGGCCAACGGTCTTCACTCCCAAACAATTATATAAACACCTCCTTTCCATAGGGGGTGAGGAGATTTAATATGGGTGGATTATTTGGTGGCGGAGGCGCTCCTGACACAAGTGCGCAGGATGCACGTATTGAGGCACAGGATAAGAAGATAGCAGCTCAGGAGAAAGCACAGGCTACACAGCTTAAAGCTCGTCAGAAGGTAGCTTCAAGAGGCTCCCAATCACAGACTCTGTTCTCCCAGGTACTGGGTACAGATGATACGATAAAGAATAAATTAGGAGAATAATATGCCTTCAATGAATGCAGCCGCTCTACTCAAAAGGTCTCAGCAGGCTTGGGTGGATAAAAAGGTTTGGGACTCAATGTATGACGATGCTTATTCATTGGCCCTCCCACAGAGACAAACAAGCCGTGGTACACAAGGTACAATCAAGAATGCTACGGTATATGATTCAACCTTGCAGAGATCCACAGTTAAATTGGCTGGTACGCTTCAGTCTACAATAACACCCCCATTCACTAAATGGGCTAAACTTGTTCCTGGTCCCTTCTTAACCGAAGGCAAGGAAGAGGCAGCTAAGAAATTAGACTTTATTACAGATGCTATATTTGCAGCAATGCAGCCTTCCAACTTTGATGTGGTAGCAGGTGAGTTTTACCTAGACCTAATCATTGGTACTGGTGCTATGCTGATTCTTGAAGGGAATGATATTAATCCTTTTAAGTTTGTAGCTGTTCCTATTGAAGAGATTGCTTTAGAAGAAGGCCCTGATTCTACTATTGGTGCTATCTTCAGGAAGTATTCTAAACCTGCCAGGACTATTCCGCAGATGTGGCCTGACATGGAGATGGATGATGACTTCAGAAAACTCCTGATAGAGGACCCCTCTAAACAGGTAGCCATCTCTGAGTCTACATATTATGATGATAAAGATGACGTGTGGAGATATTCCATCATCCTCGATAAACTAAATAATGAACCAAAACTTGCAGTAGAACGTAAGTATGAGACTAACCCCTGGATTATCTCCAGGTGGGTTAAATGTGCTGGGGAAACCTACGGCCGTGGTCCTGTACTGAATGCTCTACCAGATGCAAAAACAGCCAACATGGCCAAGAAGCTTGAATTGCAGAACGCATCTCTCGCTATCGCTGGCGTATGGATGGCTCGTAATAATGGAGTTATGAATGGTAACGCTATCAGAATCCAACCAGGGGCTGTTATTCCAGTTATGTCTACAGGAGGAGCGCAAGGAGCCGACCTTCAAAGATTGGACGTTGGAGGAGATCTCAATTACTCACAAATCATACAGAAGGACTTACAGCAATCCATTAAAGACGCAATGTTCGATAGAAGTATTCCCGACCAAGGGGCAGTACGTAGTGCAACTGAATGGGTGGTCCGTTCGCAAGAACTACAAGAGGCCATTGGATCTCCTTTTGGACGACTCCATCAGGAATTTATCAGACCCTTGTTTAAGAGAATGCTTGATATATTGGTCAGCAAAGGTGTAATTGAGGAAGTACCGTTGAATGGTGGGACAGTAGATGTTCAGATCATTGGCGCACTTGCTCAGGCTCAGGCTATGAAAGAAGTAGAAGCCATCAATAACTGGGGACAGATGGCCATTGGTCTTGTTGGTCCTGAAGCTTTCATGGCAACAGCTAAGGTGGAAAACATACCATCTGTTATAGGTAACCTTTTAGGGATTGATCCCAACTTAATTAGAAGTGAAGAAGAGAAACAACAATTAGCGCAGGCTGCTGCTCAGGCTCAACAAGCTCAGCAAGGCCAACAAGTTAATGGACCTGGTCCAGAGAATGGAGGCGTATAATGAACGAAGTTGAACAAAATACAGATGAACAAATGAGACTGATGAGGGAGAATATTAAGAAGAACTCTTTACCTTTCCATACTACATTTGAAACTGAAGTAGGGAAACAGGTATTAACTCTTCTGGATGCTATGACAAAGGACCTTTCTTCTATTGCTCCTAATGAGATGATGGATATTCAATCCAATCTAACAGTAGAGCAGATCCAGTTAATCAGAGAAGGCCAGGATCAGGTTGTTCGATACATTAAAAATATGGTAAGATTTTACAAGGAGAACTAATATGGCAGGACTATTAGAAGATGCAATTGTAAAGGAAGCTCCTGTAGAGGAAGCTCCTGTAAAGGAAGCTCCTGTAAAGGAAGCTCCTGTAAAAGATGGCTCACTGGATACAGCCAAAGTATCCCCTGATGAATCAGCACCTGTGGATGCCCCGGCTAAACCTGAATGGTTGGAAGATAAGTTCTGGGATGCTAAGGGTGGCGCAAATACGGAAGCTCTTGCTAAAAGTTATGCAGATCTCCGAAAAGAGTTCAACACTAAGAACAATGATAAAGTTGGCGAGACAATAGAAGATTATGCTACAGAAGAGTTCATGGCTCAGAAAGGTATGGCGGATATGAAAGATGATCCGGCTTTCAACATGGCTCTTAAAATGGCGCAGGAATCAGGTTTGGGCATTAAAGCAGCTCAGACTTTTATAGGTAAGTTCATGGCAGGGATGGGTGAGTTCGCTCCTCAGCAGGTCGATGCAGCAGAAGAGCTTGCCAAATTAGGAAAGAACGGTCCGCATATGGTATCAGGAATTAAGTCATGGGTCGATGGAATGAAGAACCAGGGCCAGCTTAATGACGAAGTACATGCAGAACTATTAAAATTGGGATCATCCGCAGCAGGCATTAAAGCCTTGGATGTTCTCAGGCAGAAATCGGGAGTGATCAATATTCCTACAGGAGATGCCCTCAACGGTACTACGCACATGAGTGCTGAAGACTGGTACTCCGCTACATTTAAAACCCACGCCGAGGCTGGTGAATCCAAGAGCGCATACAATGTGCGTATGTCGAAACTTGGAGAAACTATCTTTGGTACAGGACATGGAACTTTCACAGGTTCTGGTCTTGGAACTGGGAGATGGTAGGTAAAAGATAAGGCCTATGATGTTCCGCAACCTTAGGGCCGGTACTTACCATCATGGCAACCTGAACCTTTTATATAACATATTGATACAAGAAACTATAACCGTAACAATTATTTAATTTTTAAAATTTGGAGTAAAATTAACATGTCTAGATATATTTCAGACTTAGCAGTGGCAGAGTATGACCGTGACGTAAAACAAGAATATGCTGAGAATGCTCAGCTCAGAAAATTGGTTAAAGTAAAATCTGGTGTAGTAGGTACAACATGCCGTTTCCAGAAAGCATCCCAGGGTTCAGCAACTCAGAAAGTTATGCAGGCTGACGTAGTACCTATGAACATTGATTACTCAAGCGTTACAGCCACATTGGTTGACTGGAATGCTCCTGAGTACACTGACATCTTTGACAAAGCTAAAGTTAACTTTGATGAGAAATCTGAATTGGTTTCTCTCTCTGTTTCTGCTGTTTCTCGGAGAGAAGATCAGATCATCATTGATGCCCTTGAAACTGGTGCAACTACCTTGACTGTTGCTTCCTCTATTGGTGACACTACTGGTTTTAATACAGCTAAGTTCCGGGATTCTAAAAGGCAGCTTGATTATTACAACGTACCGAGTTCAGATCGGGCCATGCTTATGTCTTCCGAAGCTCTTTATGACATGCTTGGTGATGACGATGCTGATACCTTTGACAAGAATGCTGTTAAGGCTCTTGTTTCTGGTGAACTCACGACTTGGTTAGGTTTCAAGATTTATACCGTTGGTTACATGGCAGAAGGTGGACTTCCGCTTGCTACTAAAAACCGTTCAGCATTTGCTTTCCATAAAGGATCTTTGGGATATTGCATTGGAATGGATATGCATTCTGAAATCAACTACATTGCTCAGAAGACTTCTTGGCTTGTTAATACCATGTTCTCCGCAGGCGCCATCGCTATTGATGCCTATGGAATGGTAACTATCACCCACGTCGAAGCATAGTCAGTAACATAATATAACATAATACACTTTAATATATAAGGAGTCATAACATGGCTTATTCAGGTTCTAAACTTAACAACATCGCAGGTTCCATGGGACAGTCTAACCTTTGGATTTATTCTGATGACAGTAACACACTGGCAACTATTGATGCAGATAACTACTTTGCATCCGCAACTGATCACGGTGTAAGACTTAACGACTGCTTCCTTCTGGTTGGTTCTGATGGATGCGCACTTGGATGGATGGGTACACTTACTTCTACCACTTCCATTATCACCACTGTAACAGCAATAGCATAGCACAACTGGCCCTGCCTCATAACGGGGTAGGGCCTTTTTTTGGAGAATAACATATGGTAAACGTTAGAACAACAACCGTTGTAATTAATGGTGCCGCCGCAGAAGCATCTCAGAAAGTAGCTATAGCAGACAATAACCGTAGGTATATTGCTCTGTATGCTAAGACTGGATCATGTAAAGTATCCTTGGGTGATGTAACTCACGCAGATGCTTACATGGTAATAGCCGAAGGTAACTACTTTGAAACTGATGCTAACCTTATAGGTGCTATACATTTCAGCACCACGGGCACAGTATTACACGTAATTCAAGACATAGATTCAAATGTATGTCTAACATCGGATAGTCTTATTTTGACATCAGATGGAATCAATTTGACATACAATACAGAAGATTCAACGGGTTCTTTGTCAGCCCCTGTATTTGGTTAATAATAAAGGAATAATAACATGGCTTTACAAATCGTAGCAGTAAATGACGCGTCTCCGGGAGCATGTGTAGACGTTGGTCTTACATGGAACGGATCTACAACTTTAACTGCAACTCAAATCATCGCAGGTACTTCATGCACAATGTCTGGTACACTTGCCGTAACTGGTAATGTAGCAGTTAACACGGATAAATTCACGGTAACAGCAGCCTCAGGTAATACGCTTGTTGCTGGTACTCTTGCTGTAACAGGTGCTCCTACCTTCACTGGTGCTGCAACTTGCTCAGATACTCTAACAGTAGATGGTGCATCCACATTAACTGGCGCTGTAGGTTGTGGCGCTTCTGTTACACTTGGAGCAGGTGCCGACATTATTGGTTCTGCTACCTCTGACATTACAATCAATACTAATAAATTCACTGTAGCTGGTGCAACTGGTAATACTCTTATTGCTGGTACTTGCGAGATCACTGGTGCCACCACTCAGACTGGTGCACTTGGCTGTGCTGCTTCCATCACACTTGGAGCAGGCGCAGATATCATTGGTTCATCTACCTCTGACATTACAATCAATACTAATAAATTCACTGTAGCTGGTGCAACTGGTAATACATTAGTTGCTGGTACTTTGACCCAGACTGGCGCTTCTGGCTTTGCTGGTATCGCTACCTTTGCAGAAGCAGTATCTCTCGGAGCAACCAATAATGCAGCCGATAATGGTGCTGTAGCTTTAGATATCACTGAGGCTTATACTGGCTTCACAACTAATGGAACTGGGGCCTTAGCAGCTACTCTTGCTGACGGTACTGTTGGTCAGGTTAAAATCTTGAAGATGGTACTAAAAGAAACTAATGATGCAGTTGTAACCCCGGCTCACTTTGCTGATGGTACAACGATTACCTTCTCTGCAACTGGACAGATGGCTATTATGGTCTTTGCTGGTACTCAGTGGGAAATGATTCATACTACAGCAGCAGTGGCATAGCAAACTTGGGGAACTCTTAGCCGGGTTCCCCTTTTTTTAAAAGGAAATAACATATGGCTTTTAATAATTTAAACTATAAGATAACATACACAAGAGGAGCCGATATAGCATCAGCATCAGCACTACCTTTGTTTAGTGATGGTGACTTCTTCCATGTCACAGGGACCACAGGAATTACATCATTGGCTTCATTAGGCGTGGGAATGCAGGTAGTCTTGAAGTTTGATGGTATTGTGGTATTAACCCATCATGAAACATCATTGATTCTACCTGGTGATACAGACTATACAACTGCTGCCGGGGATGCTCTCAGGTTTGTAGAGTATTCAGCAGGTAACTGGAAATGTATTAATGCTCAGTCTGCTGGTGGTGGTGCTGGTGAGATTAGTAACGCTGCTTATGATGCCACCAGTTGGGATGGGGTTACCACTATTGGTGCTTCAAAGAATGCAATCAGAGATAAGATTGAAACGATGGGCGCAGCTTCAATAAGTGATACTGCTTATGATGCTACTTCCTGGGACGGGGTTACCGATATTGCTCCCTCTAAGAATGCAATCAGAGATAAGATTGAAGCAATGCCAGCAGAAATTGTAAGCGATACTGCTTATGATGAAACTTCCTGGGATGGTGTAACGACTATTGCTCCCTCTAAGAATGCTGTACGTGATAAGATTGAAGTAATGGTAAGCGATACTGCTTATGATGAAACTTCCTGGGATGGTGTAACGACTATTGCTCCAAGTAAGAATGCAATTAGAGATAAGATTGAAGCAATGCCAGCAGAGATCGTAAGTGATACTGCTTATGATGCGACCAGTTGGGACGGGGTTACCGATATTGCTCCCTCTAAGAATGCTGTACGTGATAAGATAGAGACGATGGTTTCAGAGTCTACAGGTACTTGGACAGCAACTGCAACATGCTCTGCCTCTGGAACGATTACTTTATACAGCACAAAGAATTTAATGTCATATCACAGAATAGGCGATACAGTATTCTATCAAGGGAGAATCACAGCTACCAGTGTATCTTCACCTAATGGATCTATAATGATATCATTACCATATACAGCAGCAGCAGGTACAGAGGACTCAGCATATAGTAGTAGTTCGACATACTTTCATGGGGTGAACGGGCAAATATGGGGATTGTTCGCTCAAATTTCACCCAGTACGGCTTACATACTTCTAGGAGAGGGTACTGGGGACGGAAGTGTTTCAGGAGTCACCGCCCAGGAGTGTCAAGCAAATACCTCATATATATTTAACGGTTCATACAAAGCTGTAGCAGTATAACATAGAAGGATAATAAAATGGCATTAGAAAAAGTAATAACATACACCCACGAAGTATTAGAGACAGGACACGTACAGGTGTTGCGTATCACCCGGATTATGGAAGACGGAAAGGAACTCTCACGATCTAATCATCGGCATGTAGTTTCACCCGGAGATGATATAACAAAAGAAGAAGAAGCAACTAAAAGGTTGGTAGTGGCCACACAGACCCCTGCCGTAATAGATACTTATATGGCATACGTTAATTTGCTAAAAGAGAATGACAAGACAAAGAAAGAGTTGGCAACCTTAGAGGCTGCTGCAATCATAGCTGCTGCTAACACTCAGTCTGATGCTATCCTATTAGAAGCCAACACAACGAAGGCAGAGGTAGAAGCATTCAAGGCAGAGGTAGCAACAGCACTTGAAGTTGCATTGCAGGATTCTGTTATTGATGATGAAGAGAAAGCAGGATTGTGGGATAAAGTAAAAGCATTCTTTAACCCTAAAACATAAAGGAGAAATAAAATGAGCTACACAGCAGTTCAAATATGTGCTAACGCATTAGTACGCTTGGGTGCAAGTCCCATTCAGAGTTTTACGGAAGGTACTGACATTGCAACTTCCTGTAGCTCTATTTATAATTTCAAGAAAG